>ENA-OOXC01001983-OOXC01001983.1-human-gut-metagenome-genome-assembly--contig:-NODE-1983-length-10822-cov-1.920219_pt1 | contig 10822 bp, 10 predicted proteins | sample MGYA00241578_ERZ501325 | MGnify/ENA primary metagenome ERZ501325 (study PRJEB25962, sample SAMEA2042737) | human gut metagenome | biome: human gut; feature: human-associated habitat; material: faeces...
GCCCATCGAGGTGTTCCACTCTATTTTTGCATGGCTCGTAGCTAGGCTAACTTTCCATTTACTTCAGTACCACTTTATCCAGATGCCAGATCTCATCCACATACTGCTGGATGGTTCTGTCGGAGGTAAACTTGCCAGAGCAAGCCACGTTCAGGATCGCGCTCTTAGCCCAGTTGTCTTCGTCGCGGTAAGCGGCTTCTACTCTCTTCTGTGCCTCTGCGTAGGACTTGAAGTCCTTGAGGATGAAGTAAGTATCCGCCTTGGCGGTGCACTGGGTGTTCAGTAGGGAGTTGTACAGCGGACGGAACAGTTCGGGATCTCCCGGTGCGAAGGTTCCGTTGATCAGCTGCATCAGTACCTTGCGGACATCCTGATCATTGTTGAAGATCTCCATGGGGTCATATCCGCCATGGTTCTCATAATTGATAACTTCCTGTGCGGACAGACCGAAGATGAATGCATTCTCTGCACCAACTTCTTCTACGATTTCCACGTTTGCACCATCCATGGTTCCCAGTGTTACAGCACCATTGAGCATGAACTTCATATTTCCTGTTCCGGATGCTTCCTTGGATGCCAGTGATATCTGCTCTGAGATATCGCATGCCGGAATAATCTTTGCTGCCTTTGATACATTATAATTCTCGATCATGACAACTTTCAAGTACGGACTTACCTCAGGATCATTATCGATCAGCTCCTGCAGGCAGAGGATCAGATGAATGATGTCCTTTGCGATCGTATAAGCAGGTGCAGCCTTCGCTCCAAATATAACTGTGACCGGAGTCTCAGGCAGGTGTCCCTTCTTGATCTCAAAATATTTGTAGATCACCCAGAGGGCGTTCATCTGCTGACGCTTGTATTCATGCAGTCTCTTGACCTGAATATCAAAGATCGAATTCTCGTTGATGTCGATTCCCTGTGTCTCTTTCAGGTAGTCCTTTAAGACTGCCTTATTGCTCTTCTTGATCGCAAGGATCTCTTCTAATACGTTCTTATCTTTGTAGTAAGAAGCCAGCTCCTGTAACTTATCGGCATCCTTCTTGTAGTCCGGTCCGATCAGCTCTGTGATGTAGGCTGCCAGCTTTTCATTGCAGTATAATAACCATCTTCTGAATGTGATACCATTTGTCTTGTTGTTGAATTTCTCAGGATAAATCTCATAAAATGGATGCAGCTCTGAATTCTTCAGGATCTCGGTATGCAGATAAGCAACACCATTTACACTGTGGCTGTAATGCATATCGATATGTGCCATATGCACACGGGAATCTCCATCTATAATATAAACACGCTCATCCTTATAACGGTTTCTAACCTTTTTATCCAGCATACGGATCACAGGCATAAGCTGTGGAACGACCTTCTCCAGATAAGCAACCGGCCATTTCTCCAATGCTTCTGCAAGGATCGTATGATTGGTGTAAGCACATACATCGGTTACGATCTCTGTTGCTTCATCAAAGGAGATACCCTCTTCCATCAACAGACGGATCAGTTCAGGGATCACCATAGACGGATGTGTGTCATTGATCTGAACGGCAGCATAATCTGCAAGGTCATGAAGATTCGAGCCTTTCTCCTTTGCCTCTGCAAGGATCAGCTTTGCACCATTTGCAACCATGAAATACTGCTGATAGATACGAAGTAAGTTGCCGGCTTCGTCACTGTCATCCGGGTAGAGACAGAGTGTCAGGTTCTTCTTAATATCTGTCTTATCGAAGTTTATGCCATCCGGCTCCATGATGCTCTCATCCACGCTCTCGATATCAAATAAATGCAGCTTATTTGTGCGGTTCTCATAACCTGTCACATCGATGTCATACATTCTGGACTGTACGGTACAGTTTCCAAACCGGATCGTGTTGCTTACATCGGTCTTTGTCAGCCAACTGTCTGCCTCGATCCATGGATTTGCAGTCTCCTTCTGGTAGTTATTCTCAAATACCTGCTTGAACAGACCCATATGGTAATTTAACCCGATACCATCTCCCGGAAGTCCGAGTGTTGCCATCGAATCAAGGAAGCAGGCTGCCAGTCGTCCAAGTCCGCCATTTCCAAGGGATGGTTCCGGCTCTACTTCTTCGATATCATAGATGCTCTTGCCGTTTTCCGCCAGCACCTGTTTTACTTCGTCAAAGATTCCAAGATTGATCAGGTTGTTGGATAACAACTTACCGATCAGGAACTCTGCTGATATATAGTAAACCTTTTTCTTGCCATCCTCTGTAACCTTGTCCTCTGCTAATTCTTTTGTCATATCAAGCAGCGCAAAATAGATCTCCTCATTGCTGCATTCTTTGATCGTTTTATTATATTTTTTCTTACAAATCTCTGTTAACATTATATCCTCCTTACAAAAATACTGCTTCACAGCATTTCTTCCATATACTCTTGTTAATTCCCTTAATCTGTCTCTGATCTCGTCTGTAAATTCCCCCTTCTTCATCCGCCAGCGCCAGTTTGTCCCGATCGTAGACGGAAGATTCATCCGTGCTTCGTTATCCTTTCCAAGCAGATCCTGCATCTGAACGATAACGGTATCGGCAGGGCTCATATATAATACCTGCATCATCTTCTCCGGGATCTCCTGCTCATCTGCCGCTCCCAGATATTTCATCATAAATGTAAGATTTTCCTTTGATGCATTCTCGATATATCCTTTTAATGTGTCATTATCGTGTGTTCCGATATAGACAACGTAATTCTTTTCATGATTATGCGGTGCATGTTCATTCTCCGCATTTCCGTCAAATCCAAACTGTAAGATCTTCATTCCCGGATAGCCGGATTCTTTCACCAGCTTCTGTACCTCCGGCACAACGACTCCCAGATCTTCTGCGATCACCTTCGCATTTCCCCTGGCACTGTCGATCGCATCTACAAGCTTTTTTCCCGGACCTTCCAAATAGAATCCGTTCTTTGGCTCTCCGTCTGCCGGAATGTTGTAGTACCGCACAACCCCGATGAAATGATCGATACGAATCACATCATAGAGACTGGCTGATTTACGAATCCGGTTCTTCCACCAGGAGAACCCATCCTGTTCCATACGATCCCAGTCATACAAAGGATTTCCCCATTTCTGACCGTAATCGGAGAATGCATCCGGTGGACAACCGGCTACACATACAGGTTGTAGATCCTGATCTAACTGAAATTGTTCTGTATTTGCCCATACATCTGCACTGTCCAGTGCTACATAGATTGGAATGTCGCCGATCAAACTGATACCATGACGGTTGGCGTAAGATTTGAGTGTCTTCCACTGCTCATCGAATTTGAACTGAAGGAACATATAGAATCCGATCTCGTCGTGTAACTGTTCCCTGCACTTACGAAGTGCTGTTTCTTCTCTCTTTAAAACCGGTTCTTCCCAGTTTAACCATTCTTTGTTCTCATGGTCTGCCTTGACCGCCATATAAAGGGCGTAATCCGGAAGCCAGTTTTCATTTTCCGTGAGAAATTCTGCATACTGCCTTGATGCCTCATGCTTCGATCTACCATATGCTTTTCTCAATACCTCAAACCTTTGTCTGTACAGACGGGCGTAATCGATGTCATCCGGCTGATCGTACCAGCTGTATGCATCTACCTCCTCCTGTGTCAGTAAACCTTCATGAATCAGAATGTCGAAATCGATAAAATAAGGATTGCCTGCAAATGCTGAAAATGACTGATACGGACTGTCACCAAAGCTGGTTGGCCCGATCGGAAGCACCTGCCAGTAACGCTGGCCTGCCTCCTTCAACCTGTCAACAAATTCATATGCCTCTTTCCCCAGAGATCCGATTCCATAAGGGGATGGAAGGCTGCTGATCGGAAGGAGGATTCCTGCGCCACGCTCTAACGCTTTCTTCATGTCTGATACCTCTTTATTAAATTTTCTATTGAACAGCTATCCATTCGCCTGCATTTAATAAAGGTAAAGGTAAGGTAAAGGTCTTATATACGGAATGTCTGTTCTGGTTTGTATTCTAGTATCTTTTTTCTGTTCTTTCTTGCATAATAAGAGCATTTTATGATACTATTCTATCATGTTTGATTTTATCAAGATTCATTTAATGTTACATGGAGTGGATACGATCATACATCTCCACCTGTTTGTCAGGAATAAAATAGCAGAAAAGGCAGGAAAGAGAGGTTATATATGAACAGCTTAGAATATGAAAATTACATGGAGACCAAAGCACATGTGGATCCGATGTTTCCTTACAACACCTATCTGTGCTCCATACCACTGGACTTCAATGCCGTCCCACTTCACTGGCATCCATATATGGAGATCATTTATATTAAGAAAGGGAAAGGAAATGTAACGCTGGATTTCACGACGCACTATGTAGAGGAAGGGGATATCATTCTGATCCTGCCGGGCAGGATCCACGGCATCTCCCAGTATGCCTCCTATTCAATGGAATATGAGAATATCATCTTTTCAGTTGACCTGTTCCGATCCAGAAACCACGATACTCTGGACAGTGAGTTTTTTCTGCCTCTGCTCTCTGATGAACTAAATATCAAAAGCATCTATGATCGCGACGATCCTTTATATGAAGCCCTGTCCTCCTGCCTGAACCGGGTGGATGTGCTCTGCTCATCTACTCCAAAAGGATACCGGCTTGCTCTAAAAAGCTGTTATTTTGAATTCTTCTATACCCTGTATGCCCATGCAGAGCAAAAGGCAGAGACCTCAGACCGAAAGAATCCTGCAAAGAATCTGGATCGTACCAAAGCGATCTTGTCTTATATCGACCGAAACTACAAAGAAGCAATATCCATTGCGGACATTGCTTCTTACTGTGGATTCTCTGAATCCCATTTTATGCGTTTTTTTAAGAATACGATGGGTGTATCCTTTACCACCTATCTGTGTGACTTCCGGTTAAATATCGCAGCCAGACTTCTTGTCACAACCGATGACAGCATCCTGTCCATCGCAGAAAGCTGCGGTTTCTTTAACCTGTCCTACTTCAACCGGAGCTTCAAGAAGAAATATGGCATCACTCCGGGAGCATACCGGAAGCGGTAGTAAACCGCTTTCTTTATTCCCTGCCAAATACATCTTTTTTCCGGACAATGATATAGCCGATCACCCACAAAGCAATGATCCAAATGGTCAGATATAATAATCCAAACCGGACAGACAGCGCATCCGCTCCATCACTACTAAAAAAACGGGCGATCATAGCATATCCATGCGGAAGATAACGACTGCCATAATAACTGCTTACGACCAACATCATAAATACAACAACCATACCTGCCGAACTGCTGTACTGTACTGTAAGTATCATCTGAAGAAGAGACTGTATGATTCCTACCATTAATGGCAAAACAAGCAGATTCACAAGCATATCTGATGCCCCTAGCCCTATAAAATTGGTTCCGTATATCATGTTGGTCAAAGTCAAATGATCCCTGAACGATATCTCTCCGTACCGCGCCCATGCATACGCAAGTGTTCCAATCCATGCACATGCAAAATACAGCAGATTCACACAAATACACCAGGCACATTTCGAGCACCACCAGATTGAACGCTTCCTGCTCTTAACCATCATATACATACCAAATCCATGCATATCCTGCCGGATATAATCTCCAACACAGAACAGCAGACACAGATACAGCATAAACCACGTCATTGGAACTCCAAATGAACTATCTCCTGTAAACGAAAAAGGTCTTTGTCCCTGAAATAGATTCAACCCATATTCCCATATTGACAGGTTCTGTCCATACCACTGCCGGAAGTACTCGCCGGCCTGATCGACCATACCACAGGCAATCGCACTAATCAGCACAGCCAGAATATATCGTCCAATATATTTTACCAGCCCCTGCCGGATATCATGTTGAAAAAACTTAACGATCATTCTCCGTCTCCTTTATAATCCTTCCCTCTGACATATAGATTTTCTCATCCGCCAGATAATCCATTTCAGATTTATCATGACAGGCAACGATAATGATACGGTTTTCAGCCGAAAGCCCACGAATAATTGCACGGATCTCCTGCACTCCATCTGCATCGATCGCATTGATCGGTTCATCTAACAGGATCAGTTCCGGACTTCCCATGATCGCTGCCGCGATTCCAAGACGCTGCCGCATACCAAGTGAATACTTGTAAAATTTTTTCTTATCATCCGGATCCAGTCCCACCTGTTCCAGAACCCGGCGTACTTCTGCCTTATCGACATTTTTCTGAAGACCAGCCAGCATCTCCAGATTCTGTTTCCCTGTATAATCATTTAGAAATGATGGATTCTCAATCAACATACCAACACTTTCCGGAAATGAAATATCTTTACCAAGCACTTTATCCTTGATCCGTATAGTTCCGAAACTTGGATAGATCAGGCCATTAAACGCATCAGCATGGTCTTGCCACATCCATTCTTTCCGCATAAACCGTAGATCCTGCCACCGGTGAATGTATAATTAATATCATCCAGCACAGTAGCTCCTTTGATCACCTTTTTTAAATTTGTAATTTCTATTTTCATTCCATTGCTCCAGTTCTTAATACATCTTTTTTATAGTTACTTGCAGCAAACAGCACTATAAGGATCAGAAACGTTCCTGACATTGATAAGAACAGAGAATGCCAGGTAAGCTTCATGCCTTGTTGTGCGGGATTTGGGATAAGACTGATATTATATGCATTTATATCCGGAATCAGATTATGAATTCCATAATACATACAGCAGTTAAACATCAGTGGCAGGATCGTCAATACAAACCCATTGTTGCAAAACTGTGTGATCGCCAGCGCCATCAGTGCAAATAACCCGCCATAGATAAAATCTATAAAAATATACCATGCTGCATACAACGCCGGTGCTTCATATACAATATCACCCAGAAGTGCCCGTCCCGGCACAACTGACTGCAATGCCATTGGATCTGTTCCAATAATCGGCATAAAACAGGCAATCGACAGAAAATTAACAAGCAATGGTATTGCTATCACACATCCTCCACTTACAAATGCTGCAATTCCTCTGGCTGTCAGATACCTGCGTCGTCCACATCGTATGATCATCTGACCGGCATACCCATTGTTCCATTCGGAAAACAACTGGCTTCCATATGGAAGCACTGCCAGAAATGGCAACAACAGATAGAATAGCTGATTGCAAGGTGACTGCAGCTCTGTTCCTAACCATCCATCCAGAACACCAATCTCATACCAGTATCCATATTCCTTATCCATTTCCCCGGCTTCCGCAACCTCTTCATATTCAGCATTATTCGGAGCATAAGCATATCTGTAAATCCACACTGTATGGTACAGACTGATCAACAATCCAACCACCAGCGCAATATAAAATCCTTTTGTCCGGAACGCTTTCTTTAATTCCAAGCTTACAACCTGTCTCACTGTTCTCCCTCCATTTCTATATCTGTGATCTGTAATCTGTTTTTCACCGGATATGTTCCGAGAACCATCTCATATACCACCTGATTGTTCTCCACCTGCTCCCATTGTTCTTTTGTTAAGACTTCCTTATATATTTCATAAGGAATATAAAGAGTATCTCCCGATACAAATGTTCCATCCGATAATGCCGGATTCAGATCACTGAAAAAGAATGAATCAAATTGATTAAATACATGGAAATACTGAATTGAAGGCATCGTTTCCAACACATTCTGATCCTGAAGCTTCTTCACTGTATATGCCACCATCAATAACTTCGTATTTTCTCCTGTAAGCCACGATTCCTGATAACTCTGATATTCCGGATGTTCTTTGAAATAATCCTCATAATTCCATAGAACAGCGCCTTTGATCTGATAAGTTAATCCTCTGTATGTCAGACTATCTCCCTGTGCGATCACATTCTGTTCCGGCAGTCTGGCATGTGCAGTTACATAACAGATCCGGGCTCCAATTATTAAAAACACAGCAATTGCCAATGCTATACCTGCTATTTTCTTCTTTTTATCCACTTCGTTCTTTTTCCTTTCATAACGCTATGAATCAATCCTGATAAAAATATGCTTTGTATCCTTGTTCACATTAAATGCTGCTCCCATTGTTATATCTGCTCCCGGAATTCCCAGATACCAGGTACACGGATCAAATAACTCAGATGGCTTAACTGACCCATCTTCTCCATAACTAACGCATTGGATCCCTACCTTCACCAGTGCAGATTCTCCCAGCTGAAGTTTAGGTGCTGTCGGATTCTTCGCATCGACAGGATGTTCCGCCGGGTTCGCATAAAATACTTCCGAAAAACTGCCTTTGATTGGATCCGGATCGCCATCCTCAAATCCCAGATCCGGATCATAGGAATATCCATCTGCATTAACCGGTGCCGCGATCAGTTCATTTGGATAATATGCCTGTTTTGAATCACTTTCATTTGTAACTTCAATCTCTGCATAGACGATCATACTTTCGTCCTCTAATTTAATATCAGGATCACTATAATCTTTCCGATAATCTTCACTGGCCTCAAAATCCGCCGGACTGTCATACAGCTTCAACTTCTTCACTTCAAATCCAAAACCACCAAATGACTGCTTGCCATCTTCCATGGTAAAGATATGTTTCTGTTCTGCTGATGCAACATCCTTCTGGATCTGCTGCTGACGTTTCTGTTCTTCCGCTTCCACACTTTCTGAATTTTCCTGTGAAGATGTTTCCTCCTGCATTACATCCTTATGCTTTCTTCTGTAAAAGCCGGCAAAAACAATGCCTGCGATACAGATGATAACAAGAATCACAACTACAAGTTTCTTTTTCATATAAACCTCTCTTTCCTTTTGTTGTCCCATTTTGCTTTATCTATATATTAATAACACGTAATGTGTATGTCAATAGTATTTTAGTTTTTCTATACATTTACAAAATAAATGATATATGTTATATTTAAACCCTGAATTTGAGGTGTTGTAATGGATCGAAAAAGCAACTTTCGACGTGGATCCGTCGAACTAATGGTCTTACATCTGTTAAGCTTACGGGATTACTATGGATATGAGCTGACACAGATCATAAGACAGGAAACGAATGGCGTCATTGATATTCCGATTGGTTCATTATACCCGGCATTATACAAATTAATTGATGCCGGATATATCTCTGATCATAAGGAACAAGTGGGAAAAAGAATGATTCGTATATACTATCACTTAGAGGATAGCGGGAAAACACGATTAGATCTTTTGTTACATGATTACTACCAGACCAATCAGGCAATTCAGGACATTTTAAGATTTAATGGAGATGAACAAACAGATGAACACGAAGAAAAAAGGGGAAATTAACAGGTATATGCGCAAAGTGCGCCATCTGTTGCCTACCATGCACAAAGCAGAGCGTAGATTTATCACCAACTTACGCCAGGATATAGAAGAAATGGCTCAGACCAGACCTTCTATATCCTATGAGGCGTTAGTAACTGAATTTGGTGACCCACATGAACTTGTAAACAATTATATTTCTGAAAAAGACATTGATACAATTCGAAAAGAATTACATATTTCACATTATATTAAATCACTTGTTATCACAGGCATTCTTGCGATTTTACTGGTAACCGGATTTAAGATGTTGCTTGCTCATCTGGACTACCTACATGCTCAGGAAAGCCAAATTGCATATGATACCACAGTAATAGAAGAATTGGAAACCTCATCAGCAGAAGAAGCATTAGAACCATCTGATATATATGATGATACAACAGCTAATGAAGAGGAACATTAATCCAACTCTGTCATGTTCCAAAACCGGAACATTATCTTAAATAAATGCAAAAGCAAGGAAACCAAATGAAAATCCCAACTTACAGGATTCCCATTTGGTTTCTTTGCTTTTCTTTTATTCTTCTACCACCGGAAAATATACTTTTATCTCACAGCCGCCTGCAGCTTCATCAGAGGAAACATCCAGTTCCACATTCAGGTCATGTGCCATTTCTTTTGCAAGATAAAGTCCCATACCGGTCGCTTTCTTCCGCCGGTCTCCGGAATCTCCGGTAAAGCCTTTCTCAAATACATACGGAAGATCGCAGGCTTTGATACCCACACCATTATCCCGGACAGACAAAATGATCTGCTCCTGCTCTCTGATACAGGAGATCCAGAGCTGTGTATCCTTTCCTTTGCTGTATTTGATCGAATTACTGATAAACTGTCCGAGCATAAATGCGAAGCCACGTTTATCGGTAAATAATGTGTTCTCCTTTATATCAAGCTGAACCTGTATCTTCTGTTCTTCTAACAGTGGTGTGAAATCCTCCAGCACTTCTTTTACACAGGTTTCCGTATCGACCGACTCGAATCTGTAATCTTTTCTCGCCCCCTTTAAGCGGGCATAATATAACATCTGGTCGATATATCTCTGCATCTGACAGTTGATCCGATCAAGCTTGCATACCACATCTTCTGACAGCTCGTCTCTGTGATTGTCCAGCATAAATGTCAACAGGGCAAGCGGCGTCTTTACCTCATGCGCCCATGCTTCCACATATTCCTCATAATCATTTAGCTGTAACTTCGTCTGTGCGCATTGATCCATCTGCTCATGTAATATCTGACTGAAGCTTCTGATCTCTGCCTGCAGATTCTCCGCATCATGAAGCAGTTGTTCCTCATGGTAGGAATCCGGCATTGCAAGGAATTCATCAAATGCTTTCTTTCGTTTTCTCTCTTTCTTTGCCAGATAAAGACCAGCCGTTACAAATACCAGCAGACTGAACAGAATTACCGATATTACGATCACCTGAAACGCCTGTGCATCGATCAGCCATAACAGCAGGATACTGAGCAGATCAAGCAGTCCGATGATCCCCAGCCAAAA
>ENA-OOXC01001990-OOXC01001990.1-human-gut-metagenome-genome-assembly--contig:-NODE-1990-length-10793-cov-2.541348_pt1 | contig 10793 bp, 6 predicted proteins | sample MGYA00241578_ERZ501325 | MGnify/ENA primary metagenome ERZ501325 (study PRJEB25962, sample SAMEA2042737) | human gut metagenome | biome: human gut; feature: human-associated habitat; material: faeces...
AATATATTACGCAAGACAGCTTCGCCAGCCTTAAGCGTGAGGCTAATCTACTGATTGTGGCCGACGGCGAGGGTAATGTGCCGGTGAGCGAGCTGCAGCGCTTGCAGCTTGCCGACCGCGTAACGCTGATTGCACCGGACGGGCACGCCGTGTATGACAATTATGCTGACGCCGAATCAATGGAGAACCATCTGCAGCGCGAGGAGGTGCAGGAGGCACTGAAAGGCGGTGAGGGGCGCAGCCAGCGTGCGTCCGAAACCTTAGGCAAAAATATTCTGTACTATGCCGTGCGCTTGCCGGACGGCAATGTGCTGCGCCTGTCGCGCACGAATGACGCTGTTTTTCAGCAGTATAAAATAATTCTTGGTTACTTTGTGCTGTTGGCGCTGGTAGTTTTGTGCGGTGCCTTTTGGGCAGCCAAAACAATTACCGCCAGAATACTGCAGCCCTTGGAAAAGCTCAATCTGGAGCAGCCAGATTCGGAAGCTGTAGTTTATCCTGAGCTGAAGCCGATTGTGGAGTATTTTGAGCTGCAGCAGGAAAAGCTGCAGAAGGAAATGCGCCGCTACAAAAATAAAAAGCAGGAGCTGAAGGCCGTAACCAATAATATGGATGAAGGCCTGCTGTTCCTCAATCCGGTATGGGAAATCGAATCGATTAATAAAAGTGCCGTAAAATTCTTTGGCAAGGAAAAGCAGGAGCTTTTGGGAACGAGCTTTTTTATGCTTGATGACAGCGAAGAAATCCGTCAGCTTTTGGCAAAAATCGAGCAGGAGGGCAAGGGGCGCCTGGTAATCAACCGCGGCAGCAGCTATTATCAGCTCAACGGCAGCAGAATTACCGATAAGGGCTTTGTGCTGCTGATTATGGATGTAACAGCGCGTACTGCTTCGGAAAAAATCCGCCGTGAGTTTTCGGCTAACGTGTCGCATGAGCTGAAGACACCGCTGCAGTCGGTGCTGGGCTATTCGGAAATTATGCTCAGCGGCCTGGTGAAGCCGGAGGATACCAAGCGCTTTCTGCAGAAAATCAACGATGAGGCGCACAATCTGCTGCGTCTGATTGACGATATCATGCAGCTGTCGAAGCTCGATGAGCTGACGCATGATATGATGGAGAAATTTACCCTGCAGGATGTGGCGCAGAGTGCGCTGGCACGCCTGAAGGACAAGGCAGGCAGATTGCAGGTCAGCCTGCAGCTTGTTGACAGCACCGGCGGCGACAGCAAGCTGCTGGGGATTTCTTCGCTGATGGAGGAAATTTTCTTCAACCTGTTGGATAACGGTCTGAAGTATAATCATCCCGGCGGTGAGGTTACGCTGCGCCTGAGCGAAGGAGAAAATAAGTATACGGTGAGCGTTGCCGATACCGGTATGGGCATTCCCGGCAGCGAGCTGCCGCATATTTTCGAACGCTTTTACCGTGTCGACCGCAGCCGTCATAAGGCGATTGAGGGTACAGGCTTAGGTCTTTCCATCGTTAAGCACGGCGTCGGCTTCCATGGCGGCAGCATACGCGTGGTGAGCACTGTGGGGCAGGGGACGGAGTTCATCATGAAGTTCCCCAAGCCAAAGTATGAGGCGAAAAAATAAGTGCTTTATTTATGTATACAACACAGAGCGCCCAAGATGTGATACAATAGGAGCAGTACTATGAGTGCTGCTCTTAATTTATTTTGAAGGAGGACGCAGATATGCGAGTTGTTTTAACTATCGTAGGCAAGGATAAGGTAGGTATTACCGCTAAGGTGAGCAATGCTTTAGCAGAAATGAATATTAACATTATCAACATCAACCAAAACATTATGCAAGGCTTTTTCAATATGGTGCTGATTGCTGATATGGCAGAGGCTAATGTGCCCATTGCCGAAGCACGCGACAAAATGGCTGCGCTGGGTGTAGAAATCGGCGTAGAAATCCGTCTGCAGAGCGAAGAAATTTTCAGCGCAATGCATCGTATATAGGAGGCTGTCATGTTATTCAATACTGACGATATTTTAGAAACTACGCGCATGATTACCCAAAACAAGCTGGACGTGCGTACTATCACCATGGGCATCAGCCTGCGTGATTGCGGTCATCCGGATATCAAGGTAACAGCGCAGAAGATTTATGATAAGATTTGCCGTAAGGCAGAGCATCTGGTAAAAACCGGTGAGGATATCGAGGTTGAGCTGGGCGTGCCCATTATCAACAAGCGTATTTCCGTAACGCCGATTTCTATGGTGGGCGAAAGCTGTGACAGCAACGATTATGTACCGCTGGCACAGGCTTTGGATAACGCAGGCAAGCAGGTTGGCGTTAACTTCATCGGCGGCTTTTCCGCTCTCGTTGACAAGGGCTATACCAAGGGCGACCGTAACCTGATTGCTGCCATTCCGGAAGCATTGGCAGTTACCGATATTGTTTGCTCTTCCGTAAGCGTCGGTTCTACTAAATGCGGTATTAACATGGATGCTGTAAAACAAATGGGCGAGGTTGTGAAGGCTGCTGCCGAGCGTACTGCTGACCGCGATGCAATCGGTTGCGCTAAGCTGGTTGTATTCTGCAACGCTGTGCCCGATAACCCGTTTATGGCAGGTGCCTTCCACGGCGTAACCGAGCCGGAAAGCGTTATCAATGTTGGCGTTAGCGGCCCGGGCGTTGTCAAATACGCACTGGAGCAGGTACGTGACGGCGATATCGGTATGGTAGCCGAAACGATTAAAAAGACTGCCTTCAAGATTACCCGCGTCGGCCAGCTGGTAGCACAGGAGGCTGCACGCCGCCTGAATACCCAGTTCGGCATTATCGACCTGTCATTGGCTCCGACTCCGGCAATCGGCGACAGTGTTGCGCATATTCTGGAGGAAATCGGTCTGGAAAGCTGCGGCGGCCCCGGCACTACCGCTACCCTGGCTATGCTGAACGACGCAGTTAAAAAGGGCGGCCTGATGGCTTCCAGCTATGTTGGTGGCCTGAGCGGTGCCTTCATTCCTGTAAGTGAGGATGCAGGCATGATTGCTGCGGTAGAACGTGGCGCTCTGTCCTTGGAAAAACTGGAGGCTATGACCTGCGTATGCTCCGTTGGCCTTGATATGATTGCTATTCCTGGCGATACCACGGCAGCTACTATTTCCGCAATTATTGCCGATGAGGCTGCTATCGGTATGATTAACAATAAAACTACCGCTGTACGTCTGATTCCTGTCCCGGGCAAGGACGTAGGCGACCGCGTTGAATTTGGCGGTCTGCTGGGTTATGCGCCTGTTCTTGGCGTGAAGAAGTTCAGCGCTGAAAAATTCATCAACCGCGGCGGACGTATTCCTGCACCTGTAAGGAGCCTGACGAACTGATGCGCAAGGCTCAAAGAGAAGCTATTCTGGCCAAGCTGGAGGAAACCTACAAGGGCAGCAAGACGGCGCTGAATTATAATTCGCCGTTTGAGCTTTTGGTAGCGGTAATCCTTTCAGCCCAATGTACGGATGAACGCGTAAATGTGATTACGGCGCGCATGTTTCCGCGTCTGAACACGCCGGAAAAAATGGGTGCTCTGACGCAGGAGGAAATGGAAGCGGAAATCCGCGACTGCGGCTTATATCATGCCAAGGCTAAAAACCTGCTGGGAATGTGCCATATGCTGACGCAGCGCTTTAACAGCGTGATTCCGGATGACATCAAAACATTGATGGAATTGCCGGGCGTGGGGCAGAAAACGGCAAACGTTATCGCCAGCATTATCTATAATATTCCGGCGTTAGCAGTAGATACGCATGTTTTCCGTGTGTCGCACCGTTTGGGATTGGCAAAGGGCAAGGACCCGCTGGCTACTGAAAAGGAGTTGGAAAAAATCATTCCGCGTGAAAAGTGGAGTGACGCGCATCACTGGTTTATCTGGCATGGGCGCAAAATCTGCAAGGCACGCAAGCCGCTGTGCCGTGGCTGCGTGGTTGTGGAGGAATGCCCGTTCAAAGAGAAAAACTTTGAGTAAGGCTGCCTGGTGCTAAATGCGAAAGCGTTTACAGGCGGTGCTTGCGGTAGAAGTGCTGACATAAGTTATAAGTAAAAAGCGAAGCAAAAGATTGGCCTGCAACCCATGAGGGTGGCAGGCCTTTTGCATGCGCAGATTTGTTTTTTCAGTGTCCGCAGAAGATAGACTTTTTTGGTGGATTTTATGCTGTCTTTTTATGACGCACACAGTTAGCAGCGGCTTCACCTTGCTACAGGCGAAGTTCACACATATGTCAAGAAATTGTCCACTGTGACAAAAATCTTTCACATTTTCTTCTTTGTAATAATTATTAAAGTATAAAATATATAAAAGAGAAAATTCCAACAACTCTGATTAATGCGTAAAAGTGACGAATGAAAAATTGTGTATGAATATTTTATTATTTGACGTCTTTATAATGAATACAAAAGTTTGACGTATGGAGACAAAAAGAGTACAATGAAAGTAGGTAAAGGAGACGAACTGCTAAATTTTCAAGGCCTTGAATTTTAGTACCACCTTATCTGAGTTATATTTGATTAGTGAAATGATTTGTAACGAGGATTAGTCCGATATAGGTCGGGCACATTACGAAAAGGGGGTCTGAAAATGAAAAAGACTAGAAACCGGAACGTTCTGGCAAAGTGTGTGCTGGCAACAATTATGGCAATGGGCATGATGGGTTACACTACCGTGTGGGCTGACACTCCTACCCCGTCTCCTGTTGACAAGACTGTTTCTAAAGATGCTGCAGGACAGATTTATGATGCTTCCCATAATTATTACCAGGGTTACTTCTGGACTGACTTGGGACATGCGCAGGTACAGATCGGCTCCGGCGAGCAGATTGAATTGTTTACACCTTTTATTTACCATACTTATAATGATCAATGGAATCCGAAAGGTCTCGGCTATAACCCTGTACATGAGGGCGATAATTCCGAAATGAAGTGCAAAGAGTCTATGAGCAGAATTACCGTAGGCGAATTTGACAGAATTATCAAATCTCTCTATACCAATGATATCACCATGGCAAAGACCATTTACGGTGAAGCAGGTCAGGCAGGCCTGAAGGATAAGGTTATTAAAGAGGTAAAGGCAACTGCAGGGCAGGGCAAGACAGTCAATACCTATAAATTGGTACGCGAAAATGGTACAGAGGTTGCAGTTGGTATTGTTGATACTGATACCAAAGTAGTTAATAATAAATTGACCTTTGCAGATGGCACGCTGACTTCCAAGATTACTGATAATGCCGGCGGAGTTTACACCGACAGCGTAGACGGCATTGCTTCTCAAGGCTGGGTAAACGAGCAGATGCAAGGTATTGTTGATACTAATACCACTAATACCGGCATGGAAGGAAGCCTGGATGAATATGGCAAGCTGACGGTAAAGGTTAAGGATTCTGACCAGCGCAGCGTACAGGCAGAGGTAGAAGGCATTGCTTCCCGCAGCTGGGTAAATAATCAGTTGGAAGGCATTGCCGGAACCGATACTGTTACTACCGTAGAATCTAAAACCAATATGCTGAAAATCACCGATGAAGGCATCGATGGTAACCATGCGTATAAGGTTGATATCAACGGCGATCAGTTAGGTGATTTTGTACAGCAATATGATACTAACACCATTACTACTGCGCAGGCTGACGGTAATGGTTATGTAAATGTTACCGAAATGGTTGATGATAACGGTAATTACAATTACACCGTAGGCATTAACGAAGATAAACTCATTCAAACCATTCAGGAAAATGATACTAATACTATTACTACTGCAGAATCCGGTCATGCTATCATTACTGTAAATGACAGCGTAGGCGGTGGCGATTTGGATGATAAGAATTATGTAATTGGTATTGATGAAGATGCTCTGAAGGGCTTTATTCAGGAAAATACTCAGGACACCAATACCGTTACTACCGTTGCTGTAAATACCAATATCCTGACGATTGAAGATAATGGTGAAGACGGCAACCATGCATATGAGCTTGGCATTAATAGCGAACAGCTGGGCGATTTTGTTAAGCAGTATGATACTAACACCATTACTACCGCGCAGGATGATGGCAATGGTTATGTAAATGTTGCTGAAGCTGTTGATGCAGACGGTAACTACAAATACACCGTAGGCTTTGATGAAGCTAAGCTCATTAACACCATCAAAGAAAACGACACCAACACCGTTACTACCGTAGCGGATGATGGTAAAGGTTATATCGGAGTAACCGACGCAATGGATACTGACGGCAATCATAACTACACCGTAGCATTTGATGAAGGCAAGCTGATTCAGACCATTGAGGCGAAGGATAAGTTCGTTAACGGCGGCAGCATCGGTGCAGACGGCAAAATCACTCTTAAAGTAAGAAACGGCAGAGACGTTATTCTGGAAGGCCAGATGAAGGATGCACGGCTGACTGATATTGAAAGAGATAAGGAAGCCGGAACTGCTACATTAGTAGTAAAGGATCGCTATAATCCTGAAGAAGTAAACAGACTGACGATTGACGATATCGCCAGCAAGACACAGAATGATAGAGAGCATGCCGAATTCAGAGAACATTTTAATGAACTCGATTATCGTGTTGACAATCTCGGCAGCCGCGTTGACAAGGTTGGTGCCGGTGCTGCCGCTCTCGCAGCGCTGCACCCGATGGATTTCGATCCCGATGACAAGCTGACCTTTGCTGCAGGCTATGGCAACTACAAGGGCAAAAACGCTGCTGCGGTAGGCGCATTCTACCGTCCGGATGAAAAGGTTATGCTGAGCGTAGGCGGAACCTTCGGCAACGGCGAGAACATGGTGAACGCAGGCATTTCCTTCTCCCTGGACCGTACCGCACGCGTAAGCAATTCTCGTACAGCGATGGCTAAGGAAATCGTGGACCTGAGAGCGAATGTAGCTAACCTCACCGCATTGGTAGGCCAGCTGACCGCAGGCATGGGCGGCACGATTGAGATGGACAGAATGAAGCTCTTCCCGGATGTTCCCGAAAACCACTGGGCTTACGAATACATCGGCCGTCTGGCGGCAGCAGGCATCGTTGAGGGTTATCCTGACGGCATGTTCAACGGCAACCGTATGATGAGCCGTTACGAATTTGCAGCTATGCTGTACAGAGCACTGGAAAAAGGCGTGAAGCTGGATCACAAGCTGGTTCGTGAATTTGAACCCGAAATGGGCCGTATCCATGTTGCCCGTATTTCCGGTGCGGATGGCGACAGAGGCAAGATTGAACGTGTACGCGTATACGGCGGTGACAATCGTGACCACTACGGCAGCAAGCTGAAATGAAAATGCAGACAGCTGCATACTCCAAACCTAAATAAACAAACACTCCCTTTTCTATAATTAAAAGAGGAGAACACCCAGTCCTTTACAGGATAAAAGGTGTTCTCCTCTTACTTTTGTTTTACACAGTGTTTTGCTTAATCCCAACGCTTGAGCATGTCCTCAATAATTTCCTTATTGGTTTTGCGGCGCTTCTTCTCGTAGTTACGGAAGTTGTTATCTCTGTGGTCGGTGGAGTAGTCGGCGTAGTCGAAGTCATCGTCGCTGCGTTCGTAGCTGCGGTTGTAGTCGCCGTGGCCATCGTCCAAGGAGAGGGGGATTTGCTGTGTATAGGTGTAGGGTTGTGTGTACATGATTGACCTCATAGATTTTGGAAGAATTGGCTTTGAAATTAATATATCCTTACGCTTGGTTTTCGAGAGAGCCTCTCCTTGGGGAGAGGTGGCATCGCAAAGCGATGACGGAGAGGGGCAATAAATCTTATGTTATTTTGCAATTATAAAGAATGCAAACCCCTCTCAGTCACCCTATCGGGTGACAGCTCCCCCCCTAGGGGAGCCTTCTCTTGCCCTATTGGTAATGCATCTTGCCTCTCTAATGAAGACATTGCAGTTTGCGAGTCGTTTTCTTCTTCCCGTTTTCTATTACATATAATTATGCTCTTTTACATGGTCGGAGTGCAGCAGCTGCTCTGCTTTTTCACTCAGCGGTTTTTCCAGGAAGTCCTTGTAAAGCTCCTGTACGTCCGGATTGTTGTGGGACTGGCGCATAGGACGGTTGCTGTCGATGGCATAGAGCTTATTGCCCAGTACATCGGCACGCTCTTCGCCGTCATGAATCGGCTGACCGCCGCCGCCAACACAGCCGCCGGGGCAGGCCATAACTTCCACGAAGTCATAATGAACCTTGCCTGCTTTCAGCTCGTCAAGCAGCTTGCCTGCATTGCCCAGGCCGCTTACCGTACAGGTACGCAGTGTTGCGCCGCCGAGGGTGAATTCGCGTACCTTGCGGCCTTCCGTACCACGAACGTCGGTGAAGGCATCTTCAGGAGCTTCCTTGCCTTCGATTACATGGTAGGCAGTACGCAATGCTGCTTCCATAACGCCGCCGCTGGCACCGAAGATAACTGCAGCGCCGGTGCTCTGACCCAGCGGATTATCAAAGGGCAGTTCGCCCAACATTGCCGGGTTGATGTGCTCGGCACGCAGCAGGCGGATAAGCTCGCGCGTGGTGAGTACGATATCTACATCATGGGTGCCGCTGCTGCGCATAGAGAAGAGTGCGGCCTCGCGTTTTTTGGAAACGCAGGGCATGATGGAAATAGAGCAGATTTCCTTCGGCTTCAGGCCCTTCTTCTGTGCAAAATAAGATTTTGCCAGCGCACCGAAAATCTGTTGCGGAGATTTGGTGGTGGAAAGGTTAGGCACGAAGTACGGATGAGTTTTGTTTACATAGCTTACCCAGCCGGGGCAGCAGGAGGTGAACATCGGCCAGCTGTGGTCCTGCGGCTTTTGCAGATGCTCTAATAGCTCGCTTGCTTCCTCCATGATGGTAACGTCGGCAGCATAGCAGGTGTCGAAAACATAGTCGAAGCCAATCTTCTTCAGTGCGGCAACCATGCGGCCTTCGGTTGCCAGCTCGGGCGGCAGGTTGAAGGCTTCGGCCCAGGCGGTGCGTACTGCAGGCGCAACCTGCACTACAGTTACCTTGCTGGTGTCAGCCAGTACGTCATAAATTTTGGGAACGTCGTTACGCTCCTTCAGCGCGCCAACGGGGCAGTGGGTGATACACTGACCGCAGAGGCTGCAGTCACTGTCCTCAATGGAAACATTGCCGGCAACGTCTACGGTTGTACGTGAGCCGGTGTTCTGTACGTCCCAGATATGCAGCTTTTGCACCTTGTCACAAATCTGGACGCAGCGCATGCATTTGATGCATTTTTTGGAATCGCGAATCAGCGGGAACTCCTGGTTCCAGGGAGTGTCAACAACATCGCGCTCATAGGGAATATCGTAAATGCCCAGGTCATTAGCCAAAGTCTGCAGGCTGCAGTTGCCACTGCGCACGCAGGTAGCGCACATGCAGTCATGCTGGGATAAAATCAGCTCCACGTTGGTGCGGCGGATGCTGCGGGCCTTAGGGGAGTTGGTATAAACTACCAGACCTTCCTGTACCGGAGTTGTGCAGGCGGTAACTACACGGTTCTGTCCCTGAATTTCAACTACGCAGACTTTGCAGGCACTGATTTCGTTGATGCCTTTAAGATAACACAGGCGGGGGATTTCGATGCCGACGGTGGCAGCAGCCTGCATGATTGTTGTTCCCTGGGGAACGGAAACTTTTTGTCCGTCGATTGTGAGGTTTACCATTTTAAGGTTCTGCCTCCTTTCAGTGTGCTGAAGCCGAATTTGTCGCAGCGCAGGCAGCGTCCTGCTTCCTGGCAGGCTTCTTGCTTGGTCATGCCGCATTCAATCGGCTCAAAGGTATGTTTACGTTCGCCTGCTTCGGTTTCGTGCATCTGGATACGGCCGCAGGGACGTTTATCGTCAATAGACGGGTCGGGAATAACTACATCACAGGAAATGGTGTGGTTATAGCCCAAATATTCATCAATATTAGCGGCAGCAACCTTACCGGCAGCAATAGCACGGATTACGGTTGCAGGACCGGTTACGCAGTCGCCACCGGCGAAGATGCCTTCATTGTTGGCAAGCTCACTGCTGGAGAGTGCGGAAATAGTACCGCGTTTGATTTTGATGCCGGCTTCTTCGAACGGACGCAGCTCAATGCCCTGACCGATAGCAACAACGATAACGTCGCAGGGAATGCGCTCCAGCTCTACGTCGGCGTGAATAGGACGTGCACGTCCCCAGGCATCGATAGGACCGATGATTTGCGGCTCAGCCCAGAGAGCAGCCACATTACCTTCTGCATCTGCTTCGATGTGGTGCGGAGCCTTCAGGCCGTACAACTCAGCGCCCTCGGCAATAGCACCTTCGATTTCCTCGGGCAGCGCGGTCATGTCGTCCTGACGACGGCGATAGGCGATGATAACCTTTTTGGCACCGAGACGGATGGAGCTGCGGGTGCAGTCCATAGCAACGTTGCCGCCGCCAATAACGACAACGGTTTTATCCTTAAAGTCAGGCATTTTTTCTTCGCCGATGTTGCGCAGCATTTCTACCGCACTGATAACACCGTGGGAATTCTCGCCTTCAATACCGATTTTCTTGTCGGTGTGGGCACCGATGGCAATATAAACTGCGTCAAATTCCTCACGCAGCTTTTCGAAGGGGATATCCCCCTCCTCGTTGCCGATTCTGGTGTTGCGATGTACTTCTACGCCGGTGGACAAAATGGCGTCCAAATCCTCCTGCAGACGTTCACGCGGGAAGCGGTAGGCAGGAATGCCGTAGCGCAGCATGCCGCCGAGCTTGCTCTTTTCTTCAAACACAACAGCATGATGTCCCATCAGCTCCAGATAGTAGGCTGCGGACATACCGCTGGGGCCGCCGCCGATGATGGCG
>ENA-OOXC01001991-OOXC01001991.1-human-gut-metagenome-genome-assembly--contig:-NODE-1991-length-10791-cov-3.107209_pt1 | contig 10791 bp, 13 predicted proteins | sample MGYA00241578_ERZ501325 | MGnify/ENA primary metagenome ERZ501325 (study PRJEB25962, sample SAMEA2042737) | human gut metagenome | biome: human gut; feature: human-associated habitat; material: faeces...
GCATTGAAGCCGCCGTAAAAATCGAAAGGAACTTTTTCATTGTAATTTCTCCTTGAAAACAAAAAAATACCGGACATAAAGCCCGCTGTTTTAATTATACAGAAAATTCGCTGAGATGTCAAGAGTAATCGGTTACATTGCAAGAAAAAAGCCGAATATACTTGCCTAATTTAAATTCGTATGCTATAATAATACAGGGTAATTGTATGGAAAAGGGGGATACACCATGAAATGTCACAACTGCGGCAGGGAGATAGGCGACTTCACTGCATTCTGCACCTACTGCGGGGCCTCCACCGGAAACCAGCCGGCGGAATCCTCGCAGATCACAGACCCTGGCAAAACCGATGAACCAGCAGAGGCTCTCCCGGGGTACAGCAAACCGTTCGAGCAGACAGGAAGGGAAGCTCCGCCGCCGCTTTATAACGTGAACCGCCAGGAGAATCCGCAGATAGATCTGATACCGGAGCATAACCGCACTCAGACTACATTTGTCCCGGATTACGAGGACGAGTACATGAACGGAACAAGCTGGCCTGAAATAAGCCGCATGGGTCACATAATCGGAGTTAACGGGCGGTTCTGCACTATCAAATGGCTGAAGATCAACATGTATTTTCTGCTGTTTGCATGGGCTGCGATGGACGCAATACGCGCGGTGCTGTTTTTCAGCGGGCTTCGATATGGCGGAGCCGCGTCGTGGGTCTACGAGATATTCCCGCAGGTGTTCACGATGGATACGGTCATGGGGATATTCCTGACGATTTCTGCGGGAGCCAAGGTGTTCCTCTGGATAAGCATTTCGGAGCTCAGAAGGCGGTCGCTGTGGCTTTGCTTTGCGATACCGCTTGCCGGGTTTCTGGCTGAGGTAGTTTACATATCGCGCTGGTGCAGTGTTATGGGATCGGCGGAATGGGACGTTATTTTATATGTTGCGTTTCTTGCTGTGGTATCTGTGTTTAATTTTATATACTTCAGGTATCGCAGTACTGTTTTTACGAGATAAAGTTGGATTGTATCGACTATTTTGCGAATGACAAATTGTTGTTTAGAGGCGAAACGCTGCTTGTGAGAGAAAACTAGAATTTAGCGGTGTAGTGTGCTTCCGAAACAGTCCACCGGACTGTTTCGGAGGAAAGGCTCAATAAAGACGACGTGTTGCTTGTGGGGGAAAACTCTAGAGTGATACCCAAAGCGCACACTAATCGACTTTCCCAATAAATCTGTAATAAATCTCCACCTGCATTGTATTAGTTACGCAGTCACGTTCGTGAACAACGATTTTTTCAATCAGCAGGTGGACTAATTCTTCCGAAAGCTCCGTAATGTCGGTGTATCGCCGAATCAGTTCTGCGAATTTCTCGGCATTTTCGGTGAGCTGCTGAGACTTACCCAGCTGTTCGGAAATCCGTTTGAGCCTTTCCTGGATCTCTGTGCGCTCACGCTCAACATTACCGCTTAGCTCGGAATAAGCCTCCTCGCTGAGCTTCCCGAGTGCCTTGTCCTCGTAAAGGCTCTGAAATATTTTGGCTAACGCCAGTTTTCGTGCGGTCAGCTTTTCCGCTTCTTTCTTCAGAGCGGAAAGCTCCGCACTTTTTTTGCTGTTGGAAGCGCTTAGCATCTGCTCAACGAACCGGTCCTTGCCCTCGGAGGAAAGCGCCGCGTTACGCTGAATACTCATTAGAACAATCTGCTTTATCTGTTTCAGCGTAGTGCTGTGCCGCGAGCATTCGGACTTTCCGTACCGCTTGTAAATCGCGCAGGAGTACCGCCCGGATTTGCCGCTTTTGCTGAATACCATTTTTCGCCCGCACTCTCCGCAGACCATAAGTCCGCGAAAGATGTTGTCAGGATTTTCGACCTTTCGGTGCTGCTTTACAGCAAGCCTCTGCCCGACCGCCTCGAAATCCTCGTAAGTAACCAGCGGTTCATGATTGTCGCGAACCACGATCCATTCGTCCTCGGAGGTCTTGCACACCTTTTTGCTCTTGAAAGACTTGCATTTTCTTCGCCCGTTCACCAAATCTCCTACATAAACAGGATTTGTCGCAATTGAATAAACGCTCCTGTCCTCCCATGTGTAAGGGTGTTTCGCGGAAGCCGAATTTTTGTACACGCCGTACTTTTCAGCAAGAAACGCCCTCGGAGTCAATATAAGGTTCTGTTCGAGGTATTTTGCAACCTCATAACAGCTTTTGCCCTCCAAAAGAAGTTCAAAAATTTGCTTCACTATCGGCGCATTTTCGTCCGGGACAATGCTGTGTTTGTCACCGTCAGAGCGTTTATAACCATATGCGGGATAGCCGCCGAGGAATTCACCGTTCCTTGCTTTAAGGTGCAGAGCAGACTTGATTTTCCGGCTGCAATCCTTGGCGTACCACTCGTTGATTATGTTCTTAAACGGCGCAAACTCGTTTTCGCCGTGGTCGGAGTCAACGTTGTCGTTCACTGCAATGAACCGCACGTCATGCTCTGGAAAGAAAATCTCGGTGTAGTAGCCGGTTTTGAGATACTCCCGCCCAAGTCTGGAAAGGTCCTTCACAATGACCGTGCCGACCTTGCCGCACTCAATGTCGCTAATCATGCGGCAGAAATCGAGTCTGTCAAAGTTTGTCCCGCTGTCACCGCCGAAATCATCATCGCGGCTGAGCCGACAATAAAGCGCTGTAATCCTGTTCTGCTGTATGTTCATAATAACCGTCCTTTCTTTCAGCAGACAGAATCGGAATATTTGCACTTTTATTATACACTATTTTACAGGAATTAAAAATATATAGCATGAAAACTACATATTTCATCTGGTTTATCATTGCAAAATCTTTTGAAATGAAGTATAGTGAAAATATAAGTCAATTAATCAATTGTCAATACTAAACAACTTCATAATAAACTAAGCATTTAAGCTGTGACGACAAAAGGTGGTAAATTAATGAATAAGATAAAATTATGGAATCGTTACTATATAATTAATACTTTTGCTACTGTAGCTCCAATTACTGCACTTGCTTTATTTACCTACTTATCAATATGTGATATATTGAGTTGGTTTTTTTCGCTGTTAATCATGTTTACTATCTTATGTATTTCTTTAATAACCTTAATAATTACAACTGAAAAACAGAGAAAAATATCAACAGACAAAGCTAACTTGAATGCTTTCCTTGCAATTGCTGTTAATGATTTTAGAGGAGGAATATTTTACAACAAGAAGGGCAAACGAAAAATAAATAAACAAATGACTTTTGTATCAAATGTAAAAGGCTTACTTTACAATGTTAATTATACAGATAATTAAAATAGAAAAGAACTATACAATTTTATTTGTAATGATTACTATTTAAAAAACGAGGATGAGTTTATACAATTATGCAGAAATTGCCTTAACGCTAAGAAGAACCAACAAGTGCCAATAAACGAAGATATTATTGATAAAACAAGCACATTTAAGTTGGTAGCCAGTTTTGTTAAGCTACAAATAAAAATTGGAATATTATGTGCAATGATTGTTGCATTATTCATGGCTTTATTTTTAGCGTTTTGTGAACTATTAAGCAAGGAGTTACCGTTTGCCACTGATCTTTTCTCATTTTTAGCAGCAAGAAAAGGAGCTATTGACACATCAAATACAATTGTATTTGATGTTGCTGCTATAATACTGCTAATACTAGAAATAAAACAGGAAGACATATAAGAAACTCAAAAGTTTCGTCCCCGAACGCGGAATCGACGCACGGAACTTTGCGCTGATGGCGCAGCTTTCCACAATGAACAGCATAAACGACCTCGCAGAGTACGGATTTATACGCACTTTCGAACCGGGCGACTATACGATTTCACTGCACCCGATGATTCGCGACATCACCGTCACAGACTTGCAGCCGACATTCACAAACTGCAATCGGCTGATGAATTCTATTAAATTGATTTGTGGTTTTCATGGAAAGCTAGTCCCGAATTTTCAGCTTTTCGTTGATATTCTGGACGGCATAATGACCTATATTGCCGCCGATTCTCCCGAGTTTATCCAGTTCGCCGAGGACGCTTTCACATACGTTTTTCAGCACAGCACCGAGGCTCTCTGCGAAAAAATCCTTGCGAGGATTGAAGGATGCGACAGCCTTTCCAACAACGACAAAGCCCTGCTTTGCGATTTCCGCGCGCAGATTTTGCGGATTTACAAAAAGGACAACCGTTCGGCACTTGAGCAGGAAAAGCAGGCGCTGTTGCTTTGCGCCGACCTTGACAGCCCGCTTTACATCAATCTTTGCAACAATCTCGGCAGTCTGTATATGGAAAACGGCGACCTTTCCAATGCCGAGAAATACATAAATATCGGCTTTGCGCTGCTCGAAAAACGCGGCGTTATAAATCAGGATTACATTTCCGGACATCTGGTGAAAGGCTGGCTACTGTGCCGACTAGACCGAATCGAAGAAGCCGCGGCGGTGTTCACAAAGTGCTGCGAAATACTGCGCGAAAACAGCGCGCTATGTTCGGAAAGCAGTGCGATCTGCTTTGAAAATGCGGCGGTGCTCTGCCGGAAAAAGAACCGCGCCGATTACGCAGAAATGCTGTTCCGGTGCGCTTTTGAAATTTTCTGCGCGCTCCCCAATCGCGAACTGTACGAAGATGAAATAGCGCGTTTGCACTTGGCGCTCGAATAATCACCATGTTCGCCTTACCATACCGGAGCACGCTCTCAATAATGCTCTCGTCAATCTTCGTCCCGAACCTGTCCATAACGGCATTTGCGGCGCGGATAACGCACTGATTCACACCGAGTTTTTCCGTCCAGCATTTGCTTGCAACGGGACGGGAGTTGGTTATGTACATGATGTCCATAGTGCCGTTTCCGATGTCCGCGAGCATATTCACTCCGCGCATTTCTGAGAGCCTGTCGATTACGGCGGTGTAGCCCTGCGGGAACACCGAACAGCCGACAAAACGCAGCTTGTACAGCTGGTCGTTGAACTCAAATTCAACGCGCTCGTTTCGCATGAGGTAGTTCGTGAACTCCCCGCGCTGCGACTTTACCCAAGTTAGCGGGAGTCCAGCCGCAAGGTAAACGTCTGCCTCGGAAATCCCGGCGCACCGGAGTTCTTTCGCCACGCCCATGAGCGTTAGCAGGTAGTAATCGTTGTCGCTCACTTTGTCCGAAACAAACGCCTTGTGCCCCTCCCCGCAGCTGTAATACATTCCGTCGCAGCGGAGAATGTTCGAGCCGAACGCCGGACGGATGGTTGACGGAATTACGCCTGTGGGCGTGATGGTGTTCGCGGTTTTGATATTTCCGTAGCCGTGATCTATTCCGATGATTTTGATGTTGTTAAGTGTTTTCATGTTTGTCCTCCATGATTTCTGCGGGTCTTTCCAGCAGCTGCATAATGAGCTGCTCGGAAGTTTTCTGCGCAGACTGATTACTGTACGAGGTTACAATGAACTTTGTGCCGCCGATGTCCTCCTCGTACTGTTCGCCTAATCGGCGGTAGTTGTTTTCTTCCATGAGTTTCCTCTGATCGATATATTTCGCCTTTCTGCCACCGCGGTGATTGCACTTTCGGCGATATGTTTATTCTACTTGATTTTATCCGAAAACTCATTGATGGGGCTTTGACGGGAAGTTGAGAAGTTTGAGCTGGTAATTAAATCTAGAGATAGAAAAACGGCTCTATCCAGTAGGACAGAACCGTTATTATATTGTATTTTTCTTGTCGGCGTGATGATATTATCAAAAACAAAACAATATTATTTTATTTGCGATAATGTGCCTTTGTCCATTTCAAAAACGCAGTCGCAAAGTATCTGTATATCTTCAGTTGAATGTGATGCAATTAGAATCGTTTTTCCCTCGGCTTTCAAATCGAGCAGATATCTCCGCATATCCTCAACTCCGCTTTTATCAAGGCCGTTCATCGGTTCGTCAAGGACAAGTATGTCCGGATCTTCCATGATCGCCTGCGCAAGCCCCAGCCGTTGGCGCATTCCAAGCGAGTATCTGCCGACGTGCTTTTTGCTGTCCGGGTCAAGACCAACGCTTTTTATTGCGCTGCGTATTGCCTGCTTATCTGCCCTGCCGCTTATATCTGCAAGGAATTTCAAATTGTTGTATGCGCTGAACGATGATAAAAAACCGGGAGTTTCAATGATAACACCCACGCTTTCCGGTATCTCTACATCCTTGCCTATCGTTTTTCCGTTTACTTTAATTTCCCCGGATGTCAGCGGCATAAGCCCGCAGATACATTTCATCAGTACGGTTTTGCCGCTGCCGTTTCTGCCTATAAGTCCGCATATAGTTCCCGCGCTGACTTTAAGGTCAACATGTTTAAGCGCAAGATTGTCCTTAAACTGCTTGCAGGCGTTTTCTGCCTCAATAGCATAGTCTGTCATACGACCTCCATTTTCAGTATTCTTTTTCTTCCAAAGGTCATTATCAAAATTCCCATCGCAACCGCCGCTGTAAGATAAATCGCAATACAGTACCACAGACCAGGGTGATCCTTATTAAGACCGATCCCCGAAATATCCAGCGTCGTCCATGAAAGCGGAGAATATTTCAGCAGGAACTCCATACCTCTGCCCTCGTTTTCCGCGAAACAGCAGAACGCCATAATGATCCCGCATATCGCGCTGCCTAAGTATTTCTTTCCCGACAAGAGATTGCACAAGCACAGAATAAACCCGAACATGACTCCGTTCAGCCACGAAAGCAGCAGGGTGATAAGGCAAGCCGCAATCGGAGTGTAATTCTGCACGACAAGTCCCGAAACCTTCAGAAAGAACAGCTCTTCCTTTAATGCGATCTGTCCCGCGCTGTCAGAGAAAGCCAGCGTATATATCGCGTCGCCCCAGTCTGCGGAGAATTCGGCAACAGGAAGGGAAATGACGATCGTGCAGAGAAACACAAATCCGTAATATGCAAGGCTTGCAAGGATAATATAACCCATCTGCCCCGCCAGATATCTGCGCCCGCCGATCCGCATGAGTATCATCAGCTTGTTGCTGTCAATGAAAGGCGCATTACAAAACATCAGAATTATCGGCAGGGAATACAGCAGCTTCATATGATATTGACTGTACGCAAAGGGATAAATCCATAGCGACGAACTGTTTCCGAGCGCCGCAGCGATAGTGTTCATTATTCTCACGCTGTCAAAGCAGAGTATTATCACTAATACGGCGATCGTCCATATTCTGTAATCCTCGCTCCATTTGCGGATATTCTGCAGGCTGATGTTAAGAACGCACCTGACGCTTTTCATTCGTCCAACCTCCTTTTCGCAATATAATAAAATGCTGTTCCGAACAAAAATGCCAGAACCAAAAAGACAAGCAGTATTTCAAGGGACGAAAAAAAGATACCATCAGCGGTGCTGACATACCCTCTTGATAAATTCCAGAGGTCGGGAAGGAATTCCGCTTCGATAGTGACAAGCTCGATAATGTAGCTCATGATAAGCGGAGTACATACCGCGATAAACGGGTCGGGAAACAGAGCCGAAATCGCCGCTCCCGAAACTGACCACGCTCCAAGGCTGACCGAAAAGAAAAGGGATTTGAGCAGAATAAACGGCCATGCCGTATTTTCATTGTTCAACAGCCGCCCGAAGGTATCGGAATACTCATTGTGCAGGCTCCCGATGAGCGGAAAAAACAGCGACAGCGCAAGCACGCACAGAACGATCCCCAGGAAAGACACGAAAAAGGTACACAAGAAGTTCAGCACGGCGTGGGTCAATATGTAGTTCTTTTGTGAACTGCGCAGGATTATCTGCTTTGAAAGTCCTGATTTAAATTCAGTGCAGAAAGCGGCTGTAAACGGCATGCAGGCAGCAATAAGAATAAGCTTGCGGTATGTTCCGAAATCCATCATATCGCTGAAAAGCTGGGCAGTTCCCGCAAATCTGATATATTGCACGAACGCCTCGGCGGAGGTGAAATTTCCCTCGGAAATTATCCCCCACAAAGCAATCAGCGCGCAGCCGGCAACGCCGATGTAAAGCGCCGGACTTTTCAGCAGTCTTAGAATATAGGCGGCGGTAAGCTTCATTTTCCCACCTCAGTTCAGCACCAGACCAGTCTGAGCGTCAATGAAAATTCGTTTGTAAGAAATCTTGGCGTTCTCATCGCCTGACGCGGACCCTTTTTCTGTGGATTTTATAAACAGCCAGACGGGATAGAGCGTGCTTTCGCCGGTCTCGGAATTCGCGTCGGCGATGTAGGTCAATTCCCCTGTGGAATACTCCGTTTCGCCCGATTCCGTGGCGCGCCCGACTGTATTTTGAAGTATCTCCGCAGCATTTTCGCGGGAAATTATCGAGCAGGCTTCTTTTTCCTGATAGTCGAAAATATACTGTATGTCGCAGTATTCAAGGCCGTCGGCGGTAACGATAAACTCGGCAAAGCCATAGCTTCCGTTTTGCCCCACGCTTGTAAAATTCGTATACTGATACGGCAGGTCGATATTGTCTACGCTCGCGTGATATAGAATGTAATACGCGTCCTTCGGCGGCACAAGCTCGTTTCCGTTGTCGTCGCAGGCGGTTCCGGTACAGGTATATATCTGCGGTTCACCAAGACAGGGTATATCAAGCTGTTCAACGATATCTCCGGTGATTTTCAGGGCGTTATCAGAGGGCTGACCCTCGATTTCCCGGAGAGGATAAAATTCCTGCACGATATCTTTTGAGGGGTAAACGTCGAACTTGGAAATATTCATGTAGCTGTGCATATCGTTCACATCTTTATTGTAAACGATAGTACCCGCGTCACAGAACAGTTCTCTGCCGTCTTTGAACCGATACAGATTATACAAGCCTTTTCCCAGCCGAGGGTCGTCGATTCGTACGCTGTCGCTTTCAAGCTTTGAATATTCAATGTCATTTTCAGTAAGGCTGTCATAGTCAGGAAAAAACACCCGTTCTGCAAGGCTGGCGTCCCATATTTTATAGCTGCCGGAATATATGGGGCATGTTTCTCCATCGTTATTCTGTGACGGTTCCCTGCCCGATGAACACCCCGAAAAAACTGACAAGGCTGCGACCGCAGTTACTACAGATAACATAGCTTTTTTCATATAATCTACCCTTTCCGTAAATGCGGCATGTCTGTTCGGAGCCATGCCGCATTCTCTTTTATCCCTCTATTATATAAATCTGTTTAAGAAAACAATTTACTATGCCTTATTTATCATCTTTATAAACTTTGGCAGTTTTAGCCAAATCGTACAGTTCGTTTTTGGAAGTTTCTCCATACAACTCTAATATGTAGTCTCCATTATCCCATACGATATTAGTATAATTATAATCCTGTGAACTATAAGCCAAGCACAATCCATAACATTCATTTACATTGATTTCCTCAAAATTTTGACTTTCTGTATCATAATGAGAAGAACCATATTCTGTTTTAACCCACTGATTAAATGAAATGCTCTGATTAGTTATCTTATTAAGATAACTAATATGCTCAAAAAAAGGAGTTGAATCAGTTCCTGATACTTCATAGCCATCAGGTAAGCAAGGTAAATAATACTTATCTTCAATAGTTGACGGACAGTTTTCGATATTGATCACAAAAAGTTCTGTGTTATCAGCGTTTACTTTTCCATAAAAATTCTTTGAAGTAAAATATGTGACGCCACACCCCGCAAGAGCTGCCAAGAAAATAACAGCCAATAATACTATTATGTTTCTTTTCGTAAATCTGAAATGATAATGTGGCCTAGAACCTATGTACGGTTTTAGTTTGCAATCGTTTCTCTCAAACAGCTTAAAAACATGTTTCATCTTACGCTCATGCTTTTTGGAAAAAACATGCTCCTGAGCATTTTCATACTTAACCCATTCAAGCCTTGCTGATTCCTCCAAAATAGATTTCAGTACACTTTCACTCATGTCGTTTCCTTTCAATAAAAGACCTGATGGATTTTCTGGCAAGATACAGCCGCTGGTTAACTACTGTTTTAGATACTCTGAGCGCTTCTGCGGTTTCTGATATGGAAAGCTCCGACAAACAGGTAAGGATCAAAACATTGCGCTGAAGTTCCGGCAGACCATTTATGAAATCAAGCAGTTCCTCGTGTGAAAATTTTTCTAAAAGAGAGTTTTCCAGGAATTCAGGATCTGATTGATAAATCAGATCTTCAGGGAGTTCTTCCTGTTGATGTTTGGTTTTCTTGTTATACATATCAATTGACGTATTCCTTATAATAGCACTTACTAGATATATACGTTCATCACCTGAAAGCGAAAAAAACTTATCTGGATTTACTGTGATTCTGAGAAAAGCTTCCTGTATTGCCTCCTCGGAATCCTGAGGATTATGCAAATGTTCATAGGCAATAGCATAAAATCTGTTCTTATACATCTGGTAGAAATCAGAAATAATATTCCGTTGCTCATCAGTTTTAAGTACGGCTAAAGCGGCAGTAATCATAATTTGACCTCAATTTTATTTTATAAGAATAGTATATCACATTTATGGTAAAAGCGCAAGTCGTGTCAAAGAGGGAGTACATTATTTATTATAGCAACATATTTTTCTGCCAACCATTATCTTTTGGCTACTGAAATCAATGTAATAATCCAATGTAATTATAATCAAGGGGGTATTCTGATTAATCAAAGTACCCCCAAAAAATTTTTAATAAATGTACGAATTACTCATATTCCAATTCTGCCTGCTTGTTCCGCAATGAGAAACGCTCTCTTGTTTTCCCCCACACCCCTTTAGCGCTTTTTTGCATTTAGCCGTGCTTACGCACGGAGTGACTGCGCGCCGGCGCGCAGA
>ENA-OOXC01002000-OOXC01002000.1-human-gut-metagenome-genome-assembly--contig:-NODE-2000-length-10741-cov-2.970897_pt1 | contig 10741 bp, 7 predicted proteins | sample MGYA00241578_ERZ501325 | MGnify/ENA primary metagenome ERZ501325 (study PRJEB25962, sample SAMEA2042737) | human gut metagenome | biome: human gut; feature: human-associated habitat; material: faeces...
TCTGCTGAGTGGTGATGTGGCATTGAAACTAAATGATGTGAACAAAGCCAGCAGTGATTATAACCAGGCTATTTATCTGGATGAAAATTGCAGCGAAGCTTATTTTAAATATGCACAGGTATATAAAGGTGTAGACCCTCAACTGTCACTGGATATGTTGATGCGTTTGCAGACTAAGGCTCCGGACGATAACCGTATCAGTAAGGAATTGGCCGATGTATATTATACGATGGGGCAGTATGGCAAAGCAAAAGAAGCTTATGAAAGTTATCTGAAAGTAGGTACGCCTACCGAACAGGACTATACCCGCTATGCCATGTTGCTATATCTGAATAAGGATTATGCGCAGTCTTCGGATATGGTAAAGAAAGGTCTGGAACTTGCTCCGGAAAATCATGTGCTGAAACGTCTGGCGATGTATGATAATCTGGAGTTAAAGGATTACAAAGAAGGACTGGAAGCAGCCGCCACTTTCTTTTCTAATCCCGGTAATCCGGATTATGTATATTTGGATTACGTTTATTTCGCCCGTTTGCTGGAAGCTGACAAGCAGTATGATGAAGCGGTGGCACAGTTCGACAAAGCACTGGCTATGGACAAATCGCATACGGAAATCTATAAAGATATCTCTGATGTATACGAAAAGGAACGTGATTTTCCGAAGGCCATAGAGGCTTATAAAAATTATTTGGGCGGAATGAAAGGTGATCCGGATATTAGTGACCTGTTTTTATATGGACGTTTGAACTATTATGCGGCTACTGATTCTGCTTATCAGGATAAGCAACCACTTTATCTAGCTGAAGCCGATACTATTTTTGCACAGGTGGCTGTTAAAGTTCCTGATAACTATTTGGGAAATTTTTGGCGTGCCCGTGTTAATTCTTTGCGTGATCCTGAAACAACTCAGGGATTGGCAAAGCCTTATTATGAGGCTGCACTGAGTATTCTGGAACAGAAGCCTGATTCTATTAAATCAGTGTTGGTGGAATGTAATAGCTATTTGGGATATTATTATTTTGTAAAAGAAGATTATAACCAGTCAAAACTGTATTGGAATAAGATATTGGAAATTGATCCTGGAAACGAAACTGCTACTAAAGCACTACAAGGAATTAAATAGTCCTTTTTTTCATTTATCATTTTGAGTTGAGCGGACAGTACTAGGTTGCTGCCCGCTTAATTCGTTTCATGGTTAATGAATATTAAAGATGAGTCATTCTTCTTGTTTATTCAAATAAACTATATACATTTGTGGTGTACTAATTAACTAATACACTAAATAACTAATAAAACCATAAATACAATGATGATTGAAGTAAAGAACATGTCTTTCAGTTATGGAAAGAGAAAACAGAAAGTCTTTGATGACTTCTCGCTGGCATTGGATAAAGGTTCAGTTTATGGTCTTTTAGGGAAGAACGGCACAGGTAAATCTACTTTGCTCTATTTAATGACAGGTTTGCTTCGTCCTCAGGCCGGACGGGTGCTTTACAAAGGGGTGGATGTTTCCATGCGCTATCCCCTAACTTTGCAGGACATGTTTCTAGTGCCTGAAGAATTTGCTTTGCCATCAGTCAGTTTGAAACAATACTTGAAACTGAATACTCCGTTTTATCCGAATTTCAGCAATGAACTCTTGAGCACTTGCCTTCGTGATTTTGATATGAATGAAGATATTCATTTGGGCGAGCTTTCGATGGGACAGAAGAAGAAAGCATTTATGTGCTTTGCATTAGCTACCAATACCTCTTTGTTGGTAATGGACGAGCCCAGCAACGGATTGGATATTCCTTCTAAAAGTCAGTTTCGTAAAGTAATCGCTTCGGGCATGACCGATGAAAAAGCAGTCATCATCTCTACGCACCAGGTGAGAGATATTGACAGCCTGCTGGATCATGTGGTTATTATTGACGGTACTCGCGTATTGTTGAATGCATCGGTAAAGACCATCTGTGACAAAGTCTATTTTGCAGAGCAAGGCATGAATGAACCGACGGACACAGCACTCTATGTCCAGCCGTCCGTCCAGGGAAACAGTGTAATCTTCCCGAACACTGAGAATGAGGAGACGAATTTGAATCTGGAAGTATTATTCAACGCTATGCTGGCAGAGAGAGAAAAAATGCAAACCATGTTTAACAAGTAACACACACAAACACTATGGATACGAATAACTTCTTTAGCTTTTCGCGTATTGCAATGGTAATGAAACGCGAGATTATGGAAAATTGGAAAACAAATCTTTATCGTCTGATCGGAATTTATGCTGCATTTGCATTGGTAATGGTGCTCACAATGTCGAAACAGGTGACGTATAGTGATTCTCAAATGGCTTTTCAGCATTATTGTTCTAATATAATGGGAACCTTTGCTTTTATCATCGGTATTTTTGGCATTGTCTATGCTGCTAACATTATGGAAAATATGATTACAAAAGAAAAACGTATCGCTTTTTTGATGCTTCCGGCAACTATGATAGAGAAATTTGTAGCACGATTCTTGATTGTTACGGTAGGATTGGCTGCGGCTGTCTTTGTTGCGGCGTCATTGGCGGAAATTACCCGTTATCTGTTACTTCCTTTATTTAATGTGCCTGAAACATTCCATCAATCTGTTTTGTATAACCTTCTTTCTATGGCTTCGGTAGATGGTGAGCAGATATATAGGGGATCAGGCTATGCTATGAATATGCCGTACCAGAATTGGTTGGGTGAATTGTGCGGATGGGCTTTCCTGTTATGGTCACATTCATTGTATATTCTAGGGGGAAATTATTGGTATAAGAAACCTTTTTTCAAGACATTGGGTGCTTTGATGCTTATTTCTATTCTGTTTTCTGTTTTATCGGTGCACATTCTTTCATGGATAGGAGATGACAATATGCGCAGTTTTTCTGAGTGGCTGGAAACTAATTTCCAGTGGATGACATTAAACAAGTTACTTTCGTTAGGAGTAGCGTTTTTCAGTGCATTCACTATGTTTAACTGGTGGCTGAGTTACCAGCTTTTTACCCGTTCGCAAGTTGTTAAACCTAAATTCCGTTTGCTATGAAATTTAAAGAAAGTAAATCCATTTACTTGCAGATAGCTGACCGGATATGTGATGAAATCCTGCAAGGACAATATACGGAAGAAGAGCGTATTCTATCGGTCAGAGAATACGCCGCCACAGTGGAGGTGAATGCAAATACGGTGGTCCGCACGTATGATTACCTTCAGGGACAAGAGATCATTCACAATAAACGCGGCATTGGTTATTTTGTATCGGCAGGGGCTAAAGACCGGATTATTGCTTTACGGAAAAATATATTCCTGCATGAGGACCTGCCTGAGTTTTTCAGACAAGTGAAGACATTGGATATTCCCATGAAAGAGATAGAGAAAATGTATAAGGAATATCTGACTCAACAATGACACAACACCAAACACATCTACGACAACACATACACAACATCGGTTAGATAAAGAAATCCCGGCAGAGCGATGACTCGCCGGGATTTCTTATATCCGGTTACTTGTCTGCTATAAAAATTGTAGTCCAGTATAACCATTCGGTTGCAGCTCGGAGGATATCGGGATTGATAGATTGGGTGTTATCTTTGGGATGATGGTAATAACCGCCTCCCAAGGCCCATAAGTCTATACATGGATAGCCGGCTTTCATAAAGACTGCACCGTCTGTGCGAGGGCGGGTCAGGAAATGAGTCTCACTAGTGAACAGACGTCGATGTACATACCTATCATTGGCTTTCTCTGATAGCTCAGCCAGTTCGGGGTATTTATAGTGATAATTCGCTCCTAGCATCTCACCTACACCCACTTGTTCCAGATTCAGGATTGCTGCCACTTTGTTTTGGGGCACAAGGGGATGGTTGGTGTAGTAGGTACTTCCGGTAAGTCCGGCTTCCTCACCGTCCACACTCATGAAGATGATGCTGCGTTTCGGCTTTATTTTTGATTTTGCCAGTGCTTCAGCTACTCCCAGCATGGCAGCGGAGGAAGAATTGTTGTCATTCGCTCCTTCAATCAGGAAAGGAATCATTCCTAAGTGGTCCAGATGGGCGGAAATGATTACATATTCATTGCATAGTATAGGATCACTGCCTTTGATCATGCCCAAAATATTTTTTCCAGTAGCATTGGGATTATAGGTAGCATTCATTTTGATGTGGGCTCTCTTTCCGGTATGGAAAGAGGCAGGCTTCTGAGTCTTATAAATCTGCCGGATGGTTTCTTTATAGGTCTTGCCTGTTCCCCTGAAAATATCATTGACCACAGTGTCTGTAACATGACAATAGACAAATCCCGGATTATAGGGGGCATTCGGACCGGGAACCCATTTGTATAACAAGCCTGCCGCACCATGGGTTACGGCATTGTTCAGCTTGGTTTGGTGCAAAGTATGTTTGTACCACATGGTCAGTGAATCGGGGTTACGGCTTATATTGGGTGTTTCTCCCTCTACCAGCACAATCTTGCCTTTTACATCTATGTCTTTGTAATCATCATATCCTAATTCGGGTGCTGTAACGCCAAATCCGGCGTATACCACATCGGCTGTCACTTCTCCGTTACTGGTCATTCCTCCGGCAAACCAACCATCTGCCCAAGGGTATGTCTTGGAGATCCATACAGTTTTTTTCTTGTCTTGGGTGACAGGAAATAGGATATCCATAGTGCTTCCCGGTTGTATCTCTACACAAGGGTGGGGGAATAGCTGTATGTAGGAACCATTCTCACCACGAGGTATTAGTTTCCACTCTTTAAAATATCCTTTTACGATATCTACAGCTTTAGCCATTCCGGGCGAACCTGCGAGTCGTCCCTCCAAGGCCGGGTCTGAAAGTTGCTTTACATAACCGAAAATCTTTTCGGTAGTGATGTTACGATGCATGGCATCAAGGTACATTTCTTCATCAGTCATGGTAGCCGTTCTTCTTTGGGCGGATGAAGACAGGGAGCCCAATGCAAGAATTGCAGATAACAAGAGGAGTCCTTTTTTCATGTTAATATGTTGATTTAAGATTCGGTTCTAAAGATAAAAAGAAAAGATCAGATTCCTGTTTATCTCCTTGTAAAAATCTTAAGTTCGTATTTCTTGATATAAATCAAACCGTTACATCGTGAAAAGTCTGTACCTTTGCACCCCGAAAATCAAGGGTAACAAGTGGACGTAATTCAAGAACCGAGAAGTGTACGAAAGAACCTTGCCAGACTGGCGGTTCCTATTTTCATTGAAACATTGCTGATTATGATGCTGGGCGCGGTAGATACCGTGATGCTGAGTCAGTATTCAGACAATAGTGTGGCTGCTGTAGGGGTGGTCAACCAGCTCATTATGTTTGCTTTCCTGATATTTGAGGTGATCAATATAGGAACTTCCGTACTCTGTTCGCAATATTTGGGAGCAAGAATGCACAAGAATATGGTGCAGGTGGTGGGAGTATCATTGATACTCAATCTGGCGTTCGGTTTATTCGTTAGTGCCATTTTACACTATGGAGCCACTTTCCTGTTGTCCATGATGGGGCTTCGTTCCGAACTGATGGAATATGGAGTGAGTTACATGAAGATAGTAGGGGCATTCGCTTTTTTTCAAGCCATATCTCTGACTATTTCTGCCTCTTTGCGCAGTGCCAATAAAGCAGTTTATCCCATGATGGTAACGGTAGTTGTAAATATTCTGAATATCATTGGTAACTATTCGCTGATTTTTGGTAAGTTCGGTATGCCGGCTTTGGGAGTGGAAGGTGCTGCTATTTCTACTGCATTTGCCCGAGGGGTATCTATGGTGATACTTTTTGTGATTCTTTTCCGTAAACATATTCCCAGATTTCCGTTATCCTATTTTCGCCCCTTCCCGTTTGTCGAGCTGAAAAACCTGTTGAAAATCGGAGTCCCCTCGGCCGGAGAAAATATGTCCTACAGTTTCTCTCAGGTAGTATTGACCTATTTTATTAATATGTTGGGGAATGAAGCGCTGGCTACCCGTACCTATGTGGTGAATATAGTGATGTTCGTTTATTTGTTTGCTATTGCCATGGCACAAGGCGGAGCCATCTGTATTGGTCATTTGGTAGGTGAGAGGAAACTTCATGCAGCTTATCTGTTGGGCAAATATGTGATGCGTATTTCTATTTTGGTTTCTTTGGTTTTATCCTGTATCTGGGCTTTGATGGGGCATACCTTGTTTAGCTGGTTGACAGATAATCCGGAAATTATCCGTCTGGGTACTATTATCCTGTTTATTGATGTGATTTTGGAAGTGGGACGGGCTATTAATATTTATGCGACGAATGCTTTACGTGCAACGGGTGATGTAAATTATCCGTTTTATGTAGGATTTGTTGTTCAGTGGAGTGTTGCCGTAGGTTGTGGTTTCTTGTTCGGCATTCATTGGGGATGGGGATTGGTAGGTATGTGGTGTGCGTTTGTGCTGGATGAAAATCTTCGTGGTATTATCTTTGTACAGCGTTGGAACAGTCTGAAATGGACTAAAAAGGGATTTGTGAAATAAATCTTCATTTTCGCAAACTTTATGCATCTTCAGGCCGTTAAACTCAAGAAAAAGAATTAATTTTGCAGTCTGATAATTATCAAAGAATATAATATGGAGCTCGATTTACTCACGGCAATATCACCTATTGACGGTCGATACAGAGGAAAAGCGGGAGCTTTGGCCTCTTATTTTTCTGAATTTGCACTCATCAAGTACCGTGTGCAGGTAGAAATTGAATACTTTATCACTCTGTGTGAACTACCGTTGCCACAGCTGAAAGACTTTGATCATGCACGTTTTGATGCATTGCGCGCTATTTATAAGAATTTTTCAGAAGCTGACGCACAGCGTATTAAAGAGATAGAAAGTGTAACAAACCACGATGTAAAGGCTGTAGAATATTTCATCAAAGAAGAATTCGATAAGTTGGGCGGAATGGAGGAATGCAAAGAATTTATTCATTTCGGATTGACATCACAGGACATAAACAATACCTCTGTACCTTTGTCTATAAAGGAGGCATTGGAACAAGTATACTATCCGCAAATTGAAGAGCTGATTGCCCAGTTGACTACATACGCTGAAGAATGGGCAAATATCCCTATGTTGGCAAAAACACATGGGCAGCCTGCTTCTCCTACTCGCCTGGGTAAAGAAATCATGGTTTTCGTTTATCGTCTGAATCGTCAGCTGGCTGTATTGAAAGCTTGTCCTGTCACGGCTAAATTCGGTGGTGCGACGGGTAATTACAATGCACATCATGTAGCTTATCCCGAATATGACTGGAAAGCATTCGGAAATCAGTTCGTGGCAGAGAAGCTGGGGTTGGAACGTGAGGAATATACTACTCAGATTTCTAATTATGATAATCTGGGAGCCATCTTTGATGCCATGAAGCGCATCAATACCATTATGATTGACATGAACCGCGACTTTTGGCAGTACATCTCTATGGAGTACTTCAAACAGAAGATTAAAGCGGGCGAAGTCGGTTCCAGCGCTATGCCGCACAAAGTAAACCCCATCGACTTCGAAAATGCTGAAGGTAATCTAGGTATGGCAAATGCTATTTTGGAACACCTTTCTTCTAAGTTGCCTGTTTCCCGCTTGCAACGTGACTTGACAGACTCTACTGTGTTGCGTAACGTCGGTGTACCTTTCGGTCACATTGTGATTGCTATCCAAAGTTCGTTGAAAGGTCTGCGTAAACTGTTGCTGAATGAGAAAGCAATCTATGCCGACTTGGATAATTGTTGGAGTGTGGTGGCGGAAGCTATCCAGACAATTCTGCGCCGCGAAGCCTATCCTCATCCGTATGAGGCATTGAAAGCTTTGACCCGTACAAACCAAGCTATCACAGAAGGGGCTATTAAAGAATTCATAGAAACACTAAATGTAAGCGAAGATATTAAAAAGGAACTGCGAGTGATTACACCGCATAATTATACAGGTATTTAAAAAATAGTTAGTTAGATTTTAATCCAAAAAGCCCGAGAGGGCGTTATACATTAATTAAAAAATAAAAGGAAAACCATGAGTACAGAAAATGAAAGCAGACAAGAAGGTGCTGCAAACGAAGAAAACCAGAATGTAAGCCGTGATGGTGGTTATAAGTCTTATAACAGAGACAGTAATTACAACAGATACAACAACGACGGCGAACAGCGTCCTTATCGTCCTCGTACGAACAGCTATAATCGCGAAGGTGGCGACCGTCCTTACCGTTCTTCTTATAACAACGGTGACCGTCCTTCCTATAATCGCTATAATAATAATGGTGACCGTCCGCAACGTCCCCGCTTTAATCCTAACAGTGAGGATGGAGGAGAACAACGTTCATACCGTCCTCGTACAAATTATAATCGTGAAGGTGGCGAGCAGCGTCCGTATACTCCGCGCCCTCGTTTTAATAATAGTGAGGAAGGTGGTGAGCGTCAATATCGTCCCCGCACAAACTATAATCGCGAAGGGGGTGAGCAGCGTCCTTATACTCCGCGTCCCCGCACCGGAGGATATAATCGCGAAGGTGGTGAGCAGCGTCCATATACTCCGCGTCCCCGTTTTAACAGCGGTGAAGGTGGTGAACAGCGTTCTTACACTCCGCGTCCTCGTACCGGCGGTTATAATCAAGGCGGCGACCGTCCTTATCGTCCTCGTACCGGTGGTTATAATCAAGGTGGTGGATACAATCGTCCCTATCGCCCCCGTACGGCTGATTATAACCCGAATGCAAAGTATAGTCTGAAGAAACAGATTGAATATAAAGATATATTGACCGATCCAAATGAGCCGATTCGTCTGAACAAGTTCTTGGCTAATGCAGGTATATGTTCCCGTCGTGAGGCTGATGAGTTTATTACAGCAGGTGTAGTCAGTGTAAATGGTGAAGTGGTAACCGAATTAGGTACTAAAATCAAGCGTACTGACGAAGTGAAGTTCCATGACGAACCGGTAAGTATTGAACGCAAAACTTATATTTTGTTGAATAAACCGAAGGATTGTGTGACTACTTCTGATGATCCTCAGGAACGTAAGACTGTAATGGATTTTGTGAAAGGTGCTTGTAAGGAGCGTATTTATCCAGTTGGGCGTTTGGATCGTAATACTACCGGTGTATTACTGTTAACTAACGATGGTGATTTGGCTTCCAAGCTGACTCATCCTAAGTATTTGAAGAAGAAGATTTATCATGTATATTGTGATAAGAATGTAACCAAGGCAGATCTTGACCAAATTGCAGCAGGTGTGACATTGGATGATGGAGAGATCCATGCAGATGCCATCAGCTATGCATCGGAAACAGACAAATCACAAGTCGGTATTGAAATCCATTCCGGAAAGAACCGTATTGTGCGTCGTATTTTTGAATCCTTGGGATATAAGGTAATCAAGCTGGACCGCGTTTATTTTGCTGGCCTGACTAAAAAAGGTTTGCGCCGCGGTGACTGGCGTTACCTGACGGAACAAGAAGTGAACATGCTCCGCATGGGCTCATTTGAATAATAAACAATAAAGAGACAAAACAATGGAAAAAATTAGTAGAACAAAGATTGTTGACTTGCTGAAGCGCCGTGATTTTGGTGCGATGGTCAATGTAAAAGGTTGGGTTCGTACCCGCCGCGGTAGCAAACAGGTAAATTTTATCGCCCTGAATGACGGTTCTACAATAAATAATGTGCAGATTGTTGTTGATTTGGCAAACTTTGACGAAGAAATGTTGAAGCAGATCACCACCGGTGCATGTATCAGTGTGAACGGTGAGTTGACCGAATCCATTGGCTCTGGTCAGGCAGCCGAAGTTCAAGCGCGTGGAATCGAAGTATTAGGTACTTGTGATAATACTTATCCGTTACAGAAGAAAGGTCATACGATGGAGTTTCTTCGTGAGATCGCTCATTTGCGTCCCCGTACCAATACATTTGGAGCTGTATTCCGCATCCGCCACAACATGGCTATCGCTATCCATAAGTTCTTCCATGAACGTGGTTTCTTCTATTTTCATACACCTATTATCACAGCATCCGATTGTGAAGGTGCGGGACAGATGTTCCAGGTTACTACCAAGAATCTTTATGATTTGAAGAAAGATGAAAACGGATCGATTATTTATGATGATGATTTCTTTGGCAAACAAGCCAGTTTGACGGTTTCCGGACAGTTGGAAGGTGAATTGGCTGCTACTGCTTTGGGGGCTATTTATACATTTGGTCCTACATTCCGTGCGGAGAATTCTAATACGCCGCGTCACTTGGCTGAGTTTTGGATGATTGAACCTGAGGTTGCGTTCAATGATATTACTGATAATATGGATTTGGCCGAAGACTTTATTAAATATTGTGTACAGTGGGCGCTTGACAACTGCTATGATGATGTGAAGTTCTTGAACGATATGTTCGATAAAGGATTGATAGAACGTTTGCAGGGCGTGCTGAAGGAAGAATTTGTCCGTCTGCCTTATACGGAAGGTATCAAGATACTGGAGGAAGCTGTAGTAAAAGGTCATAAATTTGAATTCCCGGTATATTGGGGAGTAGACTTAGCCTCTGAACACGAACGTTATTTGGTGGAAGAGCACTTTAAACGTCCTGTAATCCTGACAGATTATCCGAAAGAAATCAAGGCATTCTATATGAAGCAGAATGAGGATGGCAAGACTGTCCGTGCAATGGATGTCTTATTTCCGAAGATTGGCGAGATAATAGGTGGTTCTGAACGTGAGGCTGATTATGACAAATTGATG
>ENA-OOXC01002023-OOXC01002023.1-human-gut-metagenome-genome-assembly--contig:-NODE-2023-length-10680-cov-3.803671_pt1 | contig 10680 bp, 7 predicted proteins | sample MGYA00241578_ERZ501325 | MGnify/ENA primary metagenome ERZ501325 (study PRJEB25962, sample SAMEA2042737) | human gut metagenome | biome: human gut; feature: human-associated habitat; material: faeces...
CGCAATCCAATCGGGCGGCGGACGGAAACCGATCGGGCGGCGAACGCTACACAACGAAAAGAGGATGCACCGAAACATGAAACGTTCGGTACATCCTCTTCTTTATGTTACATCTTAGCCGACTGTGCGACTACATGTCATAATTACTTCTCGAAGTAGCGCTTGTACAAGCCCATGAAGCCTGCGCAGTGGCGAGCCTCGTCCTTAGCCATCTCGTGAACGGTGTCGTGAGTAGCGTCCATACCGGCAGCCTTAGCGTTCTTTGCGATGCGGAACTTGTCCTCGCAAGCGCCGCGCTCTGCAGCAATACGAGCCTCGAGGTTCGACTTGGTGTCCTTCAGAACGTCACCCAGGAGCTCAGCGAACTTGCTTGCGTGCTCTGCCTCCTCGAATGCATAGCGCTTGAAAGCCTCTGCAATCTCTGGATAGCCCTCGCGGTCGGCCTGACGACTCATAGCGAGATACATGCCAACCTCGCCGCACTCACCGTTGAAGTGAGTCTCGAGATCCTTGATCATCTCAGGAGTAGCCTCCTCGTCGCGAGCAGCTCCGAGAGTGTGAACTGTAGCGAACGCCGGACCTTCTGTAGGATCTTTCAACTCCTTGAACTTGCTTGCCGGAGCCTTGCAAACCGGGCACTTCTCAGGAGCCTCTGTACCTTCATGAATATAACCACATACTGTGCAAATAAATTTCTTCTTCATAATTCTTCTGTTTTAAGAGTTAATAGTATTTTGTTAAAAAAGCCTTGTCTTTTGATTAGCCGGCGGCAGCCTCAAGCTGTTTCTCGCGACACTCCTTGCATACACCTTTATAATATAGCAGTACGTCGTCAATCTGATGACCTGCCAGTTCCTTACGGTTGACAACATCCGAAACTTCGTCGAAAATGTCGTAAACCTTGCGGCAGCACTTGCAGATGAAGTGAGCGTGAAGGCTGACGTCGCCATCGTAGCAAACTCGGTGCTCGTTGATTGTTATCATCTTGGCAGCGTTGTGCTCCGAGAACATTCTGAGCGTGTTGTATACCGTGGTGCGGCTGAGTGTCGGAATCTTGGGAAGCAATGCCTTGTAGACCTCCTCCACCGTTGGATGAGTGAAGTGTGTCATCAGGTAATGCATTATCTCAATACGCTGAACAGAGGGCTTTATGCCGTGTTCAACAAGTTGGGTTACCGCGTCGCTGTGTTTCATTATCTAATTGCTTTGTTCATTACGTTTGCAAAGATATACAATTTTATAATAATTACAAAATAATAATTGTAAAAATTACATTCTTTCATTCTTTTTTATAAAAAGGCGGTTTTAGAGCCTAAAAATACAATAAATCGGGCTGGCAAGCGTTATTTTAGGTATGAAACTGAAATTATTTATACTTCAAATACTGTGTCTGTGCGCCTACGCATCTGCAAGCGCGCAGTCGTTTACGCTTACTGGTAAGGTCATTGACGAAAACAACGACCCGGTTGAGTTTGCGTCTGTGTCGTGCGCAAAGCAGGGCAAGATGACTATGACTGCGCTCAACGGCACTTATAGCCTGCAGTTGCAGTCGGCTGATTCGGTAGAGATTAGATTCTCGATGATTGGCTACAAGACGAAGGTGCGCGTGCTGCGCCGTCCGCGTGGCAAGCAGACCATGCAGGTAGTGCTGCACAGCAGCGACAACGCCTTGTCGGAGGTTACAATCACGGGCAAGCGCATCGAAACCGGACAGACGCAGGAGCTGAGCAAGGAACATATCAAGAACATGCCTTCTACAACGGGCAACGCTGTAGAGGAAATGATACAGAGTCAGGCGGGAGTATCGACGCACAGCGAACTTTCGTCGCAATACAACGTGCGCGGCGGTTCGTTCGACGAGAATAGTGTGTATATAAATAATGTGGAAATCTTCCGCCCATTCCTCGTAAGAAGCGGACAGCAGGAGGGCATCTCAGTAATCAACCCCGACATGGTTGAGAAGATCGGATTCTCTACGGGCGGTTACGAGGCGCGCTACGGCGACAAGATGTCATCGGCGCTCAACATCGAATACCGCCGTCCGAAGCGTTTCGAAGCGTCTGCCACGGCAAGTATGCTCGGAGCAAGCGCTTTCGTGGGTATGAGCAACAAGAAGTTCTCGTGGAGCAACGGCTTGCGCTACAAGACAACGAAGTATCTGCTGGGTTCGATGGACACTAAAGGCGAATATCAGCCTACGTTCATCGACTATCAGACATATCTCACGTATTCGCCCAACAAGCGTTGGGACATCAAGTTCCTTGGCAACATATCGGACAACCACTACAACTTCACGCCCGAAGACCGCGAGACCAACTTTGGTACGATGGAGAACGTAAAGGCGTTTAAGGTCTACTTCGACGGACAGGAGAAAGACGTATTCCGCACATTCTTCGGTTCGTTGGGCATAACACGCAAGTTCGGCGAGAACACGAGTCTTTCGCTCATCGCCTCAGCATTCAACACGCGCGAGCAGGAGAAGTACGACATACAAGGTCAGTATTGGCTCACACAGACCGAGACGAGCGAGAATCTGGGCGTAGGTACCTACTTCCAGCACACGCGCAACTATCTTAAGGCGCACGTAGAAAGTGCCAAGTTGCTGTTCATGACAAAGCAGAAGAAGCACGACATTGAGGCGGCTTTCACATACAAATGGGAGCATATCAACGAGAACTCGGTAGAGTACGAGATGCGCGACTCGAGCAAGTACAGCATTCCGCATACCGGCAAAGACCTCTATATGATATATAGTATGCGCGCGAAGAACACGCTCACCGCAAACCGCATCGAGGCTTATGCGCAGGACACTTACCGCTTCACGGGTTCGGCAGGCAAGACGCTCTACACATTGAACTACGGTGTGCGTCTCGCCTACTGGAGTTTCACGAAGGAGACAATCCTCAGTCCGCGTCTGTCGCTGGGCATCATCCCTGCCTTCAACGACAACATCACGATGCGCTTCGCCACCGGCCTTTACTATCAGGCGCCGTTCTTCAAGGAGATTAGAGACACCACAACGGTGAACGGCATAACATACGCTTCGCTCAACCGCAAGGCAAAGAGTCAGCGGTCTATTCACTTCATTGCGGGCTTCGACTATCGCTTCAAGATGAACAACCGTCCGTTCAAGTTCACAGCCGAGGGTTACTACAAGGCGCTTGGCAATCTTGTGCCGTACAGCGTGAACAACGTTAAGGTGGTATACTATGGCGACAACATGTGCAGCGGACACGCAGCAGGCTTGGACTTGAAGCTCTTCGGCGAGTTCGTACCGGGCACAGACTCGTGGGTGTCGCTCTCGCTAATGAACACGAGCATGAAGCTGAACGGCAAGTCTATCCCATTGCCTACCGACCAGCGCTATGCCGTGAACATGTTCTTCACCGACTACTTCCCCGGCACCACACGCTGGAAGATGTCGCTGAAGCTGGCGCTTGCCGACGGTTTGCCGTTCTCGGCACCGCACAGAGAGCTCGAGTCGAACGTGTTCCGTGCTCCTGCGTACAAACGTGCTGACATCGGTTTGAACTATCGCATCATCGACAATAACGACCGACACAACAAGCGCAACCCTATCCGTAACCTTTGGGTGGGCGCCGAGTGTCTGAACCTCTTGGGCATAAACAACGTTAACTCCTACTACTGGATTACTGACGTTACCGATCAGCAGTATGCTGTTCCTAACTACCTTACGGGCAGACAAATCAACGTGAAGGTTTCGGTAGACTTCTAATAGGCAAACACTCCTAAAACAACAGATTATGAGAAAACACCTATTGGCTATAATCATTGCATTGTCGGCACTTGCCACCAACAACAGCTTTGCGCAATATAACGAAATAAAGTCGGAGAACATTGCGTCATTGCAGGTTGTGGCTGGCAACAACTGGCTCTCAATGCCTATAGCTACGCTAAACGGCGAAGCGATAAACATCAGTTTCGACGACCTCACGCACGAGTATCATCGCTATGTCTACCGGCTGCAGCATTGCGAAGCCGACTGGAGTGTGTCTGAAGGTATCTTCGAGTCGGACTACTGTGAAGGATTTGCAGACGGCAGCACCATTGACGACATCGAGGAATCGCTGAACACCAATACGCTTTACACCCACTACCGACTTTCCATTCCGAACGAGAATTGCCGCATAAAGATGAGCGGCAACTATCGTCTCACGGTATACGACGAGAACGAAGGCGACACCGTCTTCACGGCTTGCTTCATGGTTGTGGAGCCGCTGGTTAAAACGAGCATGGCGGTGACTACAAACACCGATATCGACACAAACAAAGCCCATCAGCAGGTGGCTGCAGAGATAAACTATTCGGCTCTTGGCATTACGAATCCCAACGCCGAACTATATACTGTCGTGATGCAGAACGGACGCTGGAGCACTGCACGCATCAACGCTGCGCCACAATACCAGACCGGCAGCGGACTGCGTTGGGAACACAACCCCGACTATATCTTCAACGGAGGCAACGAATTTCATAAGTTTGAGATTCTTGACGTAACCCACCCTACTCTTGGCATTGAGAACGTAGGTTGGGACGGCAAGAACTATCACGCACAGATATGGACCGACCTTCCGCGACCGAGTTATGTCTACGACGAGGACGCCAATGGTAGTTTCTATATCCGCAACAGCGACAATATTGAGAACGACCGCATATCGGAATACGTAACAGTTCACTTCCGTCTTCAGGCTCCACGACAGAACGGCAGAGTGTTTGTCAACGGCGTGTGGACAAACGACCGCTTTATACCGCGATACGAGATGACGTACAACGAACAGACGAAGCTCTACGAAGCGTATATACCATTGAAACAAGGCTATTACTCATACCAATACCTCACAATGTGCGATGACGGCACGCTCCACCCCGTTTCGACAGAAGGCAACTTCTACCAAACCGAGAACAGCTACCAAATGCTTATATATTATAAAGGTATAGGACAACGCACGTATCGTCTCGTAGGTTACAACGAAATTAGAAGCTAAGCTCAGACAAAAAGTAAAAGAAAAGCAACCAAAAAGTCAAAGGAAAGTCAAAGGAAAGTCAACAACAATTCGAATATTTTTTTAAAATTCCGCAAACAATATAGCCGTTATATCAACTATAATCGCTATCTTTGCAAAAGAAACAAAGGAAAAAGACCATAAAAAGTCGGTTTCCAAGCTAAAAGACCTTTTTATCCACGAAAGAAACTGTTAAACGTTAAATAATAAAATGAATAATAAGGATTTAATGAATCATGCGGCAGACAACATTCGACTGCTTGCTGTATCGATGGTAGAAAAAGCCAAATCTGGTCACCCTGGTGGTGCTATGGGAGGTGCTGACTTTATCAACGTTCTTTTTTCGGAGTTCTTGGTTTTCGACCCAGATCAGCCGACATGGGAAGGCCGCGACCGCTTCTATCTTGATCCTGGTCACATGTCTCCTATGCTCTACTCAGCTCTCGCTCTGCAGGGCAAGTATACAATTGACGACTTGAAGACATTCCGTCAGTGGGGAACTATATGTCCGGGACATCCTGAGCGTGACATTATTCATGGAATAGAAAATACATCTGGACCACTCGGCCAGGGACACACTTACGCTGTAGGTGCTGCTATTGCAGAAAAGTTCCTTGAGGCTCGTCTTGGCAGCACTATGATGCAGCACAAGATTTATGCCTACATCTCTGACGGTGGAGTTCAGGAAGAGATATCACAGGGCGCTGGCCGCATCGCAGGCCTCTTTAAGCTCAACAACCTCATCATGTTCTACGATGCTAACGAGATTCAGCTCTCTACAGAGTGCGATGTCGTGATGCGCGAGAACACACGCATGAAGTACGAATCATGGGGTTGGAACGTTCTTGAAATCAATGGTAACGATCCTGACGAGATCCGCGCTGCTCTTATCCTCGCTAACAAGGAAGAGAATCGTCCTACACTCATCATCGGTCACACCGTTATGGCTAAGGGCGCACGCAAGGAAGACGGATCAAGCTACGAGCGCAGCGTGAAGACTCACGGCGCACCGCTCGGTGGCGGCGCATACGAGAACACAGTGAAGAACCTTGGCGGCGACCTCAACGACCCGTTCGTAGTATTCGACGACGTTAAGGAACTTTACGAAAAGCGCAACGCTGAGCTTCGCGAGATCGTTAAGGAAAGACATGCTGCCGAAGAGGAATGGCGCAAGGCTAATCCGGAAAAGGCTGAGCAGATGAAGGCTTGGTTCTCTGGCGACGCTCCTAAGGTAGACTGGAGTGCTCTCGTTCAGAAGCGCGACGTAGCTACTCGTGTAGCTTCAGCCAACTGCCTCGGCGTACTGGCAGAGCAGGTGCCAAACATGGTTTGCTCTTCAGCCGACCTTTGCAACTCTGACAAGACCGACGGTTTCCTCAAGAAGACACACGAGCTTGCACCAGACGACTTCACCGGAGCATTCTTCCAGGCAGGTGTGAGCGAGCTTACTATGGCTTGCGTCTGCATCGGTATGTATCTCCACGGTGGTGTTATCCCGGCTTGCGGCACATTCTTCGTATTCTCCGACTACATGAAGCCGGCAATCCGTATGGCAGCTCTCATGCGCGTTCCAATAAAGTTCGTATGGTCACACGATGCATTCCGCGTTGGTGAGGACGGACCTACACACGAGCCGGTTGAGCAGGAAGCACAGATTCGCCTTATGGAGAAGCTGAAGAATCACAAGGGTCAGGACTCTGTACGCGTATTCCGTCCGGCTGATGCCGACGAGACAACTGTATGCTGGCAGATGGCTAACGAGAACATGGACACTCCGACAGCGATGATCTGCTCACGTCAGAACGTTAACTCTCTGCCAGAAGGCACAGACTACTCTCAGGTTCGCAAGGGTGCATACATCGTTAAGGACGATCCTAACTATGACGTTATCCTCCTCGCTTCTGGTTCGGAGGTGTCTACACTCCTCGCAGGTGCCGAGTTGCTCAACGCTGACGGCATCAAGACACGTATCGTAAGCGTTCCGTCAGAGGGTCTGTTCCGTACACAGAGCAAGGAGTATCAGGAGTCTGTACTGCCGAAGGGCGCAAAGATCTTCGGTATGACAGCAGGTCTCCCCGTTACACTTCAGAGCCTCGTAGGCGTTGAGGGTATGGTATACGGACTCGAGTCGTTCGGTTTCTCTGCTCCTTACAAGGTGCTCGACGAGAAGTTGGGTTTCAACGCAGAGAACGTTTACAAGCAGGTGAAAGATTACTTATCTAAATAATTAAACAAGCAAGCACAGCTTATGCAGAACTTCACAATTCGATGAAATTTTCTGCATAAGCTTGCTTTATTAATAATCCACTAAAACTACAGTACTATGGAAATTAAGACAGTAGGCATTGCATGCGACCACGCAGGTTACGCATTGAAGAAATTTGTTGTTGAGTACCTTGAGAGCCACAACATTCCTTTTAAGGATTACGGAACATACAGCGATCTGAGCTGCGACTATCCTGACTTTGCACACGAGTTGGGCGAAGCTATCTCTAACGGCGACGTTTATCCAGGTATCGGTATCTGCGGTAGCGGTGAAGGCATGGCAATGACTCTCAACAAGCACAAGGGCGTACGTGCAGCATTGGTATGGAATCCTGAGATTGCACAGCTCACACGCCAGCACAACGACGCTAATATTCTGGTTATGCCGGGACGCTTCATCGACAACAAGACAGCAGAGAAGATCATGGACGAATTCTTCAAGACTCCGTTCGAGGGCGGTCGTCATGAGAAGCGTGTAAACAAGATTGACTTGTAAAAGTTAGAAGCGTATTACAAGGTTTACTTGTAAAATTTTGACACACAAGAAAAGCTTACAGGAGACTATGACAACACGCCATAGCCTCCTTTTTTATAATACTTAAAAACGACAATGAAGAAAATTCTTATTTCTGCATCTATATTCGCTTTGAGTCTGACAGCGAATGCGCAGGGACAATTCATATCCGACACCAACTACCGCAACACCGTGGAGAACATCTTCAAGGAGCGCGTAAAGACTGTCGGCAAGACATTCTATAACACACAGAAAGAAAACCTGACCGCCGACGAGCAGGAAGCATTGAAGTTCCTCTATGCCTACATGCCGCTTGCCGACGTCACCGACTACCCTACCTCGTTCTTCGCCGACAACGTGCGCATGTCATTCAAGGCTCGCAAGGAGATGCCTTGGGGCAAAAACGTTCCCGAACTGCTTTTCCGCCACTTCGTTGTTCCTATCCGTGTCAACAACGAGGCTCTGGACAATGCACGCTCGGTGTTCTACAACGAATTGAAGGACCGCATCAAGGGCATGTCTATGATGGACGCCATCATTGAAGTGAACCACTGGTGCCACGAGAAGGTGACATACCAACCTTCTGACGCCCGCACATCGGCGCCTCTCGCAACGCTCAAGACCGCAACCGGACGTTGCGGCGAAGAGAGCACGTTTGCCGTTGCAGCGCTCAGAGCCGTAGGCATACCTGCACGCCAGGTTTACACACCGCGTTGGGCTCACACCGACGACAACCACGCCTGGGTAGAGGCTTGGGCAGACGGCAAATGGTACTTCCTCGGTGCCTGTGAACCAGAACCGGTGCTCAACCTCGGTTGGTTCAATGCGCCGGCTTCGCGAGCAATGCTCATGCACACACGTGCTTTCGGCGACTATAACGGACCTGAGGAGGTGATGCTGCGCACAAGCAACTTCACAGAAATCAACCTCACCTCCAACTATGCACCGGTTGCGCCTATCGACTTCTACGTCAAGGACAGCGAAGGCAAGCCGGTAGAGAACGCCCGTGTCGAGTTCAAGATTTACAACTACGCCGAATTCTTCACAGCTGTAACAAAATATACCGACGCAAACGGTCACACCTCGCTCTCTGCAGGCATCGGCGACTTGGTTGTTTGGGCGTCGAAAGACGGCAAATACACCTACCAGAAGGTATCGTTCGGCAAGGAGAAAGAAACCATACTCACCCTCCCAGAGGGTGCACCTACCAGTTCTGTTGGTGCACTTGAGACAAGTGCACCCCCTAAATGCACCTACTTAGACATCGTTCCGCCGAAGGAAGATCCGCAGCTGCCATACGTCAGCGACGAGATGCACAAGGAGAACCAGCGCCGCTTTGCTCTTGAGGACAGCATTCGCAAGGCATATACAGCAACGTTCCCCACTATGGAGGAGGCAAAGCGCATCAATGAGCGCGGCGCCGAGTACATCTTCAAGTCGCGCGGCAACAAGCAGACCATCGTCGACTTCATCAAACGACACAGCGACAACGAAGACCGCGTGATGGGCATACTCGCCACACTCAGCGACAAAGACTTGCGCGACATCACAACCGAGATTCTCGAAGACAGCTACAACGCAACAACCGACCAGCTCTCGCCGCGTGTTGAGGACGAGCTGATTACAATTCCGTTCAAGCAGTACTTCGAGAAGGCGTTCAGCAAGAAGGCAGCCGACGCTTTCCGCGCCGACCCGATGAAGCTCGTAGAATGGATAAAGAAGAACATCCGCCTCAACCCCGACAAGAAGGCTCTGCGCATCGCACAGACTCCGGTTGGCGTTATGAAGTCGAAGATTACCGACGAGCGTTCGCGCGACATCTTCTTCGTCGACGTGGCTCGCAGCCTCGGCATCGAAGCACAGAAGGACGCTGTGACGGGCAAGATACAGTACAAGAAGAACGGCGAATGGCAGGATGTGAAGTTCGACAACACAGCCGAGAAGACATCTACTGCTGCCGCGCTTGGCACAATCGTGCTGGCATACGAGCCTACAAAGCTGCTCGACAATCCGAAGTATTACAGCCACTTCACAATCAGCCGCATAGAGAACGGCACGGCTCAACTGCTCAACTTCGATGAAGGTCAGGCTGACATGGGCAACGGCACGACATGGAGCAACACGTTCAAGAACGGCTACAAGCTCGACGCCGGCACATACATGCTCACCACGGGTACACGTCTTGCAAACGGCAGCGTACTCGCATCAAACCGTATCTTCGAGATTAAAAAGGGTCAGACAACAACCCTGCCTCTTGAGATTCGCCAAAACACCAACGAAGTGTCTGTAATCGGTTCGTTCAACTCAGAGAGCCTCGTTACAAAGGACGGTAAGGAAGTAAGTCTGCTCTCACAGACCGGTCGCGGCTATTACGTTGTGGGCATCCTCGGCGTAGGTCAAGAACCTACCAACCACGCTCTGCACGACATCGAGAAGATGAAGGAAGCGTTCGAGGCATGGGACCGTCCGGTAGTGCTGCTCTTCGAGAGCGAAGCCGACGCAGCCAAGTTCAACCACGACGAGTTCCCGGGTCTGCCGTCTACCGTGCAGTTCGCCCTCGACAAGGACGGATCGGTACGCAAGCAGATTGCACGTGAGATGAAGCTGATGAACGAGAAGCAGATGCCGATGTTCATCATCGCCGACACATTCAACCGCGTAGTATTTGTATCGCAGGGCTACACCATCGGACTCGGCGAGCAGATGCAGGGCGTGTTCAAGAAGTTGTAAACAAAACATTTATACTAAAAATCGGTCATTAGAAATTGGGCTACAGCTCAGTTTCTAATGACCGATTTCTTTTATCCTACATCGTTTTTGCTTAGTAACCTGAGTTCGGGATAAGCGACAGTCGTTTTTCTTGCTATGCCAGATTTCCGA
>ENA-OOXC01002024-OOXC01002024.1-human-gut-metagenome-genome-assembly--contig:-NODE-2024-length-10680-cov-2.834353_pt1 | contig 10680 bp, 19 predicted proteins | sample MGYA00241578_ERZ501325 | MGnify/ENA primary metagenome ERZ501325 (study PRJEB25962, sample SAMEA2042737) | human gut metagenome | biome: human gut; feature: human-associated habitat; material: faeces...
CATGCGCGGACGCACCCTCGACGACAGCTTTATTATCCTCGACGAAGCCCAGAACACCACCAGGGAGCAGATGAAAATGTTCCTGACCCGACTGGGTTTCAACAGCAAGATGGTAATAACCGGCGACATCACGCAGATAGACCTCCCGGAGACCTCGAAATCCGGACTTATCGAAGCGCTGCGCGTCCTGAACGGCGTTGAGGACATCGCCCAGAACCGATTCAGCGAAAAGGACGTCGTGCGCCACAGACTGGTTCAGGACATCGTAAGGGCGTACGAGAAGTACAGCCAGGCGAACAAGCCCGCCGAGCAGAATAAAAAGCCGTACCAGAACGGCAGGAGGAACGCATGAAAATCGTAACATTTATAAGCGACGAGCAGGATAAGCTCGCGCCCCCCGAGGACATTGAAAAGCTCATTGAGGACTGCACCGCCGCAGCGCTCGAGGAAGAAGGCATCGGAAATAATATGCTTCTTTCCCTTACGTGCGCCGATTTCAGCGGCGGTCAGCAGAGCCTGATTGTCAGCCTCGCTTCCTCCTCCAGTGAAGATGATCTCCTTAGGATCAGCGCCTATGCAGTCGGCAACGGTCTTGCGAGCCTTAAAAAGAGCCTCGGCGGCATTCTGTCCGACTGTGTGCAGGGAAGACGGGTTACCGTAATTGTCAGTAAGATACGGCATCATCGCTTCAAGCGCCGTTTTGCTGAGCTTTGTTGTTGCGGCGTTATCAGCGTATATTGTAGTCATGGAATCACCATTCTTTCTTTTAATTTCTTGTTCAAGTAGTGTTATCTTACATATCCTATCGAACTACTAGGATTATATCACATTATGTCCGATTTGTCAATAGAATTTCAGAAATAATTCCTGAAACTTGGGTGAAATGATATTTTAGAATAGTATTTCCAAATGGGAAGATAAAAATGTACAAGTGGGCTGAGAATCCCAGCCCACCAATATTTTGTTAATTACCAATCAGTGTCCCAGTTGGTATCACCGGCGTCCCAGTTTCCGCCGTAATCCCAGTCGCCGCCGTTGTCACCGTCCCAGTCATCGTTGTAACTGGAGCTGCTTTCCGAGTAGCTTGAGTAATAATCGGTGTCCTCAAAATCAGTGTAACCGTAGCCGTTTTCGTATTCCGTTCCATCATAGTAGCTGCTGTAGTTCCTTGACAGCTCATCGTCAACAGACGTGCTGTACCAGTAGCCGTCGCCATATCTGTACCAGTCAGAACCCAGGCAGTAATAATAAGAGCCATTATAATTATAGTAGCCCTTGTCCGGCATTTTGTTCGATATACATAAGCATATGACGCCAACAACAACTAAGATGATAGCGGGAATAAGCGGCTTTAGTAACTTCTTCAGATAATAGAGAAACGCCCCGAATTCGGTTTCTTCCTTTTTACTCGCAGCCGTTCTGGAAGCGCCGTTTTTTTCCCGGCGTATCTGAACCTCCGTTTTCATCTTCTGGTAGATCTCATTTACCGCGTAGGCTTCGTCTTTGCCTCGATAACGCTCTGCACGGGTACCGTCGCCTTTATTTTTGTATACAATGAAGTTACCGTCAGAATCCTCGTATATGCCAAACGCTTTCGGCTCTTTGTAGTCGATTCCAATAAAGAAGCGCATTTCCTCAAGCGGGAGATTTTTCGTCTTTGCAAATGCTTTTAGTTCCTCGATGGTTTTGGGAACTCCGTCAGCGCTCCTCATCAGATGTGAGTTTACAGCTCCGCAGTTGGGACAGGTCTCGTCTGTATCTTCAATAAAACTGCCGCAATAATCGCATTTTACTTTCATATCATACCTCCCAAATCAAACCTAGTTTTATTATACACCAAATGAGGTATAAAGTCAACCGTAAATAATAAAATAGCGTTTAATAATATACTATAGATAAAAAACTCCGCCGAGCATTACACCCAGCGGAGTTCCCAGAACCTATTCAGTTAGTAATTACATTACGCCGCCTTCAACGACAAGGCTGTCCTTATCAACATCGTCGCCGTAAACGGAAGCGAGAGTCGCATCGTAGTCAGCGTGGAAGAACTGCTCGTCTGCAAGAGCGGTGATCTCGTCATTGATCCAGTTCAGAAGGGTCTCATTGCCCTTAGTTACAGCTGGAGCGATAGCGTCGGTGCTGCCCAGGGACTCAACGCCTACTGTGAAGCCAGGGTTATTCATTGACCATGCGAGAACCTCGGTATTATCAGTGGAGAATGCGTCGCCGCGGCCGTCCTGAAGAGCAGAGTATGCCTCGTTGTACTCGTCGTACTTCTGGAGCTTCACATCAGGATAATTCTCGGTGAAGTAGCTTTCAGCGGTTGTTCCCTTTACTACGATAAGAGTCTTGCCGTTAAGCTGCTCAGCGTCGGTGATTATAGCGGAATCAGGGGAAACAACGCCAAGCGCGACCTTCATGTAGGGGAGTGCGAAGTCGACCTTTTCCTTGCGCTCATCGGTAACGGTGAAGTTTGCGAGGATTATATCAACCTTTGCAGTCTCGAGGAACTCTACACGGCTTGCAGCCTCAACGGGAACGAGCTTCAGCTCAACGCCGAGGTCCTTTGCGATACGGTCTGCAAAATAAACATCGTAGCCCTGGAATTTGCCGTCGTTGTCAACGTAGCCAAATGGGTTCTTATCAGAGAAAACGCCGATAGTGATCTCGCCGCTCTCCTTGATCTGATCAACAGTTCTGTAAGATCCGCTGGCAGCAGAAGAGTCACCGGTGCTGTCGGAAGCGGAAGAAGATCCGTTGCTGTTAGAGCATGCTGCAAGGGACAGCGCCATAGCTGCCGCAGCAAATACAGATGCTATTTTCTTGAATGTGTTCATAGCTTAGTCCTCCAATTGTTCCTTTTGTTATGTTTTATATGTTTACCTATTTAAAAAACTGCGCAAACTGGATTACACATTATCTTGAATAGGTGAACGTCTGTAGGAATCGCTGCGCTCTCTCGGTTTTAGGGTGATGGAAGAACTCCTGCGGAGTATCCTCTTCAACGATAACACCGCCGTCCAGGAATACCATGCGGTCTGCGACTGCCTCGGCAAACGCCATCTCATGCGTTACTATCATCATGGTAGTTCCGCCGGAGTTCGTCTCGCTGCCCTTTGCGAGGTCGAGAACAACGTTAAGAACCTCGTGCACCATTTCCGGGTCAAGAGCGGCTGCGATCTCATCAAGCAGCATTATATCCGGATTCATGATGAGGCTTCTCACAATCGCGACGCGCTGTTTCTGTCCGCCGGAAAGCTCCGAAGGATAGGAGTCAGCTTTGCCGTCAAGGCCAACGCGCTTCAGCAGCGCCATAGCCTTTTCGGTCACTTCGTCCCTGCTTCGGTTCTGCACCTTGAGCGGAGCAAGCGTTATATTCTTCATCACGGTCATATGAGGGAAAAGGTCGTAGCTCTGGAATACCATTCCGATCTTCTGGCGCACTTTGTAAAGGCTTGGCTTGCCGTGTTCCACCGGTTCGCCGTGGAGTTTGATCGAGCCACCCTGGATGGGTTCCAGACCATTTATACAGCGGAGCAGGGTACTTTTTCCGCAGCCGGAAGGACCAACCAGAACAAGCACTTCTCCCTGTTCAACGCTGAGTGAAAGATCATTGATGATCGTGTTGTCGCCGAATCGTTTTGTGATATGATCAATGTCAATAATGTGTTCAGCCATGTTATTCACCCCTCCTTTTGGTCAGCTTTCTTGATAGCAATGAAAGCGGAAAACAAATTATAAAATACATCAGGAATATTGCTGCGTAAACCCACAAAGCCGCATTCGGGAATTCGAAACGGTTAGCGTCAATGATCTGCTTTCCTACCTTCAGCACTTCCGTAACGCCGATGAGCGAAACCAGCGCGGTGGTCTTGATCATACGGGTTGAAAGATTTATAATGTCGGGAACCAAACCTCTGAGAGCCTGCGGAAATATGACGTAGAAATAAAGCTGAGGTCTGCTGAGTCCGAGCGACAGCCCGGATTCAAACTGATGAGAGGGGATAGACTGAAATGCTGAGCGAACAAGGTCACCGACCTCGGAAGCTCCCCATATAGTAAGCATAATGACTGCCGCAGTATCGCCGCTCAGGTTTATTTTGGTCAACTTCGTTATGCCGAAGAATATAATGAACAGCCAGACGAGCTGGGGCATGATCCTGACGATCTCTATATATACGCGGCATATTACCTTAACTACCGGATTCTTGACAAGCATCAGCGCTCCGACAAAAACTCCGATAACAAGGGATAAAGCTATAGAGATGAGCGAAAGTCTCAGAGTTACCCAGAGACCACCCCACAGGCGCAGCATATTATTGCCCATGAAAAGGACTTCAATTCCCTGCACGGCGAACCCTCCTCTCTAAAATGCTGAAAACAATGGATATCGGGAGGATTATTACAAGGTAAGCGGCAACGAGCATTGTCAGCGCTTCTCCTGTGTTGTAGTACATTCCGATAAGGTCCTTTGCAACATACATAAGGTCTGCAAGAGAAACCGCGCTGAAAACGCTGGTTTCCTTGAGAAGGAAGATAACATTTGCCGCCAGAGCGGGGATAGAGACTGAAGCAGCCTGCGGAAGAACTATGTACCGCATGATCTGCCATCTGTGAAGTCCCAGGCTTTCGGCGCTTTCAAGCTGAACATCGTTAACTGACTTGAGACCGCTTAGGAAGCTTTCTGCCATGTAGCTTCCGCCCAGGAAAGCCAGACCGATAACACCGCACGCTTCGCTTGACAGAAGTATACCCGCTTTCGGGAGACCGAAATAAAGGAAAAACAACTGCACGATTAGGGGTGTGTTTCGGGAGAGCTCAATATAAACAGCAACGATCTGCCTTGCGACAGGCACTTTGTAGTATTTAACCCAAGCGCATATCAGTCCAATTGCAATCGAAAGCACTATACCAAGAACTCCGATAACTAACGTCAGCCATGCGGCTTCAACGTACATCGGTGTAAATTTCTGAATAAATGACCAGTCCACAACATCACTCCGTATATATTAATTGTCTTGTATGCCACGGAAAGGTCAGAAACGATAAACTGACTTGTTCTCGGTATGCATAGATTATAACATACAAAACATATTGTGTCAATAGGTTTAATCCAATTTTATAAACAAAAACTTTCAACCTGTCCATCTACATTTTGGATACCAGACACAAAAGAAATGGTTTTCTTTTTATTATATGCAAGATTACAATCCAGTGAAACGATATCTTGACTCACATACTTTTTAATTATATCACAAACATCATTATAATGCAAGTAGCAAGTTTAACAAAATACAGGAAATCTGTGTTATTGGGTGTTTTATTAACTGTTAAACTTAAATCATCATGTTACGTGCGATATTTGCAGCCTTGCGCGCTGCTCCTGTGTTCTGGTATTATATTTTCAAGGACTTTGGCAAGTATATAAAGGAAAAAGGCTGGACGACGTTCAATTACTGGGGGCTTCATTTGTTCATTGGTAAGTTCGGCGGAGGTAAGACGATCTCCGCGGTCAGACGTGCTTATATTACAGCTGTGTTCAGACTGACGAGCTGCGGAGTAAGTATGATACTATTGAGATGGTTGATTCCATGCTTGATAAGGAATACATATCAGATGAGGAGATCTTGGCTAACCGAGCCGGAACCGGATTCGCTCCCGATCTTGTCGGCGATAAGAAAACGCAGCGCAGACTTGGCAGGGAGGTGAAAAAGAGATGATTTCCGCAAAAATCGACTATCTCGCTGCTGCCTGATCAAAGCGGTTGGACTATCTCAGAGGCTCTTGACCATCTTTTTGATTGCCTCTTTATTGAAGAGTGGCGCTCTTGGTTCGTCCTGGTCGGCGCCGGCTATGGCTATGAATCCATTTACCGTTATAATGATGTTTCTTTGAAGGTCTCCTCTCTCAGCACGTTCCAGAAACAGGGCATATGCCTTGAGTTCTCCGGCGGTGGTATTGCTTATTATACAGAGTACCTCAAAGCTCATAAAGGTGTTACGCTGCGGACTGCCCTTAATCGCTTCCGTTCCATGTGTCAATGGAGCTGCAAGACGAAATGCAGCCGTATCGACTGGGCAATTGATGAAAAGTGTGGAGCTGATGAAAAGCCGTATCTTGATCTTGACCGGATTCAGCAGCAGCTTCTTGACAGGCATTTTGTCAGCCTCTTCCGCAAGACTGATCCCGCCGTTGAATCCGGAGAGCTACAGAGCTGCTACAAGGTTTCCGGCGAGATTGATGAAAAGGTACCTTTTACCTTCATTCAGTCTCAGCACGTCAGCAGCGGAAGAGTTGGCAAAACTATCTATCTTGGAAAACGTAAGTCCGGCACCTATATCCGTTTTTATGATAAGCTGTCCGAGCAGATCGCACACGGCGCGACGGTTCCGGAGGGTGTTTCAGCCTGGTCGCGTTTTGAAATGGAGTTTCACCAGAAGAACGCTGCTGCCGTTCTTACTCAGTACCTCGATCACACCGATGATGAGTTTCAAGCTATAATGTACGGAGTTGCTCTTAAGCTCATTCGCTTCGTCGATCCTGGACGTTCCAGGCGTTATAACTGTGTAACCTCTAAATGGTGGCTTGAGTTCCTCCAGAACGCAAAGAAAGCTGATTTGACTATTCATAAGGTCAAGCGTAATAAATTCCTTAATTTCTTGCTGAATTTTAAGAAACAGTATGCAGCATGCTTCAGCCAGGCGGTCAGGTGTTCGCCGGAGTTCCTTAAATCCGTTCTTGAGGACGGTTTGGGCAGATCCTCCAAGACAGCAGCTCAGCTTGTTTCTGACTATAACGCCTTGCAGGGGCTTCCATCTAACTTCTATGATTATGAGTTCGATAAATCGTTCAAGCCTGAGACAGGGGAGGATTATTGGCGATCCTTCACCGATCTTGACGAGAGAGCTTTTCATGGGCGGTTAAGCTCAATTTATCGCGAGGTTTTCAATAAGGACGTTGGGGCTGCTGCCTTATGATTACCTACTTTATACCGCACATCTGTTATAAATGCCTCTGCCGTGTATGCGGTCAGCGTGGTTGTCCTCATCGGTTCCGGCAGGAAAAACGCTGCGTGAGCTGCTGGAGGTCTCATGAATACCGTCCGATATTGGATTGTACTAACTTTTATTTCAGGCATTTCCACAAATACAAGGTTCGGAGGGTTCATAAGGCTCCGAAGATCCGCTATATTGAAAAGTTTTCCGATGGTGATATAGCTCAGCTTCTCGGTGAGATCCTGAGGCTGCTCAACAGTCCGATCGCGCCCACTGAGGATATAAACTGCATTAAGTCTGAATGTCTATGCCTGGACTGTCCGGCTGCTTCAATCTGTGAATCTCGCTGCAAACGCTGCGTTGACTGGCGCGGACAATATCCGGTCAAGATGTGTGCCGTTCGCGTTCAGTTCGGTAAATTGAAAGGGGGTTGATTTCTATGCGCTATTCGTGGTATAATTATAGTACATATTACAGACTTACAGAATTTAACAGCCTATTGCGTAAAAGAGAAACTGAATTCAATCCACTCCCTAAATCTGGCAGGAGGTGATTTTGTGAATAAAAAACCTCAAGTCCAGATAGACGAAGATCTGTTCCTTGATCTACTTCGGTTCTTCGGGGATGACTGCTCAGACGTTCATCTGCAGGAGAGCATAAACGCAGCATTGTCCGATAAGGTCGATAAGCTTATAGCACGCAAGCTGTTCAGCGAGTATAAACAGGCTCCCACGCCAGAGCAGCGCGAGGAGGCACGGCAGCGGTATCTTGATCACGCCCAGATCAGCCCCGCTTTCCGCTCATCTAGTGAAACTTCCTTCTAATAGCAGCAAACACACGCGTGTTACGCGTGTGTCAAAATAATACCGATCTCCCGCGCCATCGGGCAGATCCTGCATAAAAAAAGCCCGACATAAAGCCGGGCTATTCGTGTTTGATAAAATTGCCCCCTCCGCCAGCGCTTCAGCGCGCGGAGGGGGCTTTTTTCGGATTCCTGGAGGATTTCCGAAAGCCCGCGTTGGTAATACGGGCTTTCCATTACAACTCCCTTTATCAGGTATATTTGTTGATTCTATACAATAGCTTTTTCTTTGCTTTCATGTCCATCGGATCATGTCTATTGGTCAGAATCTTTATTTCTATAGTCTTTTGATCGTCCTTCTCGCTTTCTGCGTACAGATAATTAGAATTTGATATGTATTTTGGATTTAGTGCCTCCGGTGTAAACTTGTCCTTTATTTCCTCATAAAATTCATGACCTGTGTCACTAGATAAATTTATTTCTATCTTGATTGTATTAACTATTATATTGGGGGTTTCCGTCGTTTCGTTCGTGAGCTTGTACCCTTTTATTAGTGCAAGTTCTTCCATCACAAAATGTTTTGTATAGTCTGCCGTGAAGTGTTCTTTTTTACGCATTTACTTTCTCCTCAACCAAATAACTTCTTCCGGTCTGGTGCTTCCTCAACATTTGTCAGTCCGGCAAGGTAATCTAGGCTTACTTGATAATACTGTGCGAAGAGTATTGCTGTATCAAGCGGCATTACTCTTTCCTCTTTTTCGTATCGTTCATAGCTTTTTTTGGAGATATAAGCTATTTTGGCACATTGTTCTTGCGTTAGTCCGTGGAATTCCCTTAATTCTTTTAATCTATTCATTATATCACCCAAACATATTATACATGTTTTTTATATCAACCTCTTGACAAAATAGACCGTATGGTCTATAATAACATTAGACCGTTTGGTCTACTCAATATACTTCACCCAGAACAGGGTAATTAAGAAAGGAAAATAAACATGAAAATTGAAATCACTCCCGAGGAAAGTGGATTGCTTGTAGGATTGCTTGCTGCTCACAGGTATAGGGTTACTGAAAGTTATATAAAATTTTCAAGCGCCGATAGCAGTAAGTTTTCTGCAGAGCTTCGTGAACATCTTGAAAAGCATCTTTCTTTACTTAAGCATGATTTACAGTTAATTGATAATCTTGTTATCATGCTGCAGAAGGGGGTGCAGGAATGAAATTTAACATTGCTGATATAGTAGAGCACCCTTCTTATGGTGTCGGAATTGTCGTTGAACGGTGTATGTCTGCCAGCGGAGTAAATGAGCTGTATTCTGTTCTGTTCAACCGAGTTCTTTCAAATAACGGCGTTAAGCGTGTGTTTGGTTCTGATCTGAAGTTTGTTAGACATACGGAGCCGGAAAAGGAGGAACAGAAATGAAACCTTGTGTTACTCCCGTTCTCGATGATTTTGATATTGGGCTTATCATTGATGCTCTTGATGTATACCTTGAAAAGCTCGAAACAGAAAACAACCTTTGTGCTAGTCGTGATATCCGTCTTGTCGCTATCCTTAAACAGCAGCTTGAAGGTCTCGTAAGCTGCGAAGATGTTCAGATTGTTGAGAGGTGAGCAAAAATGAAGAATACTGCTACCCTTATTCTGAATGAGGATGATTTGGTATATTTGTCTAATACTCTGCAGCAAGATTATCATAAAGCTTTAGACGCTTATACAAAACTCTGGCGTTTTAGTCAGCATTCTGATTTTGTACCTTCTGAGGAACTCGCTGCCCTGGATTATAAGGTTGATAGGCTGCTTGCTTTATGCTTGTATTTTGATGCTGTTATTTCTGATCTTTATAAACCTGATCCTGATCCGAATGATCCATACCCTTTTTAAAGTCCATAGATGAACCTGTGCGAGCTCGTTTAGTGGTTGCGAGCCTAAATAAAACCACCTCCACGGCAATAACGCCGATAACATAATCGCCCGGAACGGGGCAGAAAGTAGGTTTACAATGGCAAAAGTATTTCTTGTAGGTATTCAGGACATGAACTTTCCTACCAGGGACGGCAAAGGCGTGATTGATGGTATTGCTCTTCAGTGCAATTATCCTGACCGCAACGTTATTGGTTTAAGAGCTGATTCAAAATTTATCAGCCGAGAAATTTGCAACGCTGTCGGTTTTACGGTTGCTTCTCTTACTCCTTACGTACAGCATAACGTTGAGCTTGAGACTAATCTTAAGGGCAAGGTAGTCGGCATTTCCATGGCAGAGGATTAACGCCATGAATATATTGCAAATCATTGTTGCAATCCTCGGCGTTCTTTGCCTGGGAATAGTGATCGTTTCTGTAATCGTAGGTCGAAAGAGGTGAGCTGATGACTGCCGAAGCCGGGTTCAATAGTCCGGAAGAAATGCAGCAGGCTTATAATCAGATGTGGGAGGATATAGCTTCTGGTATCGGTTACGTTCCTCAGTATTTTGAGGATTCAATGCAGTTTGCTTCAGAAAATCCGGTTGCTCTGCTTGTTGAAGGGCTTTTCCTCGTTCTGGTTGCTTCTTTTTTCCTTCGAAAGATCATTACAGTTTTCAGCGGTCGTAACCGTTGATATAGAAAGAGGTGATTTTGTGTTCTCTGTTATGCTGCTCTCTACTGTAGAAGCTGCAGGAAGTCAGATTACTCTTGAAGAAAGTGGGGTGTTAAAGACTATGGAAGCTATGTGGACAGCTATTTCTACAACTGTAACGAACTTTTTCACTAGCGTGCTTACTCCGGTGATCAACTTCGCTACAACTAATCCGCTTACCCTGATTTTCCTCGGTATCGGTTTTATCGGCATTGGTATCCGGTATATGCGCCGTGTTACTAATGCGTTCGGGCGCGGTCGCTGA
>ENA-OOXC01002028-OOXC01002028.1-human-gut-metagenome-genome-assembly--contig:-NODE-2028-length-10671-cov-1.425396_pt1 | contig 10671 bp, 5 predicted proteins | sample MGYA00241578_ERZ501325 | MGnify/ENA primary metagenome ERZ501325 (study PRJEB25962, sample SAMEA2042737) | human gut metagenome | biome: human gut; feature: human-associated habitat; material: faeces...
TAGGGCTGCCACTGCCGTGGAATCCAGACCACCACTTAACATGATGGCTGTCTCCTGTGGACTTCTCATGACATCCCTGACAGCCTGCGACCAAAGCTTCCTGAATTCCTCCCGGTACTGTTCGTCTGTCTGCTGTCTGTTCTCCCTGAAATCAGCAAAAGGCTGCCAGTATATCTGCTTTCTGATCTCTTCTTGCGTTATCGTGATACACTGTGCGGGAGCTGTCCTGTATATGTCCTGTATCGGATTTTCCTCTGTCTCACTGATCATGGACAGGTAATCCATTGACAGGAAATCCAGCATCCAACGGTCATTGAGCTCTACATCAGGTGCTATAAGTCTGAGCGGCTCCAGCAGAGAGGAGAAGTAGACAACATCCCCCCTCTTTGTGTAATAGACCAGTCGGTTACCCACTGCATCTGCTGCAATCTCAATTGTATTCGTATCCTGGTTATACCATACAAAGGCGTAGGCTCCCAATATGTCATTGAGGCACTCCATGCCATATCGCCGAAGCATCCGAAACAGGAGTTCTCCATCAGGTATGGTATCTGCCTCCTCCTGTATTCCTAAACGTTCACACAGCTCTCTTCGATTATCCAGCACAGCATCCACCGTAAAATAAATACCGGCCTCCGTGCAGGGTAATTGCTCCTCTTTTGCCTGTGGCACAAAATACTGGATTCCACAGCCCATATAAATATGCTGTGCACATATCTCTTCGTACCTGTCTATTCTGCATTTTGCAAATGCAGCCTTTAAAAGCCTTATCTCTTCTTTCGCAATCTCTCCTCCGGTCAGGTTGACAGCTCCCCATATAGCAGACATTTCAAGTCCTCCCTCAATCAAAATATCTTACACTGCAATACAGGCTATATAGATTTGGAATACTGCATTTTTCCTATGCTATATGATGTATCAGGAAGCGATGCATATACTGCTCGTTACTGCCTTTATTGTTTCTTTTTCTTTGCCTTAGATACTACTGCTGCCAGCATGGCACTCACACCTGCTAACAGAAATGGATATTCTGTCCTTGGAGCATCACCTGTCTTCGGAACGGTATCTGACAGCGGAACCTGCTCATCATCAAGAACCACGATATCAGGCTCAAAGGATGATGCCAGTGGAACATCCTCATCCGGAATTACTGTAATACCATCAGACAATGGTGTGACTACGTCAGGAATTACAACTGTATCGCTGCCTGTAGTGTCATCATTCTGAGTCGGTGTGTCAGATGAACCACCTTCAGACGGTGTATCCGGTGTATCCGGAGTGTCTGGTGTATCCGGAGTGTCCGGTGTATCCGGAGTATCCGGGGTGTCCGGGGTGTCTGGTGTATCCGGAGTGTCCGGCGTATCTGGTGTATCCGGGGTGTCCGGTGCATCTGGCGTACTTGCCTTGCACAGGTGCCCATCAATATGATAGCCGTCATTCTCGTGCTTAAATGTATATCCTACGAAATATACACTGCCCTCCTGCGTCATCCAGTCCGGCAGCTGATCTTCATCTGATCTCAGAACAAACATGGTCTCCGGAATGATCTTCTTCGTCTTCGTATCATACTTCCAGTATATCTTGTTCATGGTTCCGTTATCTGTGGAAGAGATACCAAGGCCGATTCTCTTATCAGCTTCTCCGTACAGCACAAGCTTGCCGTCCCTTGTCCTGTAGTCATACAGTTCTTTTACATATGCCTTGAAAATATCATAAGGAACTACGATATCTGTTGTTTCGGATATTGGAGCGAAATTAATCTGATCACGGGTAACAACATCAGCGTCTCCCTTATCGAACTGCTTATCATTACTGTAGCTGAATTCTGCATTTTCATTCTTGGTGCCGACAAGCTGTCCATATACACCTGTTACGACCTTACTCTGACTTGCCTTGACCAGTTCATCTGCCCATGCCACATAGCTGGCTGCTGCCTTCTTCTCGTCTCTGACCTTATACAGATCCTGTCTGGCACTGTTCATTGCTGCAATCTTCCTGGTCAGCTCCATACGAAGGGAAGACAGGTTCGGAACAGTATTCTTAACGGACATGATCACATCATCCAGTTCATTCTTAGCAGTATCATATTTCTGCTGTGCCTGCTCAATATTCTTCTCTGCTTCCTCGATCTTTGTCTGTGTATCCTGATTCTGGGCATTGGAGTCTGCCGTATTAGCGGCTTCATCTGCACCGGCATTCTGTACTGCTTTCTGTGCTTCCTGTACACTCTGCTGCATATCATCTGCTGCCTTCTGTGCTGACACATATGTATCTTTGGCTTCTTCTACAGTCTGCTGTGCCTGCTCGATTTTCTCCTTCTGCTCTTCCAGATCTGTCTCTACGATTTCTGCCAGCTCCTGTCTGATTTCTTCTGTTTCCTGGGTCAGTCCTGCCTCTGCATTGAACTGTTCCTGCTCTTCCTGTGTATATTCAAGTATTTCTCCATTATAAGATATCAATTCATATCCGTATGCCTTGGCACAGGCATTGTATCTCTTGATCTCATCCTTTAATTTAGCTTCTGCATTGGAGAAAGCCTTCTCTGCCAGATAAGCTGCATTGTATACATCCTTGGCAGCCTCCTTGACAGCCTCAGCATATTCTGCTATTTTCTCATCATCTGAATTCTCATCAAGTGCCTTCTCCAGCTCTGCCTTGGCATTCTCTGCAATCTGTGTCTGTGTATCGACATAATCCTTCATTGTTACAGTAGTAATACTGCCGTCTTCTTCAGTCTTCTCACCGACAATGACCTCATATTGTTCCTCTCCATCCGGATCAGTCACTGTAACCAGACTATCCTTCACTTCCTGCTCTGTCTCGTCTGCCCCGGACTGAATCTCGCTGGCAGCCTCTTCAAGTGCTTCTCTGTTCTCCTCAACTTCGCTCTCAATAGCTTCAAGCTTCTGCTCGGTATCCTCTGCTATTTCAGATGCTTCCTGTGCAGCTTCTTCTGCCTGCGATGCTGCCTCTTCTACAGTCTCCTCAACCTCGGAAGCAACCTGCTGCAGATCTTCATCCTGTGCTGCATTGTCCGCATTCTGACTGTCTGCTCCGGCTTCATCACCTGTGTTCTGGTTGTCTTCTCCGGCTGCATTACCCTGCTGCTGTGCCTGTACTTCTACTTGTTCCTGCACATCCTGCTGTTCCTGTACCTGTACAGACTCTTCTGCTCTGACTGTCAATACTGAATTACTCACCAGCATAACAGTCATTGCTGTTACAATACATCTTTTGACAATAGCTCCTCCAAGTTTACGCTTCATACATAGTACCCCCTTGCTCTCTCAATCCCAATAAACTTTTGTTTAGCTCAATAGTATTTTTATTCTATAACGAAATAAAGTGAATGACAACTCATTATGTTCATTGTCATTCATTTTCATAAATTCTTTCCAAAATGAATTAGGCAATATGCCCCAAAGCAGTATCTTGCCAGCCAGATATTGAGCTTATCCTTTATTGGAAAGCACTTCGTGTCCGTTTCATTATATACCTGAATATAGAACCGCTTTAATTCTGCAGCCATATCAGACATTCCCCTGTGCAGCGCCTGCTTTCTTTTGCGTGCCATATTTCTCAGAAAATAGGAATCAAACAAAGGATACAGCTCCTTAAGGCTCGTCTTTCGGATCTGATTTCTCAGATATAACAGGGCATCTCTATAGGCAAGATACAGATCAGGATCTCCATCATTCATAATACTGCCTTTTCTTTGACGATATCCATACAACTTCTGCTCTACCCACACAGCCCTTGTGGCATCAGACAAAACATCCATATTAAAATAATTATCTTCCATTTTCCTGCCCACCGGAAAGCTGTGCTCTCCAATCAGATTCTTCCTGTACAGCTTATTATTTACGATGACAGCCGTGACATTCCACGCATCTGTCAGGTGCTTAAGCAGCTGTACTCTGCCTTCTGTCTTTTCTCTCCACACAGCTTCATATGCCGGGAAGATGAATCCATCCTCATAGAAGAGCACCTCCTGACAGATTGCAACATCCGCCTGTGTCCTCTCAAGTGCCTTGACCATCCTGCGGTAAGCATCCTCATAAATGATATCATCCGAATCCAGAAATGCCACATACTCGCCTGAGATGATTTCAAGTCCTCTGTTTCTGGCTGCCGACAGTCCCTGATTCTTCTGGTGAACTACGCGGATTCTGGTGTCCCTCTTCTCCCATTCATCACACAAGGCGCCACTTTGATCTGTGGAACCATCATCAATCAGTATGATTTCCAGATTCTTATAGGTCTGTCCTGTCAGGCTGCCTACACACGCATCCAGGTATGCTGCAACATTGTATACAGGAACTATGACACTGATCAGTGCATTCTCCATACAAAGCCCCCTTTATATCCCCCTTATTCTCTGATACAGAAAGTACACAGGCCTGCATCGATATGCCAGTTGTATGATCACTCTGTCCTTCATGGAACACCTGCTGTATTCGATGCATGGATAAAGTCTCTTACTATAGGCCTGATACAGCTCTCCACTCAGCTGTGAGAATCCTGCTTTTTTCGCCATATATTGAAGTCTGGCCAATTCCTTGAACACATATATATCCATGGGCGCTTTGAGATCTGCCAGATCACGTCCGGAAATAATTTCTCTCTGGTGCCACAGAGCCTGCGTCCAGAAGCTGTACACATCCCCGTTACCTGAGTTCATGGTACTTCCCGGTCTCTGCCTGTAGCCATACAAGGCTTCTTTAAGCCATACTGCTTTGGATATCCGGCTCATAAGCTCAGGCTGGATATACATATCCTCCATTTTGATATTTTCACGGAATCGCACCTGGCAAAACAGCTCTCTTCTGTATAATTTGTTCCATGCAAAATTAACCGGACCGGTCCAGCTATCCATGAAATGAGCAAATACCTGCCTTTTATCCTCTACACTTTCTATATGATAAGCCGTAATCTGTGAAAAGTCACAAAAGTCCCCACTGAATGCAAGTTCATGGCAGATCGCAACATCTGCGCCCGTCTCATCAATTGCCTCTGTAAGCCACTGGTACATCTGTGGATGAATCACATCATCCGAATCCACAAAGCCGATATAATCACCTGTTGCAAGCTCCAGTGCCGCATTTCTTGAAGCAGAGATTCCCTGATTCTTCTGATGAATTACCACGATTCTGTCATCTGTTTTAGCATACTGGTCACATATTGTACCACTCTGGTCTGTAGAGCCATCATCTACAAGTATGATTTCCAGCTTCTTATAGGTCTGTTTTATAATGCTTTCTATACTTTCTTTCAGGTATCCTGCAACATTATATACCGGTACAATAATGCTGATTTTTCTCTCCATATGCATTTACCTTATTTCACCAATACTGATACTGCCTGCAGCTGGCTTGCATCCGTACCTGATACAGATATTGCCAGCTGCCCGGTTGTCAGATATGTACCATAGTCACCCCAGGATATATTTCTTCCGGGACTGTTCAGGGATATTTTAATCTGTGCAGTTCCCTGCGGTACTTCTACTATGATGTCCTTTTTCTGAAGCTCCTTACCAGACAGATACTGTCCTGACGCATTATAGAAAAGGATTCTCTGCAGCCATATATCACTTGCCTCTCCCGTAGCGGTCAGACTCAGCATACACTGTGAAACCGAAGCCTGCTGCCATGGTATCGTTGCAGTAATCGTTCCCCAGTAAGCGTTCTCCAGAACTCCTGAGCTCAGATTGGGCATCTTATTCTCATATTGCGACTGCTGGTTAAGCACCACTGCATTCACTGACTGGTATGCAACTCCTCTGGCTCCATCCATCAGCGCCTGAAGCATTGCCGTATCAGATTCTGCGAAATTGCGTCGGTTGATCACTCCATAATCTGAATTATTGTCCCACCAGATACATTTCATGCCATGCTCTGCTGCTCTGGCAACATAGTTGGAAGCCTGTCTGGCTCTGATACCTGCTGCCGGATAGGAAGAAGTCGTTCCGAATTCTCCGATGACAACAGGTGCACCGATTCTGTCGGAAAAAGCCTCCAGCTGAGCAAAATCACTCTCAATGTCCTGATTGTATTTCTTCGTATAGAAGTGCACCTGCACGATCAGTCTGTTGCTTATTGTGTCCTGCGGCAGTACAAATGCCTGCAGGATATCTGCACTCGTTCCGTCAAGTAAAGTAGGAACCATCAGAATTCTGGAAGCATTGTTTCCACCTGTCTGTCTGACTGTTGTGACAAATATCTGGTTCATACGGTTCATCTGATTTGCTGCCAGAGCACTGTAATTCCAGCTTTTCTCCACATTATCGATTTCATTGAAGCCTTCAAATATCAGATGCTCATCATAATCCTTGAAATATGTAGCGATCTGCTGCCACAGACTCTGGGAGTTCTCCAGTACCTGCTGCATTTCGGTCTCTGATACACCGGCATACAGAATAGGCTGGTCATGATGGGAATTCAATATGACATACATCTGATTGGCAAGCGCATAATCAACGACCTCCTGGACTCTGGCAAGCCACTCCTGCCCGATATAGAGTCTGCCCTTTTCATCTACTCCTGTATTGTAATACCAGGTGACCGGTATTCGTATCGTGTTGAAGCCGCACTGTGCCACATAGTCTATCAGATCCTTCGTCACATAAGGATTGCCCCAGTTCAGCTCCTGCTTCAGATTCCGGTCTGCCCCCCGGTTATTCTTATCGCATTTGGAATCCAGAGAATTACCAAGGCTCCATCCTACGTTCATCTTCTGCATGAATGCTTCTGCCGTGAGTGCATCCATCCTGCCTTTTACCTGGTAAGACTGATATGGCTGTAACCCGAAGGAAGGATAATTCTGTATCAGACTCTTATATTCTTCTATCGAATAGCTGCCCTGTCGCTTGTCATTGGTATATACTGTCAGTGCGATCTTGGCTGTACCTGCATTCTTCTTCCATTTCTGTCCACTGTGAAGATCCGAACCTGCTATTACATTATTCTGACTGTCCAGCTCCAGAATGTTCATTTTCAGATATCCTCCCGGAAGCCATACCTGATAGGTTCCGGCATCTGGTATACAGTATGCCTGATAGGCAATCTTAGTCCGGTCAATGATGCATTCTCCTGTCTGATAGACATAGCCTCCGGCCTTCCAGTTATCTGCTCTGCCAAAATCAGCATCCTTTATAGCTATGGTCGGAACCTGATAGGCTTCCCTCTGTTCTGTCGAGAATTCTATCTGCAGTCCGTTCTGAAAAAGTGACTGGATATCTGTCCCCCAGACAGAGCTGCTTAATGTCAGATGGACGTATTCTGTATTGGTCTGCCTGGTGAATTTGCTACCATTCTGATATTTATCGGAATATTTGATCCATTTGCCATCCTTGTCGTACTCTGAAATGGCAATCTGTATTCTGGAATCGTTCGCAACAATATAGTAGGATGGCTGGGCTACTCTGTACCATACGATAGAGCTTAGACTTCCGCCTGATTCTTCAAATTCACCGCCCCAGCTCTTATACCAGCCTTTCTTGTAATTCTGTATGTCATTGAGCTCTTTGCCGGTTATGTCGTAGGCCTTTGACTGTGCCCTTGCCTGCATCACCCATATATTTGCCGTCAAAACTGCAATGACCAGCAGCAGGACTGCCCATATCATGTATTCTGTGAACTTGCTTCTGCCTGCTTTTCTATTCCCCATCTTCTTTTCCCTCTGTTCTATTGCATAATGACTAACTGTTCCAGTTTTTTATAATATTCTTCTGTATTGTATGGTGTGACCGGTATTTCATCAGGCTTCCATGCTGCGATCATCTGCACGGCCTCCCTGACATTTTCTGCATATTGCAGATACTTGCAGTCCTTGAAGGTTGCATAGGTTGCCTTTACCTTATGGTGATTATTGCCAAGTACGATACAGGGTGTTCCCATGATCAGGGAAAAGATCATTCCGTGCAGTCTGTCCGTAACAACCAGCTGCGCCCCCGCAAATACGCTCCATTTCTTCATAAGCATAGCTTCTCTGTCCTGTCTGTCAATATCTCTTCCAAGACAGGTATCTGTTATGCGTACATCTGAAGCTTTCTCTGTACACGCCTGCCGCAAGGCCTTTTTTTCAACGGTTGTCAGAGCACTCTCCAGATCGGAGCGCAGACACAGTACAATGCCTTTTCTCTGCGTCTGAACCGGTATTCTGCCGCTTAAATATGCCACAATATCATTCACACTCTCGATATCAGCGGTGAACATGGACTGCATAGTCTGTGCAGATACTGCATCCCTGGCGCATATAGTCAGCCTTTTGCATTTATTATAGACCTTTACCATCTTCCTCTTCGTCCGTTCTCCCTGTTCATCCTGTGAAAAATAGATGGTCTGTGGGAATATGATGATCCTGTTGTCCACAAAAGCTTTCAAAAGCTTCTGTCTGAAGGCCTCCGCAAATTCATACAGACTTCCCATATTGCCGCCTCCCTGACATACGATCACATCCTTCTTGCCTATCTCCTTTGTGAGCTGTATCACAGCCTCTACTGTGTCCCAGCCATCTATTGTATAAAGCTGGTATTCCGGCCTCTTTGCGGTCAAGGCTTCCAGGTATTTCTTCTGTGCATAGGCAATGGCGTGATCTCCAAGATTATCAAAGCAAGGCAGTTCAAAGAAAATGATTCTTCTCTCTTTTCCTTTCGCAAGCTGAAAGTCAAACCGGTCAACAGATAAAATACCTGCCTCTCCCAGTGCATTCTTCAATTTATATCGGCAATCCTGTACTTTCTTTACAGCTTCCTTCGTTCTCTGATATGACTGCACAACTATGGGAGCTGCTGTATATATTTTATACAGCCTTCTGTCTTTAGCAGAAAGAAAGGAATTATTCTGAATGTTCTCCCATTCTTTATTCAGCAAAGTTAATACCTCTGTACGGTGCAGTGATGTATGAAGCCGCAGACCCAGCCTGATATATTCATACAGATAAGGCACAAGCTGCGCCAGACACAGGTCTGCGAGCCGCTCCTCCTTATGCTCCTTCATGAAATGATAGCGTTCTGTCTGTGACACTATGATCTGATAGCAGTTCTCCAGCCATTTCGTATCTTCCACATGACTCGAGATACTACCCTCTCTGATCTGATAATAATACAGATACCGGGGAATGCTGCAGATACGTTTTGCACAGTAGAATAAAAGATAGGTCGTTGCAATGTCTTCATAATTCCTTCCGTCCGGATATCTGATACTCTGAAAAAGAGATGCCTTGTACAGTTTATCCCAGGCATAGTTTCTGATACCCTGATCCCGTATCAGAAGCTCCAGTGCTTCCACACCTGTATACTGTATGCTCTCATCCACAATCGGCTCTTCAATCAGCAGACGATCTCCACGCTCCGTATAATGGCAGCATATTGCAATCTCACTCTCATATTGTACACAGGCCTGATATAATTTCTCGAACATATCCACACTGATATAATCATCACTGTCTACAAATCCGATATATTCCCCCTGTGCAATATCCAGTGCCGCATTTCTCGCACTGGAGAGTCCTCCATTCTCTTTGTGAATGACCTGCACTCTCTCATCCTTTTGTGCATAGGAATCACATATCGCACCGGAGCTGTCCGCAGCCCCGTCATCTACCAGTATGATCTCCAGCTTCGTATAGGTCTGTGCAAGAATAGATTCCATACATCTGTCCAGATATTTCTCTACATTATACACAGGCACAATTACCGTTATATAGCCTTGTCTCTCTCTCATCCTTATCTCCATATCCTCATTTGGGGACTCATTATCTCCCTGTATGTCCACATATCTGCCGTACCTTATTCATTATGACCTGAAACCCTTCTGTCCTGCAATATGCCAGCACGAATATGCTGCTGCATACAGCTGCTGTTACTACGACCTTAAGAATCAGCGTCATCCAGCCTGTCACTACCCAGCCGGAAAAGACATAGGACAGCACAGCAATCACACAGGCAAGCAGACCGATATTCTTCAGGATAGATATATAATATCCTGTTGCCCTGCTGTTAAAATATTCGTGAAAAAGCAGCTTAGGCTCATACCAGAAATACGTACTCAGTCTTGCAATGGCAGACGCAAAAATAATACCTGCAATTCCCATGAATCTGCCAAGAATGACAGATAAGACAATATTTACAATGGCTCCCGCCAGCATCATATATTTGGTCTTCATATACAGTCCTGTCGCATCACGGTAGATCCAGAGAGGCTGCAATGCACAGGAGAAATACGTGTTCACTGTCACTGCAATTACCGTCAGCATGGAGAAGGTATACTCCTTTCCCAGCCATACTGTGATCACATCATTGGCAAGTAACCCAAAGCCTGCTGTAATGATTCCGCAGAAGATAAAGCTTGCAGACTGCATTGCCTGAAAAATCTGCAGTCTTTTCTCCGGGCTGTCCCTGGCTATAACATTTCCAATACTTGCCACCAGAGACGAAAAGATAATCTGCTCGATCAGAAGCAGCTTATTACTTAACATGAGATAATTACTGTAAAGACCAACTGCTGCCGTTCCTATGAGCATGGAAATCAGCAGATTATCTGTCGCCGAAAAAAGCGTTCCACTCAATTTATAGATGAACACTGATTTCATATTGTTAAATATGCCCTGCTCTACTTCCTTTTCCACCCTGGTCTGCGTATTGGCATTTCTGATATAAGGATATTCCTTCTG
>ENA-OOXC01002030-OOXC01002030.1-human-gut-metagenome-genome-assembly--contig:-NODE-2030-length-10657-cov-1.620638_pt1 | contig 10657 bp, 9 predicted proteins | sample MGYA00241578_ERZ501325 | MGnify/ENA primary metagenome ERZ501325 (study PRJEB25962, sample SAMEA2042737) | human gut metagenome | biome: human gut; feature: human-associated habitat; material: faeces...
TCCGTGTGAAAGACGAACCCGTAATCGTTCTCGTGCAGATGCCGCATAAAATCGCCGTATCCCGCCGCGTCCGGAGCCGAAACCACCGCCAACCTGTATGGCAAATCGGTTAAGGTCAATGTCTTCTGACGTTCGAGGAGGCCTTCTGCAGCCAGTCTCGCTATAGTTTCTTGTTTTGCACGTTCCTTATCCCCTAATGTATAACCGGGATCGATATCATCGATAATCAGCGACAGGCCATATAGCTGACTGAAATTCACTTGTACCTGGACCAGAACATTGATCCCCTCCTGAAGAGGTATGCCGGCAACTGATTCGAAATAAGGTGCGAGAAAGCGGAACTTGGAACTCCATATAATGGCAGAAGCTTTCGCCAAAAGTCCGGATGGTCCTGACTGGGAAAGCTCCATATAACAATGTCCACCGGCACGCGCCTTTATCGCGCTTACTTCAGCATTGACCCAAACCTTTCCTGGAAACGTCCCCTCCACGGCATTTTTCAGCCTCGTCTGCAAGGTGTATAAATCTGTGGCAGATTTCTCCATAATATCCTCCTCCATTAAATCTTTCCGTTATTAGTCGTTGGCCTATTCGCAAATATAAAATTTTTACTATCTTTGCGCAAGTTTTTTAAAAGAAACGTAACTTTTTTCTTAAAAGATGAAAATCTCTCAGGCAATATTTGCTGGTAGTAGCACTAGGACGGCGCAGAAACCGTCCCGGAAGCTGCCCGAGTTCGCTTTTATCGGCAGGTCCAACGTAGGAAAGTCTTCACTTATAAACATGCTTTGCGGAAACCGTAAGCTGGCCATGACTTCAGGAACGCCCGGTAAAACTAAGTTAGTCAATCATTTCAAGATAAATGACAGTTGGTATCTCGTGGATCTCCCGGGATATGGATTTGCCAAGCTTCCGGATAAGGAACGCGCTAAAATCACTGAGGTCATCAGTGACTACTTGAACCATTCAGAAGAAATGAAGCTTCTTTTCGTACTGATAGACATCAGGCACGATATCGGGAAGCTCGATATGGATTTCCTCAACGAGATGGGCGAGAACAACATACCTTTCGCAATCATTTTCACAAAAGGAGACAAACTGAGTGCAGCTGCAAGAACAAGACAGATAGAGAAAGACAAGGAGCAGCTTTCCGAATTTTGGGAAGAACTGCCGTTGAGTTTCATAAGTTCAGCGGAGACGGGACTCGGAAGGGATGAAATTCTTGACTACATCGAAACCGTATTGGACGACGCCACGGAAAAGAAAAAGGATTAAACCCATATAAAATCATCATGAACACAGAACATAAAATGGAATTGTTTGCCTGCAGGGCCTCGAAGGACTTTGCGGTGAAAGTTGTCGATGCCCTCAACGCCATCCGCAAGCCTGGTGAAGAGGAAGTTCACCTCGGAAACTCTGAAGTCACTTCTTTCAGTGACGGAGAGTTCCAGCCTGCATTCGTAGAGAGTGTCAGGGGCGCTACCGTATTTATTCTCCAGTCCACATTCCCTCCTGCAGAGAACCTGATGGAACTTTTGCTCACCATCGATGCAGCCAAGAGAGCTTCTGCATACAAAGTAATCGCAGTTATGCCTTACTTCGGATGGGCAAGACAGGACAGAAAGGACAAACCGAGAGTTTCTATCGGAGCTAAACTCGTGGCAAACCTCCTTTGTGCAGCAGGTGTAGACAGAATCATGACCTGTGACCTTCATGCTGACCAGATTCAGGGATTCTTCGATGTTCCTGTAGACCATGTATATGCAAGCAAGGTATTCATCCCTTACCTGAAATCATTGAATATCGAAAATCTCGCAATCGCTGCTCCTGATATGGGTGGTGCCAAGAGGGCAAATGCTTATGCAAAGGAACTTGCATGCCCTGTCATCATCTGCCACAAGTCCAGAGAGAGAGCTAACGTGGTAGCATCTATTACAGCTATCGGTGACGTGGAAGGAAAGAATGTCGTTATCGTGGACGATATGATCGACACAGCAGGAACTCTTACCAAGGCTGCTGACGTTCTTAAGGAGAAAGGTGCTCTCAGCGTACGTGCATGCGCTACCCACGCTATTCTCTCAGGTCCAGCATACGACAGGATCAACAACTCAAGTCTTTCAGAGGTTTATGTAAGTGACACTATTCCACTTACATCAGATCCTAACGTGGACAAGAGCAAGATAAAGGTCGTTTCCATGACCGAGACTTTCGCAAGAATTATCCAGAAGGTATGCAACAACGAACCTATCAGCACTGAGTTCATCTTCTAATTTGTAATATAATTACTGGCCGGACCGGATTTTGGCATATCGCCATATATCGTGGGTTCGGCCAGTATTGTTTTTTTGTTGTATATTTGCAGGATGTAAAAAATCACGGACATGAAAGTATTTCTTGCAGCATTGGTACTCATAGGCTTCGGAGTTGCGGGGATGTGTTTTAACATCATTTTCCGCAAGAACGGCCAGTTCCCCCAGACGGACGTCGGTTCCAACGACAACATGAAGAAGTTGGGCATCAGATGTATGAGGGAAGAAGATGATGAGCGATTCTCCAAGATGTACAAAGGTGACGGCTCCGGTGCGACTTGTTCCGGAACTTACAGTGCATCCTGCACAAGCTGTGGTTTGTACCCGCAGGAATTGAAAAGAAAAGCATCGGAGAAGAACCATAACGAGGCGAAATCCGAATAACATAGAAGCCCGGGATACGGGAAAAACAATCTTCTCGTGAGAGCAGATACTAATTAAATTTTAAAAATGAGTTTAGTAGCAATCGTAGGAAGGCCGAATGTCGGCAAATCCACCCTTTTTAACCGTCTCGTAGGTATGAGACAGGCTATCGTAGATGAAACTGCCGGAGTTACCCGCGACAGACACTACGGAAAATGCGAATGGTGCGGCAAGGAGTTTTCAGTGGTAGATACCGGTGGTTACACATCAGGTTCTGACGACGTTTTCGAAGAAGAGATTCGTAAACAGGTAGTTATCGCCATCGAAGAAGCCGACCTTATTCTTTTCATGGTGGAAGCATCTACCGGCATCACGGATTATGATGCTGAAATCGCAGACCTTCTCAGACGTAGCGGAAAACCGGTAGTCGTAGCCGTGAACAAGGTGGACTCCGGAGAAAAAATGTATGACACCTACCAGTTCTACGCCCTCGGACTTGGCGAAATCTGGAGTATTTCTTCAGCCAATGGCGGCGGCACCGGAGATCTCCTCGACGAGATTCTCAAGAAACTTCCTGAGGATACCGAGGCAGAAGACGAGCATCCGGGAGTGCCGAGAATCACTATCGTGGGCAAGCCTAATGTCGGAAAGTCGTCTCTTACCAATGCCCTTCTCGGTGAGGAAAGAAACATCGTCACCAACGTAGCAGGAACTACAAGAGATTCCATATCATCATATTACAACAAATTCGGACACGAGTTCGTATTCGTGGATACAGCCGGAATCAGAAAGAAAAACAGAGTAAACGAAGACCTCGAATTCTATTCTGTCATGCGTTCCATCAGAGCCATCGAGCACAGTGACATCTGTATCATGATGATCGACGCGAACAGCGGTATGGAGGCTCAGGACATGAACATCTTCAACCTCATAAAGAAAAACCGCAAGGGTTGTGTCCTCGTCATAAACAAATGGGACCTCTACGAGAAGGAGAGCAACACCATGGCCGAGTACGTAAAAACCATGAAGGCACGTATCGCTCCGTTTACGGATGTGCCTATCATCTTCACTTCCGTACTCAAGAAGCAGAGAATCATGGATGTCCTGAACGAGATCGAGCATGTATGGCAGAACTACTCACGCAGAGTGAGCACATCCAAGCTCATGGAAGCCATGTTGCCTGAAATCGAGAATTATCCGCCACCTATGTGGAAAGGCAAGCTCGTGAAAATCAAGTACATGACACAGCTCCCTACGAAGTTCCCGGCATTTGCATTCTTCTGCAACCTGCCACAGTACATCAAGGATCCGTACAAACGTTTCCTCGAGAACAAGCTGAGAGAGCATTTCGATCTTACGGGCTGCCCTGTTCAGATGTTCATGCGTGCGAAATAGTTTCCATTCCCAAGTTCGGCAAGTTGTCAAACTTGCTGAACTCCAGCGGAATTTGAGGGTCACTACTCGTTCGAAGGATATAAACCCAACGCACATTTTCTTGCGCACGTTACCCTCTCCCTAAATCCCTCCCCTCGGGGAAGGGACTTACTTTCGCCCTCTCGGGCTCTATAAGCGGTGTTTCGCTATTGCGAAATTATTTGCTTAGACTTAGGGAAACGGACTGTAAAGCAAGCTCCCTTCAACGCGAAGGACTGGCTATACTGGATTTCACCGCCGCATCGCTCGAGAATATTCTTGCAGATGGACAGGCCTAATCCAGTACCGCTGCTCTTCGTGGTGAAGTTAGGTGTAAACAGACGACTTCTGTTCTCGTCCCGGATTCCAGGTCCGTTATCCTCGAATACAATATCATAGAATGACTCTTTAGTGCTGTTTCTCAGAGACAGCACTATTTGTCCATGTACAGGCTCACGTCCGGCTTCATAATCTTCAGTCTGCTGGTTTTCAATCGCTTGCACAGCATTGGTCAGCAAGTTCACAAACACGCGCACAAGCTGAGGCTTAGGCCCCATTACCCACGCATCCTTAAGTCCATAATACTGGAAGGTGATGTTATCCTTATCATCGAACATGGAAATCTGGTCAGAGGCCATCTCATCCAGGTTAATCGGCACGAGTTCCTCGGTATACAACTTCGCGAACGTCGAAAATTCATTGGCAGTATCCGTAAGGACATCGATACTGTCCAGGATGAGGCGAGAGATATCATCGAACTTGGTCCCCCACGACGGGTCATTCTTGGCCTTGAGTCGTATCAGCCTCTGAATCTGGAGTTTAATCGGAGTCAACGGGTTCTTGATCTCATGGGCCACCTGTCTGGCCATTTCACTCCATGCACGCTCGCGCTCAGCCTGAGCCACCTGCTTGCCGGATTCATTAAGGTCGTGGACCATAAGGTTATACGCACGGACAAGACCTGAGATTTCATCCTCATTGTCATAAATGATATACTCCAGTCCTCCGGTCCTGGCATAGACCATCTTGCGGCCCATCTCGACGATCGGGCGGAACATCTTGTCCACCACTTTAGTAGTCATGAAACGAGTGATAATCAGCAAGATGAAGAATACCGTTATGACGAATATCGAGTGGAAGATGGCATCTGTCTTGAACGAGAGTCCGGAATCCGTGTACGGCGCACTCAAGATGGCCAGCATATCGCCGTTATCGTTGAAAATCGGAGCGTACATCGTATAGAAACGGATGCCGCCGACATTCTCCCTATGTATATAGTAACGCTTGTTGCTGTACATGATATTGCGGTACGCATCAGGGTTCGTCCTGGAACCGAGAACCATCTTCTCGAACACCTCCGGAGCCGTAGTGTTGAACACCTTTCCTCCTGGAGTATAAAGCGTTATGTCAGAGCGGGTATAATTACCGATATCATCGATAATAGCCGTCATATTGGCAGTGGCCAATGCCTTATAAGACGTTAATCCCCTAGTCCGGTCTTCCATCAGCGACTGAATAGTGGATATCTTGTTGGTCATCAGTCGCATGATATTCGCGTCATTCCTCTTGTACACGAATACGACCATGATTATACTCATCGTCACGAGCGTCATCAACATGGACATGAACAGCACCGTATTCACTCGCGACTTGTAATAATTCTTCTCGAAAACTCCACTTTGTTTCCTGCGGCTCAGCCCCATCAGACTAATCCAGAAATAAGCCAGCAAAAGCACAAGACAAGCCGATACAACATATTGGAGCACAGGGATTTTAAGCCTCGATATAACAATACACTCATCCTGGGAGACATGGCAGAAGAAATGCACATAATTGCCGATTATCGTTCTGGAAGAAGTCATATCATTACTCTTTTCCTTGAACCTTCCCGTCAATATGGTCGGATACGGATAATCGCCTTTATAACTTACCAGTTTCCCGTCAATGTATTTGGAATATGAGTACTGTGGCGGTATGATGACAGCTCCCAGAGCTCCGGAATTCAGAATAAACGAATATCCCCTCTCATCCCTGTCAGACTTGGAATTCACACCAAGCAATAGTTTGGTCACGCCCGAATCCGGAGAATAATAGACGAACATTCCGGTATACTGTGCACGGCCATTCGAATTACGGCTATATACAAACCTCGACCCCGACGCTATCGGAACTGCCCCCAAAACCCTATCATTGAACATCTTAAGCATCTGCGGATCCTGCAGATTATCCTTAAAGACGAACAGACTCACATCATAATCCTTCGAGATGCGGTTCATATAACTCTCAGTGATTCTGTTCAGAAGCACCCTATAATCTGTCGTCGTACGGACCACGCTCGCAAGCGAATTGTCCGACGCTATCGCATTCTCCACGCCCCTGAGCTGAAGTTCGAGCCCGAGATCCCGGTCTATTGCCAGCCGGTTCATCCAAATCTCGACCCTGTTATTCTCTTTGTCCGCACCCAAAATAGAGAATAATGCGAGTAGGGTCAATGCTGCCAGACTAGAAAAGAGGCATCGCCCAAATCTCGAGAACACATCATACTTCCATCCGGTCAGTTTGTAGATCGGATAACGTATCATCTGGATAGCAAGCGGAATCGTGGACAGCAGAGCCAGATACGACACATATATATATAATGTAAAACGGCTGAGCGATGAAATCTTATACAGTTCCAGAGACACATTGGAGTTCAGGATAATGCTCCTGAAGGTCCAAACCACATAAACCACAGTCAACGCGATGGCTAACGTCACGATTCCTACCATCACCTTATGACGTTTCATGGATTTATCCGCAATCACATACTCGAGAACAGTCCTTCTGCCTATGTACATAGCATAGAAAAGAAGTGTTATCCAAGCATTTATGATAAGCAACGCGCCCAAGGAATACATAATCGGGCCGTCGGCATAAACCGTCGGCGAGAACAACGAAGCGGACCCCTGCATCCCATGCCCGGCTATGCAGAAGCACAGCATTATGACCGTAATCGCCATTAATGACAGGACCAATGCTCTTACACTCTTGTGAAAGTACAGAATCAGCATGATTCCGACGACAAGCAGGGCTATCGAAATCCAAAGCATAGTGGAGTCCGGAAGAATCGGAACCACCTTGGTCGTTTCCTGAACTATTTTCATAAGTGGCTGATTATCCACACTTAACGCAGAGCCTCCGCTATAACTGATAGGTTGCAGCGAGAAACGGTCTGACAGACGGAACTTCGGATTTACACCATTCATGGAACGTGTATCCAAAGTGTTCTTCACTTCCAGACCGCCGATTACACGCCATCCGTCCTCGTCCGTTATCGATTTCACGAGATACCATTTAGGTCCGATACTGAGATATTTAACATCTTCATCAGCCTCTGCCAGAGGCGATACAAGGTTATATCTAAGGCTCGCAAAGCGCTGAACCACAAGCTTATGGCTAATATCATCATTATCCACAGAGAACTGGTTACACCACGATTGGAGCGAGTCGTTGCAGTAACGGTAGATGACCATATCTTCCGGCACGGATTTCAGGTCCAGCCATCTGGTCTTGTCCTGTTCCAACGCCTCTTCCATATAGGATTCCAGAATGGAGAAGCGTTTGTTCACGACCATGTCCATGTGGTTGGCCACGAGTTCTGAAAAATCCGACCTCCTGTTCAGAAAAACATTTATGCCCAGCAGCAAAAACGCCACAGCGAAGAGCAGCAGCCAACTGTTCTTCCCTGCAAGCGAACGCCTGAATGATCTGATATTCTTAAACATTGACAAAAACCTCCTATTCATGATGGTACGGCTCGCCCTTCATTATCGTGAAGGCCCGGTACAGCTGCTCGACAAATATGGTCCGGACCATCTGGTGCGAGAAAGTCATTTCCGAAAGGGACATCTTGGAATTCGCGCGCGCGTAGACTTCCTTCGAAAAGCCGTAGGCCCCGCCGATGACGAATACAATATTCCTGCCGCTGCAAGCCATCTTTTCCTGCAGGAAGACGCGAATTCGACTGACCGGAACTGGCGCCCGTGCTCGTCCAAGAGAATGACGTCATCCGATGGTTTGATCCCGGCCAGGATCAATGCTCCTTCGCGTTCTTTTATCTGTTCTTTGCTTAACGCGGAAACGTTCTTCAGTTCAGGTATTTCGTTGACCGAGAATTGTATGTAGTGGACGAGTCTGGAGACATATAAGTCCAGACCTTCTTTTACCCATTTGACATCAGTCTTTCCGACAGTCAGCAACGTTATGCGCATAGCTTATTCGATTATGTTTCTCCAAAGGTAATGTTTTTTTGGAATATCTGTGGCTCGGATTTTGCTATATTGCGAGTCGTTTATATTATAATTATGGATATCAGAAGAGTCATAGTTCCGATAATTGCTGTCGCAGGGTTACTCTGCTGCAGCAAGTTGGCGAGTGCACAGTACGACGGATTTAGTGTACAGACTGACGGGTATGACGTATTCGTTCCTATCGCGAAATATATCCGCATGGGTGATGCCGAGAAGCTTTCCGCATGGTTCGATGACAATCTGGAGATTTCCATAATATCCAACACAAGTGATTCGAGCAAGAATCAGGCGAAGCAGATTCTCAAGTCATTTTTCGAGTCCTATTCACCACGTGAATTCAATATAAGCCACACTGCAGGTCGGGCGAACATGAAATATGCTCTCGGACGATTGAACGCAGGCGGAGAAAATTTCGAGGTAACCATTTTCGTCAGCTTTAAGAAAGAATTGTATCGTATTCAGCAGCTAAAGATTCAAAGGGAGAAATAATTTTTATACCTTTGTAATCCAAACCTTTGGAAAATGGATAAAACCCCAGACATTATAATAGCAATAGACGGTTATTCTTCCACCGGTAAAAGTTCTTTCGCGAAGCTTATCGCGAAGGAGTTTTCATATTTGTACCTGGACTCAGGAGCGTTATATCGTGCTGTCACGTTGTATGCCATGGAGAACGGTATGATTTCAGCGAACGGGGATATCGATGTTCCTGCGCTTGTTTCCAAACTGCCTGAGTTGGATATTCATTTCGAATATACACCGGAGGGTAGTCATACTTACATAGGAGACAGATGTGTAGATTCATTGATCCGAACCATAGAGGTATCGTCTCACGTCAGCCCGATTTCGGTGTTGCCGGAGGTCAGGAATTTCGTGGACCGCAAACTGGTGGAGTACGGGAAGAACAAGCGTATCGTCATGGATGGCAGGGACATAGGCACATCCGTTTTTCCGAATGCTGACCTCAAGATTTTTATGACGGCGGATGACAATGTACGTGCTGAGAGGCGTCTGAAGGAGATGCAGGCGAGCGGAAAGGCTCCTGATTTCGAGGCGGTTCTGAAGAATCTTAAGGAGAGGGATTATATCGATTCGCACCGGGAGACTTCTCCTCTGAGGAAGGCTGATGATGCGATAGTTTTGGACAATTCGAATATGACCATGGATGATCAGATGGTTTGGATCCGTGGGCTCATATCTGACAAATTCAAATGATTTCACATGCCGGCAAGTGTAGAAATAGATCAGAACTCAGGTTTCTGCGGCGGTGTCATCAGGGCCATAAGTCGCGCGGAAGAGTACCTGGACCAGAAGGATACGGACAAGTTATATTCGCTCGGATCCATCGTGCATAACGAGGTGGAGTTGTCGCGGTTGGAGGCCAAGGGACTGGTAACCATCAGCTTAGATGATATTTCGCAATTACCTGAGGGGTCTAATGTCTTTATCCGCGCACATGGTGAGCCGCCTTCTACTTATAGGGCAGCGGAGAGTGCCGGGGTCCATATTATAGATTGCACTTGTCCTGTAGTTTTAAAGCTCCAGAAAGATATACGTGAGGCGTATGAGCGTCTCAAGCCGGCCGGTGGTCAGTTACTGATTTTCGGCAAGGTGGGTCACGCCGAGGTTCTCGGTCTCCTGGGCCAGGTGGACGGGGATGCGCTGGTCATAGAAAATATGTCCATGCTCAGGCAGGCATTGACAGAAAAGAAGATTAATCTCGACGGACCGGTGGAGATTTTCTCGCAGACAACGAAGAGTCCGGCGGAGTACGCGGAGATTTGCACGTGCCTGAAGATGGAGATGGCGCGTGAACACGAGCTGGATATCGTGCATTTCGAGGGGACAGGGCTTCTTACTATTCACAATACGATTTGCCAGCAGGTGGCGGGAAGGCATGAGAGGCTTTCCGAGTTCGCGCTGAGGCATGACATTATCGTTTTCGTTTCCGGAAAGGACAGTTCTAATGGCAAGGTTCTATGTGAGCTTTGCAAGTCTTTGAATATCAGAACGTATCAAGTAACCAAGCCAGCGGATGTGCGTCCGGAGTGGTTCCGCCGTGATGACCGCGCAGGTGTCTGTGGGGCAACGTCTACGCCGAAGTGGCTGCTGGAGGATGTGGCTTCGCGGATTCGGGAGTTCTGATATCGAGCGGGTTATTGCGGGATATTGTGGTCGACAGGCTTTGCTGACGAGCGAGTTCTTTCGGGGGATTTTTCGGGTGACAAACTTTTTTCGGGTGACAGATTTCTTGCGGAGGAGGCAGCGATTTGTCCGGGTTAA
>ENA-OOXC01002037-OOXC01002037.1-human-gut-metagenome-genome-assembly--contig:-NODE-2037-length-10628-cov-2.003594_pt1 | contig 10628 bp, 4 predicted proteins | sample MGYA00241578_ERZ501325 | MGnify/ENA primary metagenome ERZ501325 (study PRJEB25962, sample SAMEA2042737) | human gut metagenome | biome: human gut; feature: human-associated habitat; material: faeces...
ATGAAAGTATGACTGTTCCTGCAAACTACGAAGGTGTTGTTAGCGATTGGTCTCAAGCTACTACTTATGCTAATTTAAGAAGGGGTGGTACAAAATTTGCTAATACTGAATATACTTTAACTTCTTCTCAACTAAGTGGGGTAGGTACATTAAGTATAAATCAGGAAAAGAAACAAATTACTGTTAATAGCTCCAGTATTCCAGAGAATTATGTTACTGTACAATGGCAAATAGATTTTGTACATGAAGGAAAAACTGTAGATACAGTAGTGTTATCTTTAGTAAAAAACGTTACTGGTAAAGATGGGAATATTGGTAATTCTTCTATACAAATATATTGTAATACCAATAGTACTCCAACACGTCCTACTTTTACAGAAATGATTTCTTCCAGTGGTGGTACATCTGGATCTTTTGCTTGGTATCCAGATCCTACTAATAGTACTACTACTCTTACTTGGACAAGTACAGGTTATCTTAATCCAAATACAAATAAGATAGATTTATTACCTGATAAATCAGGGTATAGATGGACACAACCTGTGATTTTTTCTCCGTTGAATGGAGAAAATGGTTCAGATGGTAGAGGTGTGAGAAGTGTTACTATGCAATATTATAAATCTACTTCACCAACTTCCTTGTCAGGTGGAAGTTGGAGTTCAACTGCACCAAGTGCAGAGGATGGATATTGGATATGGACTAGATTATATATAGTGTTTGATGATGGAGATTATTCATATACAAATGCAGTATGTACTACGGGTGCAACCGGAAGTACTGGAGATTATGGTCCTGGTTTAAGTTATCGTGGTGAATACTCTTCTTCTACTAGTTATTCTTGGACAACAAACTCTCAAGGAAATGTGAGAGATATAGTAAAATACAGTGGTTCATTTTATGCAGTAAACAGATCTAAAAAAGGTGCTGGTGCGTTTAGTGGAAAAACTCCAAGTTCAAATGCAGGTACAGATGGTGGTAACTATTACTGGGTTAAATTTAATTCTTTTGATAATGTAGCTACAGATTTATTATTTGCAGATAAAGCAACTATTGCTGGTTGGGATTTTTATAATACTAATATTCAATCTCAATCTGGTACAATGCGATTAGATGGTAGAACAACTGCTGCTGTTACAAGTAAGATCCATTTAGCAATAGGATCTAATGCAGCATCTTCACCTGGGTCTGCACCATTTAGAGTAGATACTGATGGTCAATGTTACACATCAAAATTAAATGCAGTTGGTGGTACTGTAGGAGGATTTGATATTTCTGGAGGTAGAATGACAGGTTCTAATTCAGATAGTTATGGAAACAAGTTCACATTATCTCCTACTATGACTATGTATGGTAGTTATGGAATTCCTTCTGCTGCTGTTGGTTTTGGTTTGTCGGCGATTCCGGCAACTACTGGTCAAACATGCCCTGCAGTAGTATTAAATACTTTAAATAGTAGAGAAGGTGCTACAAATGGTTTTACTCTCATATTATATAATGGATCTGCTAGATATAGTAATACCCCACAACGTTGGTTAAATTGTCAACATTATACTAATTCAGGATGGGGATCTGGTTTTTCTGTAGAAAGTAGATACTTCGGAGATTCAAACAATATGGAAAGAACTATTGTCAATTTTGTTCAGTTACCTACTTTAACTCAACTAAAAAATTACGGTTTGGAGTCTAGTGATACTAGTTTTAATGTTAGGGTAAGTAATAGTGGATATTTATATATAGAAGGATAATATGGAACTTAATTTAAAGGAAAGAGCAATTATAATATACAACTTACTTTGGAAATATGATTCTTATGTTAATTTACAAACAAAAGAGTCTATTAAACAAAAAGTTGATTTTACAGAAGAGGAGCTTGAAGGGATTAGCCAATATACTGGTGTAGATGGTAATGTGTATACACAGTTTAGTGGTGCCTTGGATCTAGAAACTACCCAAAACTATGAATTTACTGAAAATGAAATAATTTATCTTGCAGATAAAATAATGGTTTTAAATGCAACTAATAGGTTGAATGATGAGGGTATGTCGATGTATGAAAAAATTGAGAACATCTACTCACAAATACAAGCAGAAAAAGGGTTTACAAAAATAGGACCGTGGCAATATGCTAACGCAAAAGAACTAAATAATAACTATTACAATGGTTAAGAATAATGTATATTATGAGTGGTTTGCAAGTATAACCGTACCCAATCCAGATCAGGTTGGGTACTGGGTTGACTTGGAAGCAGATTCAAAAGGTAGAATAATTAAAGTTTACAATCGTGATATAGAAAAATGGGTTGTACTCTTTGATGTAAGTAAAGATGACTATGTACCACCATTTATTGGTTCTAATGGCAACTGGTGGGTAGATAATAGAGATACTGGAGTAAAAGCTACTGCAGAGACTCCATACATAGGTGAGAATGATCATTGGTTTACTTATGATCCTATCAACAAAGTATTTGTAGATACAGGTATAGAAGCTCGTGGTCTTAGTGCGTATGATATTGCAGTTAAGTTAGGTTTCGAAGGCAGTGAACAAGATTGGATTGATAGCCTAAGTAAAGCATCTGAAGATGCAGCTGTTGCTGCACTAGATGCAGCTAACAAAGCAAATGAAGCTGCAGATAAAGCCAATCAAGCTGTAGAAGAAATTGAGGGTATAGTTGATGATGCTATCGCTGCTACTGATAAAGCTGAAGAGATTGCTAGTAATCCACCAAAGATCGTAGATAACGATTGGTGGATCTATGACTATGACACCAAACAATATGTTAATAGTGGTATAGCTGCTATTGGTGATGCTTTTACTTATAAGAAGGAATATCCTTCAGTAGCAGCAATGGAGGCTGATTGGGGTACTGCTGATGTAAAGTTAGGTGAATATGTACTTATTAATACTGGTAATGTAGAAGATCCTGATGATGCTAAGGTTTACTTAAAGACTCAAGAAGGTTGGAAGTTCATTGTTGACTTATCTGGTATGCAAGGTATTCAAGGTTGGTCAGCATATGAAGTTGCAGTAAAACATGGTTTTGTAGGTACTGAAGAGGAATGGGTGCAATCATTAAAACAACCTGCATTAGATGCAGCAGCAGAAGCCTTAGATGCTAAAGCTCAAGTAGAAGCTACTGAGCAAGCTGTTAAGGAAGCAGAATCATTACGTGTTACTGCAGAACAAGGTAGAGTTAATGCTGAGAATACCAGAGTAAACAATGAGAATACACGTATCTCCAATGAAGATAGTAGGAAAGCAGAAGAGACTAAAAGGGTAACTGCTGAGAATGAGCGCATTGCTGCAGAGAACTCTAGAAAGTCTGAGGAGGAGATTCGTAAGACTAATGAAGCTAATCGTGTATCTGCTGAAGGTTCTAGAGCTAGTGCAGAGACATTAAGAGCTTCTGCTGAAGCTGAACGTAACACAAATGAACAGAAAAGAATTGAGGAAGAAACAAAAAGAATCAGTTCTGAAGAGGAGAGAGTTGCAGCTGAAACAGAACGTGTAGATAATGAAGATGCTAGAATAGCAGCTGAAACAGCTCGTGATACAGCAGAACAGGAAAGGGAATCAAATGAAGCCACTAGACAGGCAAATGAGGCGATTAGAGAGACTCAAGAGGCTGCAAGGGAAAAGAATACAGCTGACGCTATAACTGCCGTAAATGAGGCTAAAACAGCTGCACAACAGGCTACTACAAATGCTACTACTGCTGCTAACAATGCCAACACTCAAGCAGCAAGGGCCAAAGAATATGCAGACAATCCACCCAAAGTAGGAGAGGATGGATATTGGTATCTTTGGGATGAAGTCAATGATGTGTATGTAAACACAGGTTGGCCATCTTCAGGTATTCTCTTGAAAGGTAGTCTTAATAGTCCAGAAGATTTAAATGACATTGTAGACCCACAGCTTAGTGATTCTTATATTGTTGGTACAGACTTATACTTTTGGAATGGTACAGAATGGGTTAATATGGGTAGATTCCAAGGACCTCAAGGAGAACCCGGTAAAGATGCTGAACTTAGTAAAGCAGCTATTGAAGCTGTATTAGTAGGTGAAGTAACTACTCATACTCATGATACTAGGTACTATACTAAGGATCAAACTGATGCTAACATAAAAGTAGTAGCAGATGACCTTGCTAACAATTACTATAACAAATCCCAAGTAGACAGTAAATTTACTTCTGTATATATTTTCAAAGGATCTGTAGATACGATTGAAGATTTACCTACTGAAGGTAATATTGTTGGTGATGTATGGAATGTTCGTAAGAATGACACTAACTACGCATGGACAAGCGAAGGTTGGGATGCATTAGGTGGTACTGCTGAATTAGCTTCATTAACATCTAATGGTTTGATGTCTAAAGAAGACTTTGCAAAGTTACAGGGTATTGAAGCAGGTGCACAAGTTAATAAGATTGAAACCATTACCAAAAGGGTACTTTTGAATGCTGTAGATAAGAATGTAACTATACCAGAGGATATTAAGATCTCAGATACTGAACCTACTGAGGAAGAGATCATGTGGTTAGATCCTAGTGAAAACTATGATTTTACATTTGATGGTTATAGTCAAGCACAAGCAGATGCACGATTTGTACAGAAAGAAGAAGGTAAAGGTCTTTCAACAAATGATTATACGAATGCAGATAAAACTAAAGTAACAAACTTAACTGATTATGTTACTGGTGGTACTGGTGCTGTTACAGATGCTAATGCAGCTACTATTACTTTATCTAAAAAGAATCCAGTGAATGGTTCTGCAAGTACTGATACAGTAGTAATCAACAAAGCCACTACTACTACTGCGGGTGTAATGTCTGCTGCTGATAAGACTAAGCTTGATGCTGCATTAACTGCTTCTGATAATATTGCAACTGCTACTAAGTTAGCTACTGCTAGAACTATATGGGGACAAGCATTTGATGGTAGTGCAAATATTAGTGGTAATATGACTAATGTGGATCACATCTATATGAACAATTCCCATACTATTTATGTAAAAGATACTAATGGTAATAACCTTGATTCCTTTGGATTTAGTAGTACTAATAATCTTCATATAGGCTACGACCTTGCAGCCAAAGGATATAATACTTATATAAATAGCAACGAAATCTATTTTAGAACTTCGGCAAATAACGTCGAAAGAATGAGGATAACATCTGATGGTAAAGTAGGTATAGGTACTTCTGCTCCAGAAAGAATGTTGGACGTTGCTGGAGGTGTTCAATTTAAAACCAACATAGATGCTGTTATTAAGATTCCTGTAAAATCAATAGGTTCTGGTCATGCTCCCGGTATGCACTTTTATACGAAAGATGGAGCAACTAAAATTGGTGGTATTGGAGGATATGTAAGCAATCCTAGTTCTGAAAACTATCGATCATATGTCGGATGGGGTGATAGCCCATTTGATTTAAATTCATCTTTAACAGTATCAAATAGTTCTATAACCTATAAAGGAAATAAAGTATGGCATGCTGATAATGACGGTGCAGGTAGTGGATTAGATGCTGATTTGTTAGATGGATACCATGCTGGATATAAAAATGGTGATCTTGCATTATATATTAATTTTCCAAAAATAACTGATTTAATAAGTCAGGGTTTATTAAGATCAGATTATGAGACAATTGGCTATCCGACAGAGGATTTTTTGATTGCATTATGTAAATGGGCAATAAACAATTATACTGGTGAAACTTCCCATGTATTGCTACAAGGAGAAATTACTCCTGCTGTCTCGGGGTGGTGTGTTTTGAATCTTTATGCTAATGATGGAAAAGATAATGCAACAGGATTACCAAAATATTGTTCAGGTCAAGTAAACTTAATTAATAAAAGCTCCATATTATTTGGTTCTTATAATGGAACCTGGTATTATAAAACATTAGTAGATACTTCTAACCTAGAAGATACTCTAGCATACTGGTATGAAAATGATGAAAACAATTCATCCACAACATGTGCAACAGGTGGTAATAGAAATGTAATTGAATCATTAAGAAGTAAATTCAAGAGATGTATTGCTAAACCATATGGTGATGATGTTGCATTGATTAGTTATTGTAACGAAAGTCATTCTAAGAAATGGCCGGATAATACAGATATAGTTTATACTGGAAGAAACCAAGAAAACATGATGGTGCATTTTCCAAAGTACTATCATAAAACTATAGAAAGAAGTCCTGGCATTTGGAGAACATATATATCTGAACAACAAATAGATAGTGATTACATTGAAGAACCTGAAAGATTAGTAGGAGTTTACGAAGCTTACAAATATTCAGATCTCAATTGGTTGTGTAGTGATGGAGGAGTAGAATCTACTCATTCACAAACATTAGCAACTTTTGTAACACAAGCTAAAGCAAATGGTTCAATGTGGGGTATACAGGATTATAGAATTCATGCAACAATAGCTAGAATGTTCTGTGCTTACTACAAGACTACTAACATTAGTACTTCTAATTCAACAATACCTTGTTCTGGTGGTACTAAACTGTATAATGCTGGTAAAACAGGTGGTACTATATCCTTAGGTAATAAGGATGGTAGACTGGCAACTTTAGAAGATTCTGCACATTATTCCACTAGCTTCTTAGGACTTGAAGACTGCTATTACAGTAAGTGGGAGTTTGTACAAGGAATAAACATTTTAAAAGGTAAATACGTTGTATATGATGGAGGTTCATTCCCAGATAAGGATGTAGCAGAGCTTGAAGCAGCAGGTGCTACTAATATCAGAGTTGTAGGATATGAACCTAATCCAGCTGCAACAGAAGCATATAATGGATGGACTAAAGCCATAGCTCAAGGTAAATATGGTGATGTAGTTCCTACAGCACATGGTGGATCTGAAACTACTTACTATTCTGACTATAGTTGGTTTAATCCAACAGGAAATAGAATCTTTCTACGGTCGGGTACTTCGGATAATGGTTCTCGATGCGGGGTCTTCATGGCTAATGCTAATAATGCTTCCTCGCTTTCGTGGGCGTCTCTCGGTGCAAGATTAGCCTTTTACGGTAAGATCGTTGTAGTTGATTCAGATACATTTAAGAAAATGCAGGCATAGTCCTGAGTAATATAGATAATTAAATATTAATAACAAGGGCGGGATCTAAAAGAATTACTATGAGATGACTTTATAGTAAGACTGCTGTCACATTATTTCATACTTGAAAAAACAGTCAGGTAATTCAGATAATGGTTCTCAATGCAGAGTCTTCATAGCTAATGCTAATAATGCATCCTCGAATTCATAGACGAATATCAGTGAAATTTTGGAACTAACAGATACTTTCAGATAATTACAAAAATGTTTGTTGAACTTAGATCAGCCTTACCTCTAGGTAAAAGATAACAGGTGCTTTGAAGAGACCCTAGTAGTATTGTGCGAACAGGTCTTACCACCAAAATAGCTTATGAAAAGAATAGGCAATTTATTTAACAGGATAATATCATATGAAAATCTGGTCCGGGCTGAAAAGAAGGCTAGGCTAGGTAAAACTAAAAGATACGGCGTTAAGAAATTTGACAGGAATCCACATGAAAATCTGGTCCGGTTACAAAAGGCATTAATTGAAGATACTTATCGTACTTCGGAATACTGCGTATATACAATCATCGCCGATCGTGGTAACAAAGAAAGAGAAATATATAGGCTACCGTATTATCCAGACAGAATAGTCCATCATGCTATAATGAATGTTATAGAACCTTACCTTGTTAGTAGATTTACTGCAGATACCTTTAACTGTTTAAAAGGAAGAGGTATTCATTATGGAGTAAAGAGATTGAAAAGAGATTTAAAAGCTGATAAAGAGGGCACAAAATATTGTTTAAAATTAGATATTAAAAAGTTCTTTCCTTCTATAGATCAAGATGTGTTATACTCACAATTTGAAAAGATATTTAAGGATAAGAAACTATTAAGATTATTACATCATGTAGTTTATTCTACACCAAAAGGTTTACCAATTGGAAATTACATATCTCAATTTGCAGCAAATTTGAATTTGACTTGGTTCGATAGGTGGATTAAACAAGTATTAAAAATAAAATATTATTACAGGTATTGTGATGATATTGTTATATTACACCCAGATAAAGATTACTTAAGATATTGCTTACAAAAGATTGAAGAATATCTAGCTGGTAACTTGAAACTAAAAGTAAAACGTAATTGGCAGATATTTCCTGTAGAAGCAAGGGGTATAGATTTTATTGGTTATGTATTTTACCATGGTCGTACTTTACTCAGGAAAGATATCAAAAAGAAGTTTATTTATAAATTAGGTTATAAAAGTAAGAATAAGAGGTTAACATCACTAGCAGCTTATTGGGGATGGTGTAAATATGGAAACTGTCATAATTTATGGTATCGCTTTACGAGATCTTATAATTTTAAAGATTATAGACAAAAATTATTAAGTAGTTATGGAATTAAAGAAAGTACAAGGTGATCATATACCTGAAGTAATAGAATACCTAGGAATGAATGAATGGGCAGTTAGATGGGATATTGAAGAAGTTAATTCTGAAGATATACATGGTTATGCTTACTATGAATTAAAATTCAATGAAGAACCAACTTATGATTCTTTCGTAAGTAAGGTTATCAGAACTAGATATAGTGCAGATGAGGAAGCAGCATTAAAATCTAATATGGTTGAACAATTGCTTAGTGGCAGTCAACCTATTACCAGATATGATGAATGGCAATCTTTTCAAACACTTAGAACAGAAGCTAAAACAATTGGCAAACAAATATTTAATAACTAGTTATGGTAATTAAAGTAAAATATAATGGAGAATGGGTTAAAATACCATACTTAAGTAGTGATCATGGTCAGGAACTAGTAGAAGAAGCACCTAAAGATGGTAAGCAATATGCTAGGCAGAATGGAGTATGGTCTGTAGTAAATATACCAGAAGTTGACTTTACTGAGGTATATAATGCTATTGACACTAAAGTTGATAAAGTAGAAGGTAAGAGCTTAAGTACTAATGACTATGTTACTGCAGATAAAACTAAAGTTACAAACATCAATGAAGTAATCGAAGCTGCTACTAAGAACATTACAGCAACAGGTATCTCTATTACTCTGGATAAAAGGAACTTAGTAACCAATGCAGTAGAAAATATAGAATTGAATCTTCCTGCATCTACTACAGCTTTAGCTGGTTTGATGTTACCTTCAGATAAGACAAAGTTGAATGGCATTGCTGCTGGTGCCGAAGTAAATGTTAATGCTGATTGGAATGCTACAGAAGGAGATGCATTGATATTGAATAAACCTACATTATCTACTGTAGCTACATCTGGTAGTTACAATGATCTTACTAGTAAACCTACTATACCTACTGTAGATGTTAATAAGGAATATGTCGATACTCAATTGGCTACTAAATCTGACTTACCAGATTATACAGTATTCGACATTGTTATGGAGATAACATCAAGTGACAATCCATCTATATCTCAGGAAAATTATAATAAATTATTAGAGAAGCTTCCAAGCAACGCTGTTAATATATTTCCAGTAAGAGATAATGGGGTGTATATATCAAGTCTTCTTGGTGGGTATAATGTTAATGGTGATAATGCTATTTGGTTTCGTCTAGAATTGAATAATGGAGTACTACAGAATAATTCTGCACAAATCTATATATATCAAGATTTAACTGTGAGTGTAGATTCTGGTATGAATTATTTAATACCAGTAAGTGATGGTATTGATGTATATACAAATCTAACACATAATCTTTCTGAGAGTAATACTAAGAAGTTGACAATACGTACTACAGGTGATGGTACTAAAGCTTTAATGGATGATGGAACTTACAAATCAATTCCTTCATTAGAAGATCAATACGCATATGGTGTTGAATGGGATACTGCATCATCTAGTCCTGATGGAGTTAGAGTAGGTAATATGCAACTGCATAGAGAACTACCTATCCAGAGTAAGATGAGAGTGTGTGAGGTTGATGATTTGGGTGCAGTTACAGCTGCTAGTGTTAGTGGTATGGTTCAAAGAGCACAAGGAAGTATTATGACAGAAATACCTGAACATTGGTATAAATTGTATACTAATGGAACAAAATTTAGAATGATGTTGTCAGAAATACCACTACCCGGATATAAACATGTAGATAAATTTTATATTTCTACTTACGAGGCATGTATTGCTAGAAATGAAGAAAAACTATGGTCAGAAAATTTATATGCATATTCTGATGAAAGTAGTTTAATTAACTTAAGAGGTGGGGATAATACTTCTGATTGGGATGGGACATACAGATCACTATTAAGAATGCCTGTTACCAACCTCACCAGAGACCAATTCCGACAAGCTGCAAGAAAACGTGGTAGTGGTTGGGAAATGTATACGTATGGAGCACATAAGACTCTATTCTGGTTATTTGCAGTAGAATATGCTACATTAAATAGTCAAAAATCGTTTAATGCTCAAAAGGACGCTAACGGTTTCTCCCAAGGTGGCCTAGGTCTGGGACCAACACAAATGACGGATTGGACTAACTTCAATAACACAAATCCCCTTATACCATGCGGCTACACCAACGAGTTCGGGAACAGCTCTGGAGAG
>ENA-OOXC01002042-OOXC01002042.1-human-gut-metagenome-genome-assembly--contig:-NODE-2042-length-10618-cov-1.887532_pt1 | contig 10618 bp, 6 predicted proteins | sample MGYA00241578_ERZ501325 | MGnify/ENA primary metagenome ERZ501325 (study PRJEB25962, sample SAMEA2042737) | human gut metagenome | biome: human gut; feature: human-associated habitat; material: faeces...
TAGGACTTCCCTTCCGCCACCATGGCTACCGCGAGTTTGTTCTTCGATTTGGCGGAAAACAAATCAGCACCCGACGCTGGTTCCGCTTCCGCTGGAAGTGGCTCAACCGGGTGCTGACATGGATTTATAAATAACTTTCTATTTCAGCTTAAATACCACAGAAGAATAGGCACCCAACTTCACACGCGTCTGCCCTTCTTCAATAATCTGTTCCGCACTCCCTGATACAGCTACAGCCTTTTCTACATCGTCAGTCAAAGGAAACTGAATATCCGCTCCTCCCAAATTATGAAGTACAAGCATTTTCTCTTCATCCTTTGTCATATACCAGGCTGCTAACGACTTATAGGTTTCATTCGTCTCATTATAAACAGGATGTCTGCTCATGGTTCCTTCAGCCAAAGAGGGATAGGTGTTACGAAGTCGTGCAAAAGTGAAATACGTATTCAACAATGAGCCTTCATCCTTCTGTTGCTCAGCTACAGATTTTACCGACGAAGCCACTCCTGCATCCACTTTGTCAGTATAGGAAGTCGTATAGTTATCGCCCCACAGCATCGGACCACGCACATACTCATCTCCTTTCTCTTTGGTTCCATACAATCCAAGTTCTTCTCCATAATAGATATATGGAGAGCCGGCCGTTGTTAGCAATACCGCCGCTGCCAACCTACATTTATCACCCGATTTGCCCAACTTAGAGGCTGTACGATCTTCATCGTGGTTAGACAGTTTTGTCGCCTCAATATAATCACTACGGTAAGAGGCATATTCCTGCTGATAGCTCATGATATCCTTGGCAAAGTACCAGCCAGTAGCATTGTTGATAGCCCATTCCAACCGATACCAAAAGGAGAACTCAAACAAAGCAGGGAGTCCTGCATAATAAGGAGCTACCTCGTTATGCTCTGAAAGCACCTCGCCTACCATATAGAAATCATCCGTATTACCCGTCTGCTTGTAATAAGCATTCATATCGTCATAGAATGTTTTCAGAAAACGAGGATTTTCATCTGACTTAGCATTATGATAAATATGCTTCACAGCATCCAAACGCAATCCATCCACACCTTTATCAACCCAGCCCCTAGCCGCACTAACCATAGCAAGATAGGTTGGATTGGCAGATACCTCATCTACTTTTCCATAATTCAAATCAGCAAACCAGTCGGTATAGAAATGGGAGTGATAATACCACAAGTTCATCGACTCAAACAGGATATCAGCAGCAGTTTTGTTATCCAATGCAAAGGGTTCTCCCAACTTTATTTTAGCAGACTTGGATGAAGCGCCATATTTCGTACCTCCATCCCATGTTGTATTGCTGGTACGGATCAAAAAGCCCCATGCCGAAGCAAAGTCCACCGTTAAATCATAAATACCATTTCCACGATCATAGAACTTCTTGCAGACCTCATTGCCATAATACAGATACTTAGCCCCAGCGGTACTTGTATTGGGATTATCAGCATCAGGTTTTTCGGCTTTCGTCACCGTCACTGTAGGATGGGCTTCATCCGACCAATCAAGTACGAACTTATAGCATCCCGTCATTTCATCATCGGCAGAAGTTGTCGAAAACCATTCACCTGCATTATATCCGGCCGCCCCTTCTGTAGCAATCATCGGAATCTTTCCTGCTGCAATGTCGGCAGCCGGATCCTGTGAGAAAACATAATAGTCGCGATATTCACTATCAGGCGAGGACTTAGCACTAACAAACCAAGGATGGTCCTTACCAGTATGGTTCATCACATAATCCAGATAAACCTTGATGTTCCGCTGATGTGCTTCTGTCACCAAGCGTTCAAAATCGGCCATCGTTCCATATTGAGGACTGACCGTCGTATAGTCAGTCACATCATATCCATGATACGACATAGCTGGATGGATAGGTGAAAGCCAAATGGCTCCTACTCCCATCTGCTGTAAATAGTCTAGTTTGGCTGTAATACCATTAAAATCACCACATCCGTCTCCATCGCTATCGGCAAAGGAATATACTAGAAGTTGATACGAAATATCAGCTCGCTTCTGATTGTCCCAAGTGTCGGGAGCCGCGGTGATGGAGGACCATTCGGTCGGCGTAGGTTCAGGCTCGGGTTCAGGAATAGGCTCTACACCTTCCCCATCACTACACGATGCCACAAAAAGTATCAATAGGGCAAACAAATAAAAAGGAATCTGTTTCAAATACTTCATAACAAAAGATTTACGTTACCAAAATAATAAGGATAAAAACAATATTAATCAGTTGCCAAGATTAAATCCCGAATCCAGGCCTATCATCAACGAATATTGCTTATTCTCTCTATCTCAAAGATAACCCATTCTCACAAAACAGATAAAGTTCCTTATAAAGAAACAATAAGATAGAATATGAAAACGTTTGCAGAATACATACAAAAAAGAAAAAGTCAGCAACCATTTCTTAATTCACCAGCATTAGGCCAGCAAATAAAGAGAGATTACCAACTTCTTCCTTGTATTTTACAGGTCAATCAATAAACTCAGACTGTCAGTTCTTCGTCATTGTCAATACATTCTTACTGTCACAAACCGGTACAAACTTAATGGTATAATTTCCGGCTGACACTGTGATATTTCCTGCATTGAAAGTCGGTTCTGCTATAGAGCCACCCCAATTAATATCCCATCCGTCATTAGCACGGAACTTAATTTCACCATCCGTCAAATCTACCGTCAGATTCCAGCTGTTATCTACAATATTGTATGCCATGTCCGTATCGGTATCCCAGCCACCAGGAGTAGCGCTACCAATTATACCGATAGTCTCTATCAATGTATGTTTGTAAGTCATGGCAGCCAAATCAACTTCCATCATATAGAAACCGGCTTTAATGCCATCGATATTACCAACACCGTTCTCTGACAAGGTTCCGGCATAAGCATCCCCTGTCACTTTTTCCCAGTCGCCAGTCCAGTCGTCTGTTCCTTCCTTTGGCTTGTATTTAAACTCACCATCCAAATAATCAAAACCGCGGTATTTACCATCATAATTCAAACCAGCAAGAGGGCTTGTTTTTCCCCAGCCTGTACTGTTGCCTATCTCATAAATATAATGAGCGAAATCCAGTTCCTCAATTGTATAGGTATATTCCATCATGTTCAGGGTCATGCGATACATTCCCGCCTTATCAATTTTTCCTGCTTTAGGAGCATTTGTAACAAGCGTTCCACTCATATTGACATCACCATCAACACTCACTCCTACTACACCGGTCTCCCCTTCTGCCCACAGATTCTCACCATCTGCATTAGTCTTTGGTATGATTTTCCAATATTGATTGTCTGCTGTCGTTGTAAACACAATACTAAATATTGGATCCTCGTACACATCAGCACCAGAATGATTAAATGGAAGCAACGTTTCCACAGTCCATCCACACATATCACCAACCAAGTAATAAGCTTGGTCAATAAATGGAGCTTTAGGAGTCACTGATAGTTGTAAGGATTGACTAACTTTGACAGAAGCACCTTTTACGTTTACATAGCCTACTAACACTGCATCCATCACCCTTTCAATAGGTCTTCTTCCATAAAGACTGAATACAGCATCGTTTAAATCTGAGATAGCAGCCTTTCCACCTAAACTTACAGGCAATTTCTGCGTATCATCCAGTGTCAATTGATAAGATGTCAGTACACATTCTTCAGGTGCATTCACTGTTGCCGTAAAAACCACTACAGAATCTCCTTCCACAGAAGCAAGATCTATTGCTGAAGGTGCAGAAGCCGAAAGGTTAACATCAATAGGTTCCTCTGGTTCTGATTGTAGGGGTGCTGCCCAATCCGTATAATCATCGGTGCAGGCTACTAATGAGGTAGCCAGCGCCAATATGTATAACAAGTTACTTTTCATTTCATAATCCGATTTAAAATTAACACTTCATTATTCGATTGCTGTAAACGCATATGAACCATCTATGTCATTGAACGTTACAATCCACTTGCCTGCTGTCACTGGAATGTTTGCTCCATTATTCGTTCCTATACCATAAGGGAATGTAGCAGCCCCCCAGTTAGGAGCCCATCCCGGTTGCAAGAACTTACAAGTAGTATCACCACCTGTAGCATCTATCGTATAAGACCAAATATGGTTATGCCCAATCATACTTTCTGTCGTATTCACAGCATTCATTACATCTGTTTCAGACCAACCATTAAAATCACCCGCTATATTCATCACACTATATACTGTTGGAGTTATGTCAGCAGCCTGAATACTCAAAACATCATTCTTCGTGTCCAACGTAATAGTATAATAACCAGCCACAGGTACTGTAATATTACCAGAACCACCATCGTTTTTTACAAATTCCCCAAACGAAGCTCCTTGTCCCCATTGATCAGGCCACGTACTTTCCAATGTATGTACCAATTTAAAGCCATCAGGAGTCAAATAACCCGTAAATGTCAATTCACCCTGACCTGTATTTTTATCATAACTATATCCATCTACAATGGACATCGGATAAATAGAAGTACCTACAGCAGAAGGAGAATTGGTCCACGCACCGTCACCGATACATGCACCTATCAAATACCACATTTCAATCGGCGCATCAGTTAACATGATATAGTAGGGAACAATTGTCAATTTCACAGAGTTTGAAAAACAAGTATACGCCCCACTAACACTAGCCTGTAGACGTAAATAAATAGTTTGTGTTTCTGGCACAGATGTTTCATCCCATCCCGCCAGTCTAACCAATTGACGTGCCAAAGCAGCAGCATCCAACTCTAAAGTTGCAAGTGTAGAGGTGCCATCAATTACAGCATAATCTGCTTTCATAATTTCATTTCCTGCTTCAGATGCCGCTTCAGCCTCATCTGCAGATACAGTATAACTATCTGTTAACGAAACTTGTGCTTGATAGGTAACCACTGCTGTGTAACCATAATCAGGCTGCGAATAGGTCAATGGCAAAGTAGAAGACGACTGCAGATCAATGGTTGTATTGATATAAGAAGGCTCATTAAGCACAAATGTATCAGGTTGCTGTATAATAGGATTTGAGTCTCGATCATCTTCACAAGCCGAAAAGAGACAGAGGCCCCCCATGAGTAACAGTGTTGATATAAATAATGTTTTCATTTCTTTTCTCGTTAAAGGTTTCATTTTTTAATATCCTGGATTTTGTACAAGATTGCTGTTAGCATTAAGGTCATCACTCGGAATAGCAAATACATTCAGGTTTGAAGAGAATGTTGTACCAGTTATTGTACCACCTTTCCACTGCCATGTATATGAATTGTTACCACCAAAATAACCATAACGGATCAGATCAATACGACGACGTCCTTCATAATAGAACTCACGTGACCATTCATCTAAAATATCGTCCAACGTATATGAAGAACGAATACTAGCATGCGCACGTGAACGTATTGCATCAATAGCAGCTTTCCCTTCCCCTGTAACTATTCCTCCATTAGCACGTGCCGTAGCTTCAGCATACGTTAGATAAGCCTCTGCTACACGCATCAAGAAGAAATCCATATCTACAAACTGAGAATTATGAGGTGTACCACCATCAGAATAAACATTAGAAAACTTTGCAACAGAAAATCCGCTAGTAAATTCAGTCGGAGTTTCGGCACTCAACGTACGATCTTTTCCCCAAAAGAGAGCACGATCATCATGAGCAGCAATCAACATTTCTTCCGTCGTCCCGTTGGGAGCATCACCGTTCGGAAAGAATTTTAAAATCAAATCTTGACGTGCACGATTTCCAGCCCAAGTCTCTGTGGTTCCGCAAGAACCCATATCAGCCATAAATGTACTGGCAATCAAAAACAAAGAAGTACCCCAACTAGTAGTTGTAACACCATCCTGCAACAAAGGTAGAATAGCTTCGCAAGAAGCACCATTTTCACCATTGTTACCCATAAATAACATCTGATAAGCACTATAAGTGCCATTACCGTTCTCAAACAGACTATAATCAGAATCCATTACCATCTTAGCATATTGGGCAGCTTTTTCCCATTGTGCTGTACCAGTATATACTTCAGCATTTAAATATAAGCGAGCCAACAATAACCAGGCTGCAGCTTTATCAGCACGACCATAACCAGCTTCTGATGATTTTTTGGCTTTAGGTTCACTCAAATCATCTACAATCTCCAATAACTCAGTTTCTAACCAGTTATACAAATCCTGACGGCTAATTTGCTCTGGAGCTTCAGAAGAAACAGCCAAAGTAAACGGTACATTTCCCCAACCATCCATCAAATGATAATAGTGTAAAGCACGCAGAAAACGAATTTCAGCTGTCATCGTTGCATCATAATCACCCACAACTTCCAAATAATGGTTACAAACAGCCACACCAAAATAAAGACGATTATAAAATCCTGTCAACATGGGGTGATTAGCACTCCAACTATTAAAATTAAAAGCAGAAATACCCTCGTCACCCCAACAACAAATCGACTCGTCTGTTGTCAGTTCATTAGCATTGAACAATTGGCGAACGAAACCTGTAGTACCACCATCCAAACGACTGATATCGCAGTCACCGTTAGCACCACCATTACCTGGCATAGCCAAGTTTGCATAACATTTGTTGAAAAGCCCAACTGCATCAGGCGTCATATTAGTACTTGGATCAATTGGAGTAACATCCAAATCACCTACACATGAGGTTATTCCGAAGGTTGCTACCAACAAAGCTGTAGCCGGAATGATTGATTTGATATATTTCAATTTCATAGTTATCTATGTTTTTAATGGAATTAAAAATTAAGATTGAGTCCAATAATAAATGAGAAAGGACGTGGATAAAGGTTGTTGTCTATACCTTGGAATACTTCAGGATCTATACCTTCATAACCAGTAATGGTAAATACATTACTTGCTGTAAAATAGACACGTCCGTTAATACCATTATAACTAGATGTCTTGAACAACTTGTCAAACGAATAGCCCAAAGTAATATTATCACATTTTAAGAAAGAACCATTTTGCACCCAATAATCAGACAAGGCATTATCATATGTCTTCCATCCCATTTCAACCGATGACTGAGGACAATTTTGCATATATCCATACGAACTATCATAACGTTTATCAATATTAGCAAAACCATCCATCGTATCATTAAATACATAGTTGCCAATGCTAGCACGCAATGAGAAGCTAAAATCCCAGTTTTTGTAAGAAAGGCGAGAACTCAAACCGGCTGTCCAAGGAGCCCACGGACTCTTATAGAAATAACGGTCATCCTGATTAATTTGCCCGTCACCATTACGATCCACATACACACCTTCTAACGGCTTTCCATTTTCATCATAAACTTGCTGATATACATAGTAAGAGTTTGATGGATGTCCTACTGCATGCGCTTGGCATTGATTTCCTGTTCCGGAAGAGATTCCACCAGTTGGAACATAATAACCTTCATCATTGTTTACCAATTCAGTAATCTCATTTTCATTGTAAGTAGCATTAGCTGTAATCTCCCAATTCCAATCGTTGGTCTGAATAGGACGGTAAGTCAAAGATACTTCCACACCTGAATTCTTCAAAGAACCTATATTGGAAGTTACTTCGTTACTAAAGTTTGAACCAGCAGGAACTGATACCGTATTAATCAGATCAGTAGTCTTACGATAATAATAATCCACACTTCCTGTAAACTTACTGTCTAGGAAACCGAAATCCAATCCTACGTTGTAGGTAGTAGTAGTTTCCCAAGTCAAATCTTTATTATAAGCATTTGGACGGTAAAGTATACCATTATCTAAAATCGGATAATAGCTATCTGGGTTAGTATTAACATTGTAAGATGCGAAATAATTGTAATCACCTATACCTTCTTGTTGACCTGTCTGTCCATAACCCAAACGGAGTTTTAAATCAGACAGAACATCCACATCTTTCAAGAAAGCCTCTTCTTTCATTCTCCAACCAAATGCAAATGAAGGGAACAATGCCCAATGATCCTGAAAGCGGGAAGATCCATCATAACGTACAGTTGCAGTAAAAAGATAACGGTCAAGCAGAGAATAGTTAGCACGTCCAAAGAAGCTGACCAAATAGTTCTCTGAAGCCCATTTCTTAAAAGTATGATTATATTTTGAACCAGCCAAAGAATTGCCCGCATCATCTACAGATTGATTTGTTTCCGGATATAATCCATAGTAATCGTTATCACCTTCATGATGGAAATGTTGCCACTCATAACCCGCCATGATATCAAAATGATGCTTCTCGTTAAAATCCTTCATATATTGGGCATAAGCATTATATGACAGGTTATATTTATCAATTTGTTCATAACCATAACGACCATAATAAGTATTACTACCAAAACTGCTTGGAGAAGCATAATAAGTTTGCTTACCAGTAGAAAAATCTCCACCAAAATTCATATGAATACGCAAGTCTTCCAATCCATGCACTTTATAGTCAATCTCAATGTTACCCACTAAAGACTTAGATTTAGCCTTATCACTTGCTGTATACAACTGTGCTACAGGATTAGCTACCGCATTACGTTCTGCAGTATAAGGCCATGTCGGATCATTCAAATCAGCACCAGTTTTTACCCATTGAAAATAGCCTCCAAAGTTATCATATTTGGGATCATCTGAATAAACATCTTGAGTAGGGTCCATACGTACAGCTGAACCAATAGCACCAGTATCAGCATAATTAGTATTTGCAAGCATTCCCTTACCATTAATATTAAAAGTCAAATGATCATCAAAGAATTTCGGATTCAAATTGACACTCAGCGTATAACGTTCAAAATCTGAAGTTTTTAATATACCTTGCTGATCTGTATATCCAAAAGAAAAGCGATAAGGCATATTCTTCAAGCCGCCTGTAACTGTAACATTATGATCATGACTAACAGCAGTACGATAAATTTCATCCTGCCAATCTGTATTGTTATACAAATAGTTTCCATTCTCATCCACCAAATAGTTACCTTCAGAATCGGCCTGTTTTTTAATCAAATTCCAAGCATCACTACCTATACCATAATAATCCTCTACAAACTCACCATATTCTTGACCAGTCATTACATCAAGAGTTTTACGTTTCATACTAAATGATACATTACCATTATATGAAACCTTTGGCTTCTGTGCCGCTGTACCTTTCTTTGTAGTTATAATAATAACACCGTTCGAACCACGAGAACCATAAATAGCTGTAGCAGAAGCATCCTTTAAGACCGTAAAAGTTTCAATATCAGCAGGATTCACCATTGACAAGGCATTGGAAAGACCTTTCACTCCCTGATTATCCATAGCCAACCCATCAATCACAATTAACGGGTCATTACTAGCATTCAACGAGGAACCACCACGAATACGAATGTTAGCACCAGCTCCAGGAGTACCACTAGAAGTCGTAACACTTACACCTGCAATCTTACCCTGCATCATATCTTGGGCGTTGGTCACCAAACCACGATTTTTCTCGTCAGGCTTAATTGCTGTCACTGAACCAGTCAAATCATTTTTCTTTGCCACACCATAACCAATAACCACAACCTCATTCAGTAACTCGGCGTCATCCTGCAATGTCACTACGACTGAAGGAGCTGCCGCAACTTCCTGAGTTTTGTAACCGATAAATGAAACAACCAAAGTGGCACCTTGCGGAACAGTCAAAGTAAAATTACCATCCAAATCGGTAATCGTACCGTTAGAAGTGTTACCTTTCTCTACAACATTCGCGCCAATCACACCACCTAAGGCATCTTTCACATGTCCTTTCACGGTGACTGTCTGTGCATAAGCGCTAACACACAAGAACATCCCTAAAAGAAGGGGTAGAATCGTTCGAAAGATTCTAAGATTAACTTGCTTCATGCATCTAAAAAATTAAAGTTAACAATAAATTATTATCATTTTCCGAATTAAATCCGAAATACTATCTAGCCATGGGATTAAATAAAAGGCCATAGCATATCACGACAAAAATATAAGTTTAAAGATTACGGCAGGTCAGCAAAAGAGTTAAAGATACCCTTGAAACAATGCAAACGATTGCAAACGCATATACTTTCACAGTGAAATATGACCTTTCACCATATCTACATGAATATCAATATATAAAAAAGACTGTGAAAGCGTGAAAGATCAGATCCGAATTTATACTTAATGTACTGAGAACTACATAATGCCACAAAAACGACCGAATGTATCCTTTCACACATTATGATAAATGCAAATGTCATAAAGTGCCTCTTTACGGTCGTAAAGTAGATGTTTAGCAAGCTAAAGTAGGACTTTAGAACAGGGAAATACACATCAGGCGTGAACCGCATAAGATAAAAACAGAGCCTTCATCATCTCCGTAATAATCTATGCAATCCACGCCTGAAGGAAACAACAAACAGGGACAATAAGTTTTAAGGTGCGACCTTCAATATCAGTTTTCCTGTCCGCAAACCTTTGGCCTTGGCTTCAAAAATGAGATCTCCTTCCTGCAATCCACTCTGTACAATAGCCGTCAGCTGGCCGCTAAAGGCATGCATGCGTGGCAGGTGGAAGAGGTCCAAACAGGTAGCATCACCGTTGGCGGCAGCACGATAAGTACCAGCCCCCTTGACAGAAAAGGTCACCAGGC
>ENA-OOXC01002050-OOXC01002050.1-human-gut-metagenome-genome-assembly--contig:-NODE-2050-length-10569-cov-1.667396_pt1 | contig 10569 bp, 10 predicted proteins | sample MGYA00241578_ERZ501325 | MGnify/ENA primary metagenome ERZ501325 (study PRJEB25962, sample SAMEA2042737) | human gut metagenome | biome: human gut; feature: human-associated habitat; material: faeces...
ACACCGTCAGAAACAGCCACAACATACTGTATAGATTCTGCCCTCTTCTTGGAAACCTTCCAATACTTGCGTGCACACTCATAAGTCGATCCTCTTCCTTCCGAATCATGTCTCTTCGGATATGACTTAGTAATATTCACTGCCATAATCTTCTTTCCCTCCAGGAAAGTGTCCTTAAACATTGTCTGAATAGCTGGCATAATCTAAAGTTTTAATGTTTCGAAAGTCGCTCTTGAAGGTAAACGACATAGACCTGCCCAAATCTGCTCAGAAGGAGCTACTTGAACATCGACAAGATACAAAAAATTATCTATTTAAAAAACACAATTGCATAATTTTTTAGAAAAAAGCGACAATCTGTCATCCAATAAACTATAATCCTCCTCCTTTTTCAACAGCGCCACACAAATCCGCACACCTTCACGACGGCTCCTGGACGAAGCCAGAGATATCGCACTGATTCCGCAACGCATAAGCTTCTGTTGCAATTCCCCGCCAGTCAAACCGTTATAACCTATAGTAAAAAAGAATCCATCACTTACATCCGCGTCGATATCCTTATCATAAACCAAATGAAAACCATGCCTCAGAAAAATCTCCTTTACCCTATGAGCCCTTTCCGCATACCGCCTAATCTCCGCGACAAAGTCATAAATCCCTTCCGCAGCAGCCCGGAACATGGCAGACAATGCAATCTGCGCCGAATGAGACGCTCCGGAGATATTCACATACAAATATGTCATGGCGAAATTATCCCCGAACGTGGCGAGTCCATAACGCTCCTCCAAAGCCGAATACTTTCTGCCATACAAGGCATCCGAAATCGCAACTACAGCAATTCTCTCCCCCGCATAACTGAAAATCTTGGAAGCAGAAATCATCATGACCCAATTATCCGTATAATGCGCGACAGTAGGCTGATGCGGCTCATTCCGCCTGAAATCCATACACATATAAGCCATATCCTCCAGAGCCACAACATCATACCGCGTGCACATATCACCGATTATCCTCAACTCCTCTTCCGAAAGACACATCCATGAAGGATTATTCGGATTAGAATACACCATCGCGCAAACCTTCCCGTCCGACAACATCTGTTCGAGTTTAAGCCGCAATTTCTCACCTCTATAGTCGCCCAAATCGAAAGACCGCACCTCCAGCCCCAGCACCTTCGCCTGAATATAATGCGAAGGAAATCCCGGATCCAGATAAAGCACCGCCCGTCGCCCGCACGCAAGCTGCGAACACTCCAAAAGAAGATTATAACACGCCTGCATCGCCCCAACCGTAGGAATCACACCCCTAGGGTTCAGGTCAATGCCTGTGTACGCTTTCACGAACTTGGCGCCGTTCTCCTTCAGATCAGGAATCCCTGCGGCAGGAGGATAAACAGAAGCCACACCTGATTCAATAGCGCGGAGCTGCGCCTCTACACCCACTTTACATGCATCCAGGCCAGGAATGCCAAGTTCCAGATGGACAAACGGTTCCCCAGTCGTCTTTTCCAATGTTTTGGCGACATTGACACACTGCCTTATGGTGGCCCGGCACATATCGGTCACGCCCTGCGCGGCCATTGCGTTTTTAAGGTTTTCTTTCGAAATCGGTAACATTAAAAGTAAAAGCTTTTATTCAATATTTTTTCAGTTTGTCACGATAATGGTAAATACATGGTCAGAAGACATAATAAAACATAAGCTAGTTTAATTCATATTGAATAATCTAAAACAGCAGCCAGTCGTGAAGACCATCTGCTGTTTCTTTTTATGTTTTATCACGTAAATCCTCATCTTACATCTCAGGTGAAAACATAGGATCCCAAGCTGGAAGTTGTATAGGTTTCTGTTCCAACAGCTTAAGCACGTCAGCAGGTACATATTTCTTCTCTGCCACCACTCTGAACATATATTCGCGGAACCACTGCTCTGTCATGATGAGATTTCCCTGATAACCTGAAGAAGGTCCCCAGCTGTTCTCCACCATCCATTTCTGAGGTTTGCCATCCTTTATATCCACAGCGATAAGTGTCATAGCGTGTGATGAACCGCTCGCGTGAGTAAGCACTCTCTGTTTCTTGTCCATAGTGAACTCTACACCGAGAAGTGACTCGAAATCGTAGTTGGCCAAATCCAATACACCTTTTGAACTGTTAAGGAACTTGCCGACGTCACATGAGAAATACATGGCAGTATTGTCCTTAAGTGAAGCAGCGGCGATTTCCTCAATCTGCTCCATAGGGAGGTTCAGATAAACCCAGTTCTTGCCATCGTAAACATGTCTGTCATAATCGATTTCATATACTTTCCCATACTCTCTGGAAGGGTCGTTCATGAGCATAACATAGTTTCCGTCCAAGTCATCGCCTACATATTTCTGATAGAAAGACACAGGTGTATACTTTTCGCAGCTTACAAATTCGTTCTTCGAATTATACATGGTCCACTCAAACTCTGTAGGAGGAACACCAAGACACAATGCCAACACCCTATAGACATCTGTAAGCACAGACTCCTTAATCTGCTGTAATTCAGCATTGACCTTAACCTCAGCGGCGACAGCCTTTTTTCCGCTCAGCGAAGACACGCCGGAAGCGTCATAGGCGGCGCGAAGCTTAAGTCCGCCCTGGCGGAGGATATTTTTCAGCTGGGTCGCCATCTGCGCGGTGTTGTTGCTGCTGTAGGTCTCAGGCATAACTTCAGAAGGGACGATTCCGTATTTCATGACGAGATCGGAAACGCCGGTGAACTGTCCGCCGTCGCTGAGCGGGTTGGAGAAGAGCCAATCCACTTTTCTGTCTTCGAACGGCAACTGCCTGGTGTCAATGACGCCCTGCAGGAAGAGGTTCGATTTTTCGAGCTGGTCGTAGAAGAACAGGTAGTTCTGCGAAAGGGTGAACGCTCCGAGGTCATATTTGTCTATCATCTTGGCTCTGAGCACGTTCATACCGGTAAAGAGCCAGCATCTTCCTGAAGATTTCTGGTCGGTAATGCCTTTAGTTTTCACTCTGTCGGAGAAATGCGTGTCGATCATCGCAGCATTCTCGGTATTGGTCGCAAGAACGTTCAATGCTGTGCCTGACAATGCGTTACGGAGAGCCTTGTCGGAAGGGGATGCTGTATAACCCTTGCTGACTCTTGCCATAACTTCAGGTGTGATTCCGCCGTCCGGAGTTTGGGCCGACATGGTCATCGGCATCAGCGCCGCCATCGCGGCCAAAAGCAGTATTCTATTCATGTTTTAGTATATTAATTTATTCTTCATATAAAAGATATGGACGCCGCTGCGCCTTAAACTTCTCTACGTCTGGCTGCCAACGAACTTTAATATCCTCAGCAGCAAGGCCTTGCATAATCAGTTCCCGCACCCAAGAATTTCCCATGAGTTTGTCGAAATATGGCTTCTTCCCGAAAAAAAGACGCCCGTCCGGAAGGATGCCCTCGTGAGTTGACGCCCCGGGAAAAGAAGTGAGCATCGAAAAAGCGTTGATAATATAGTTCAGGTCAATGCCTCTGGCGCAGATTCTGTCTACGTCCGATTCGCTCAGGTTTACGCCATAGCACCATTCATCCTGATAATCAGGTTTTTTGGCACCCGGCATGCTTTTCGGCATGAATCGATAACTGAAGAGTTTCATATCTGGGGAACCATACATCTCGAAAGGATGGTCAGTACCACGTCCCAATGAAACGACCGTGCCTTCAAACAGACATGTAGATGGATAAAGGTACACCGCTCTCATTGTTTTAAGGTTTGGAGACGGAGGCATAATAAGTTGATACTTAGTCTGATGCGTATAATTGCGGCAGGTCACGACAGACAGCTGACACTTCTTTCCGTCCTTAAGCCAGCCTTCGCCGTTTATCATCAATGCGAGTTCTCCCAATGTCATGCCGTGGACCACCGGTATCGGCAATGCTCCCACTCCCGACTTGTAGTCCATGTCCAGAATCGGCCCGTCCACATAAAATCCGTTCGGATTAGGTCTGTCCAAGACAATGACTTTACGTCCATAATCTGCACAGAAGTCCATCAGACGGTACATTGTCACGTAATATGTATAGAAACGCAGTCCTACATCCTGAATGTCCACAAGCAGGACATCGAATTTTTCGGCATCTTCTGCTGAAGGCCTGCCTGAGTTTCCGTAGAGAGATACGATTTCTACTCCGGTCTGCGGATCTGTGGAGCTGCTGACATGTTCTCCGGCGTCAGCGTCGGCGCGGAAACCATGTTCAGGGGAAAATATGACAGAGACATTGACCTTCTTCCTTAAAAGAACGTCTACCAGGTGCGGGCCGAATTTTTTGGGGCCATCGAGGGGCAGGCCCTTCCCTTTGAGCACCTTGTCTCCTACGACTCCTGATTTATTGCTGAAGACAGCGACTTTTTTTCCTTGGAGTTCAGGCAGATATGACGAGAATTGTTCATCCCCAAGGATTACCCCGCGGGCTGACAAAGAAAATGCTGCCGTTAGCGACAGAGCAACGACAGCAATTAAAGTGTATATTCTGTTCATATTCCCTATCTGGTTATCATTAATCCGGATAAAGATACGAATTTTATTGCATAGAGCCTCCCACAAGGTCGAGAATTTCGCTCGTAATCTTCTGTTGACGGCCTTTATTGTACTCCAAAGTGAGCTCCTGAAGGATTTCATTTCCATTATCCGTAGCTGTCTGCATGGCCAATGTTCTGGCGGCGTGCTCGGCGGCATTGGTATCCAACTGGACCGTATACATCTTGAGCATCAATACCTTAGGCAAGAGTTCTTCCAAGATGGTATCCACGTCCGGCTCTACGATATAGTCGAAAGATTCAGCATTTCCGGTCTTTTCGGTATCGTCCGCAGGGGCGAATGGCAGGTAGGTCTCTCGCACAGGCGGCTGAGAAGCGGTAGAGCGGAAATGATTATATGAAAGTTCCACTTTATCGAATCTTCCTGTCATGAAGCCGTGCACCAGTTCCGTAGCCAGTTTCGATGCCTCTTCATAGCCCGGTTTATCTGCCAGGTGGGTATAGTCGGCAGGTGATACGAATCCTTTTTTCTTCATCGCATCTGCCATCTTGCGGCCCACAGAGAAAACTGTAATGTCTTCAGCGGATAATCCGTAAGCCAAATACTCATCGATAATGGCTGTCACATGTTTTATCGCAGAAGAGTTGAACCCGCCACATAATGAGGAGTTTGAAGAATAAGCCACGATAGCGACTTTATGTACCGGTCTTGAAGAATAGAGGACATCCAATTCTTCCTGGACAGTCGGTTCCTTTTCCTCATCCTGAAACTCATCTTGAGGCTCTTCCAACGGCTCTTCGCCTACCATAGCAGCCTGCCTGTACGTCATCAGTTTACCGAGCATGCCATAAAGCATTTCCTGATAAGGAAGCATATTTCCGATGGCTGTCTGTGCCTTGTGCAACTTGGCAGCCGCAACCATTTTCATGGCTGAGGTAATCTTCAAGGTGCTGTTTACAGATGCTACCCTATTCTTAATTTCCTTTAATGACGGCATGACAAAAACTGTTTATTCCTGGTTCTTAAGTCCAAGTACAACGTCCTCGGCTTCTTTCTCGATTATCTTCGTAATAGACTCATCCAGATGTCCTTCAGCCAACGGCTTGATGACATCGTCCTGATGTGACACACGCAGTCTGCTCAGGAACGCGTCCTGGAATTCGCGGACTTTCTCCGTAGGAATGTCGCGCATCAATGCATGTGTTCCGCAGTACAATATCGCGATCTGTTCACCTACAGGCATAGGAGAGTACTGAGGTTGGATAAGCAACTGTTTGTTCTTACGGCCTTTGTCCAATGCCAATGCAGTGACTTTGTCGACGTCGCCGCTGAACTTGGAGAATGACTCCAACTCATCATACTGAGCCTGGTCGATCTTGAGAGTTCCTGCGACTTTCTTCATACTCTTGACCTGTGCACTACCGCCGACACGGGATACTGAGATACCGACATTGACAGCAGGACGGAAACCCTGGTTGAACAAGCTGCTTTCCAGATAAATCTGACCGTCAGTGATGGAAATCACGTTGGTAGGGATATATGCGGAAACGTCGCCGGCCTGTGTCTCGATGATAGGAAGCGCGGTAAGGGAACCACCTGCCTTCACCTTTCCTTTCAATGACTCAGGAAGGTCGTTCATCTGCTCCGCAACTTCTTGCTGGTTAATGATTTTCGCAGCTCTCTCAAGAAGACGTGAATGGAGATAGAACACGTCTCCAGGATATGCCTCACGGCCTGAAGGTCTGCGCAGGATCAATGATACCTCACGGTATGCTACAGCCTGCTTGGACAAGTCATCGTAAATCACGAGGGCTGCACGTCCGGTGTCACGGAAATATTCACCGATAGCTGCACCTGCAAATGCGGCATAGTACTGAAGTGCTGCCGGATCAGCAGCTGTAGCCGCTACGACTACGGTATAATCCATGGCGCCTTTAGTGCGCAATGTCTCGACGATACTTGCTACGGTAGAACCCTTCTGACCGATAGCCACATAGATACAATATACAGGCTTTCCTTTTTCGAATTCAGCTCTCTGGTTAATAATCGTATCGATGGCAATGGCTGTCTTTCCTGTCTGTCTGTCTCCGATGATAAGCTCACGCTGACCTCTTCCGATAGGAATCATCGCATCGATAGCCTTGATACCGGTCTGGAGAGGTTCATTCACAGGCTGTCTGAAAACGACTCCGGGAGCCTTGCGATCAAGAGGCATCTCCACTTTTTCGCCAGCTATTTCACCAAGTCCGTCAATAGGGACACCGAGCGGATTCACTACTCTGCCAAGCATTTTTTCGCTTACAGGGATGGAAACAATCCTTCCTGTACGTTTAACGGACATTCCCTCTTTAACTTCATCAGTAGGGCCGAGAAGCACAGCTCCGACGTTGTCCACTTCCAGGTTCATCACCACGCCCATAACGCCACTGTCGAATTCGAGAAGTTCGCCGGATTCAGCGTTGGTAAGTCCGAAAATTCGGGCCACGCCATCACTGATCTGCAACACGGTGCCGACTTCTTCGAGTTTGACAGAAAGGTCTGCGGACTCGAGTTGTTTCAGCAGCACGTCTGATATTTCACTTGGTTTTATATTATTCTGACTCATACATCATTCTGTTATTTTGTTCAATGAACCGTCTCCTCAGATCTTCCAACTGCCTGGACACGCTTGCATCTATTCTTTTATCAGCAACCTCGAATACGAATCCTCCTATAATGGAAGAATCGACGCTCACCGTCAGCTCAAGCTGAAGGCCAGTGAGATTTTTGATCATTTCACATATCTTTGTCTCAAGCTCCGGAGAAGGCATACTTACGACAAGCTTTGCCTGACATATTCCCTGCGAAGAAAGCCATCGGTCCTTGAAATCCTGAAGGATATAGCGCAAGTATTGTTCCCTGACCTGTCTTAGCACAAGGCCTAAAAACTTAGAAAGAGACTGGCTCATTTTTTCTTCGCCAAGAGCTTTGGACATCAAGCCCAGTTTTTCTGAAACCGACAGCAGAGTCTTGCTTTCGACAAGACGCACGAAGTCTCCCGATGCAGCCAGAGCGTCAGCAAGCGTACAGACCTGTTTATACACGACCTGTCCCTCGCCTGTCTCTTTCACATACTTAAGAAGAGCATCAGCATATCTTGACGCTATAATTCCTGTATTCATCCGAACTTCAGTTTTTTACTATGGAGTCTTTTCTGTTATTTAGTTCCTCCATAACCTTGTCAACATAGCGTTTCTGAACTTCCTCTGAAGTAAAATCGGATCTCAGAATCTTTTCAGAAACATTCATTGACAGCATCGCAACTTCCTTGCGGATATCCTGCAATGCACTTTCCTTTTCAGCAGAGATTTCCAATCTTGCCCGTTCAAGTATCTTAGCCGCTTCCTCCTGAGCCTGAACCTTGGCCTGTTCGATGATGGACAACTTCATTTTAGTCGCATCTTCGATTACTTTGGCCTGCTCCTTCTTAGCCTGAAGAATCAACTCGTTCTGCTCCTTATTAAGGTCAGCGAGTTCCTTACGGGCTTCTTCCGCCATCTTCAGTGACTTGTTTATCGTTTCGGTTCTTTCTCTCACCATTTTAGTGATGACAGGGAAACCGTATTTCGCAAGTATGAAAAAGACGATGCCGAATATTATGGTCATCCAAATAAGAAGGCCAGAATCAGGTGTTACAAATGACATAACGGCAAAATATTAAACAAACAGGGCGAGAAGGCAAACGATGATAGCAAACAATGATGCACCCTCGATCATGGCGGCAACGATAATCATTGCAGAACGAATGCTTCCGCCTCAGGCTGACGAGCGATAGATTCTGTAGCTGCAGAACCGATTCTACCGATACCATAAGCTGCAGCCAATGCTGCGACAGCAGCGCCAAGAGCTATACCGACCTTTCCAAGTGCCTCACCGGCAACTGCTTGTAAAAGAATTGTAAGTAACATAACTATTTAAATTTTAAAAATAATATTAAGCTTCTTTTTGTCTTGCCATACCTATAAATACTGCTGACAAAATAGTGAATACATACGCCTGAAGGAATGCGACAAGGAGTTCAAGGACATCCATAAACACTCCGAAGAGTACTGACACTACCGTCATACTTCCGAAAAGGACAGCATTATATTTGGCAAAAATAAATATTATACAAACCAGACTGATGGCGATGATATGACCGGCCAACATATTGGCAAAGAGTCGTATCATAAGCGTCAATGGTTTCATTATCGTACTGAACACCTCGATGATAGGCAGAAGCGGGAACGGACACTTCAGCATCAATGGTACATCCGGCCAGAAAATATCCTTGAAGTAGTGCTTCGTTCCGAACAGATTAATCATGAAGAAGGTGAAAAATCCGAGAACGCAGGTCACTGCGATATTTCCAGTAACGTTGGCTCCTCCAGGGAAGAACGGAACTATTCCGAGAAGGTTATTCAAAAGTATCCACAGGAATACTGTGCACAGGTACGGAGAGAATTTGGTATAGTCCTCACCGATCGCATCCTTCGCCACCCCAGTATCTATCATCATGATAATTGGTTCCATCAATGCTGCCAATCCCGTAGGAGCTTCATTCAGGGCATCATGGCGACGATACCAACGAGCCGTTGCAAGTATAAGAAAGACAAGTAATGCGCTACTTATCATCATCGCAAACACATTCTTGGTTATAGACAGGTCGAATGGTCTGACCTCTTCACCTGCAGCGTTTTTCTCGACGATTTTCCCACTCTCTTCCGAGATGTAGAATCCTTCATATTGAGCGCCATGCTCTACTTTCGCAGAAGAGAAAACGTGCCATCCAGATGTACTGCTTCTTACGATTACTGGCAGCGGAATAGAGATCGCCTTGTCTCCGATATTCGTCAGATGCCACTCATAAGAGTCACCTGTATGACCGAATATGACTTCCTGAACATTAAGCTCAGACTCCGTCGCTGTACTATCAGCTACACTTTCATCTGCACGGACCGGAGTCCACACAGATACCAGAATAATGATAGCAACTATGTATTTCCACAATTTCATAATTCCACACAAACAGAGACTTTATTGCTTTCTATTTCCACAAAACCGGATTTGACACTGATTTTTTTTATTTCCCCGTCAGTCGTTTCATACTCGATATCACCGGCATCCAATACAGACACCAGCGGAGCATGATTCCACAACACTGTGAACTGGCCTTTCCTGCCAGGCAACCTGACAAGTTTCGCAGCACACTTTTCCACCACCATTTCCGGTGACATCACCATCAGTGAAATTCCGTTTTCCATATCCGCAATTAATTATTTCCTGCCTTCGCAAGTATTTCTTCACCCTTCTTGATAGCATCCTCGATCGTACCGACATTGAGGAATGCCTGCTCAGGAAGATAATCCACCTTGCCGTCAAGAATCATATTGAAACCCTTGATGGTATCATTGATATCGACCATAACTCCAGGTACGCCGGTGAACTGCTCGGCTACGGAGAACGGCTGCGACAAGAATCGCTGCACTCGTCTCGCTCTGTTTACGGTGAGTTTATCCTCATCTGACAACTCATCCATACCGAGGATGGCGATAATGTCCTGAAGTTCCTTGTTACGCTGGAGAATCTGCTTGACTCTCTGCGCGGTATTATAGTGTTCCTCTCCCACGATATTAGGATCCAGAATTCTGGATGTAGAGTCGAGAGGGTCGACAGCCGGATAAATACCTAATTCGGTAATCTTACGGCTAAGCACTGTCGTGGCATCCAAATGGGTGAATGTCGTAGCAGGTGCCGGGTCGGTAAGGTCATCGGCAGGCACATAGACAGCCTGCACAGAGGTGATGGAGCCATTCTTCGTGGAAGTGATTCGTTCCTGCATCTGTCCCATTTCGGTGGCAAGAGTAGGCTGATAACCAACAGCTGAAGGCATACGTCCCAACAACGCTGATACCTCAGATCCCGCCTGAGTGAATCGGAATATATTGTCGATGAAGAACAGGATATCTTTCGGATCGTTCTGTTTCTTGCTGTCGCGGAATGATTCTGCCAATGTAAGTCCTGACAATGCC
>ENA-OOXC01002051-OOXC01002051.1-human-gut-metagenome-genome-assembly--contig:-NODE-2051-length-10562-cov-3.122966_pt1 | contig 10562 bp, 5 predicted proteins | sample MGYA00241578_ERZ501325 | MGnify/ENA primary metagenome ERZ501325 (study PRJEB25962, sample SAMEA2042737) | human gut metagenome | biome: human gut; feature: human-associated habitat; material: faeces...
CGCCCATGAAGCGGGTAGTCTTGATGCTGCCGCCCAAAAGCGGGTTGCTGTGCAGCGCGTTGATGGCATTGACGATGGCGGCACCGGCATCAATGGCATTCACGCCCAAATGCGGCTGAGAGCCGTGCGCTGCCAACCCACGGATTTCGCCTTCCATCAGGGTGCAGGCCGTCCAGTTGATCTGGGCGATAATCTGACCGCTGCGTGCCATATCCTTCGGCATTACATGATAGCCTAAAGCGTACTGCACATCATCCAGCGCTCCTGCCTCCAGCATTGCCAGTGCGCCTCTGCCGATTTCCTCCGCAGGCTGGCAAAGAATTTTCACGCGGCCGCAGGCAAGGCCCTGCTCTTGCAGCAGCTTGGCTACACCCAAAGCGATAGTCATATGCGCATCATGACCGCAGGCGTGAATAGGCTCCAGTGAGCCATCCTCGTTTTTAAACAGCAGGCAGTCCATATCGGTACGCACTGCTACCGTAGGTCCCGGTTTACCGCTGTCCAACACAGCGGTAAGTGCAGTAGTATTGCCGACGTTTTCTGTTACGTCATAACCCAGCTTACGCAAAAAATCTGCCAGAAAGGCTGCTGTCTTAACTTCCTTGAAGGCAGGCTCCGCCAGAGCATGCAGCTTGGGCCATACCTCATTAATATGTGCTTGAATATCCATAATAAAAACCACCTTTGCATAGAGAAAAGGCCAACGGCAAAGCTCCCGCAGGAGTTTTGCGCGTTGACCATGAGCTCATTATTTATTATCCCAGCCTAAGTATACAGAACCGGGGAATTTCTTCTCGATGAATTCTGCATTTTCCTTAGATTGATATGCTTCCTGGAAAATCTTCAGACGCGGGTCATTCAGGTCCTTTTCCTGTACGGCAACAATGTTTACATACAGAGAATCCTTGGTTTCACGCAGGATAGGATCCTTGGCGGGGTCCAGACCGGCGCTGATTGCGTAAGTAGTGTTGATAGCTGCGCAGGTCAGGTCATCCAGACTGCGGGGAATTGCTGCAGCCTCCAGCTCAACAATTTCGAAATGATGCGGATTTTCGGTGATATCCTTAACGCTGGTAGTAACATCCTTCGGGTCTTTAACCCTAATCAGGTTATTGGCAGCGAGCAGCAGAATGGCACGGCCGCCGTTGGTCGGATCGTTAGGAATACCGATTTTCGCACCGTCGGGAATGGTGTCTCCAGGTTTCAATTTTTTAGAATAGATGTTAATCGGGAACAGTGCGGTGTTGAAAGCCTTAGCCAACTTGAAGGAAGGCTCCTTCTTCATGGTTGCCTTCAGGAAGGGCTCGTGCTGGAAGCAGTTAGCCCAGATTTCACCAGAAGCCAGAGCGGAGTTAGGAGTTACGAAATCGCTGAACTCTTTAACTTCAATCTTCAGGCCTTTTTTCTCGGCAATCTTCTTTACGTTATCCATAATTACAGCATGCGGACCGGGGTTTACGCCTACGATAACGGGCTTATTCATATCTACCTTGCCGTCATCCTTAGAACCGCCGCAGCCTGCAGCTACGATAGCAAACATTGTCAGTACGCCTACAAGAGCGTATTTTAAAAACTTATTCATTATACATTAACCTCCCCAGCAGTTTACTAGACTGCTAAAACAAAATACGTTGTTATTATATTCTTTTGCAGGAGTATAGTCAAGCAGGAAAAATGTATACTATATTACACTTTTTAACAGTTTTGCAATGCAAAAAAGGCTACCACAATTGCTTGTGATAGCCTTAAATGTTCAGTTGCAGTCCAAACTAAACGGATTATTTAATTTGAGACATAACCTCTGCAGCGAAGTCCTCTTGTTTCTTTTCGATGCCTTCACCCAGTTGGAAACGGGAGAATGCCAGAACTTCAGCGCCTGCAGCTTTTACCAGCTTGCCAACAGTTTGGTCCGGATCTTTAACGAACTCTTGGTCAACCAGGCATACTTCTTTATAGTATTTGTTGATACGGCCCATAACCATCTTCTCGATGATTTTTTCCGGTTTGCCTTCGTTTTTAGCTTGCTCGGACAGAACTTCTTTCTCGTGCTCCAGCTCAGCAGCCGGTACTTGAGAACGTTCCAGGTAGCTCGGGTTAGCAGCAGCAACATGCATTGCAACGTCTTTACCCAGTTCAGCATTGCCGCCTTTTAATTCAACAACAACGCCGATTTTGCCACCGCCATGGATGTAAGTAGCAACAACGCCTTCCGGAGCTTCGTACAGAGCGAAACGACGAACGGAAATCTTTTCGCCGATCTTAGCAACGCTAGCGGTTACCAGAGCTTCAACGGTTTGGCCGTCCAGCTCGGAAGCCAACAGAGCTTCTACGTCAGCCGGTTTGGTAGCTACGATATGAGCAGCAATTTTTTCAACGAGTTCTTTGAAGCCGTCGGTTTTAGCAACAAAGTCGGTTTCGCAGTTAACTTCTACGATTGCACCGATCTTGCCGTCAGCGCTTACGAAAGAGCCAACAACGCCTTCAGCAGCAATGCGGCCGGCTTTTTTAGCAGCAGCAGCCAGACCTTTTTCACGCAGGAAGTCGATTGCTTTGTCCATATCGCCTTCTACAGCGGTCAGTGCTTTTTTGCAGTCCATCATGCCAGCGCCAGTACGCTCGCGCAGTTCTTTAACTAATGCAGCAGTAATTTGAGCCATCAGTTATTCCTCCTCAAAATGTAATATATTAACGTTAGGATTATTCAGCTTCTTCGGTTGCCGGAGCTTCTTCAGCAGCAGCTTCTTCGGTTTGCATACCTTGACGGCCTTCCAGAACAGCGTCAGCCATTTTAGCAGTCAGCAGTTTTACAGCGCGGATAGCGTCGTCGTTTGCAGGGATTACATGATCGATTTCGTCCGGATCGCAGTTGGTGTCAACGGTTGCAACGATAGGAATGTTCAGTTTGTGAGCTTCCAGAACAGCGATGTGCTCTTTGCGGGGGTCAACGATGAACATAGCGCCCGGCAGTTTTTTCATGTCTTTGATACCGCCCAAGTATTTGGTCAGTTTTTCCATTTCATGTTTCAGGCCGATAACTTCTTTCTTCGGCAGCAGGTCGAAGGTGCCGTCAGCTTCCATAGCTTCCAGTTTGCGCAGACGTGCAATACGGGTTTGGATGGTTTTGAAGTTGGTCAGCATGCCGCCCAGCCAACGCTCGTTAACGAAGAACATGTTGCAGCGGGTAGCTTCTTCTTTCATAGCTTCTTGAGCTTGTTTTTTGGTACCAACGAACAGAATGTTTTCGCCGGCAGCAGCAACCTCACGGATGAAGTTGTAAGCTTCGTCAACCTTTTTTACGGTTTTTTGCAGGTCGATGATGTAGATACCGTTACGCTCGGTGAAGATGTACGGAGCCATTTTAGGGTTCCAACGACGGGTTTGGTGACCAAAGTGTACACCAGCTTCAAGTAATTGTTTCATAGAGATAATAGCCATTTTTTGTTTCCTCCTGTTTTTTCCTCCGCAGGAATGGGTTATAATTCTTCTCTACGCGGCAAAACGTAGCAACAGATGAATTTTCCTGCGTGTGTTATTTTTACACCAAAATATTTTACCATAAATTCCGCAAGCAGGCAAGAGATTTTTACTGCCTGCGGAGGGTAAATGTTAAATTTTTTACATTGTAATGCTGTGCTTACAAATCAGGTGTGATAATAAGGCGTGATTGCAACCACCTACATAGGCCTGTAGGCACCCTTCTCCATCATGTCATGAACTCTGCTTTAACCCATAACGTTACCGAGAAGGAACTTGACATCTTCAAAGCTCAACGGCTTGCCGTGCGCCAGACTGTTGCGATACTCCCGGAACCTTTCCAGACGATTATATTCCTTTGAATCATCCATCAACAAGCGCCCATTGCCTATTGCATAAGTTAAATCCTTCAGCTCCAGCTCTTCCGGCGAATCAAGGTCACCGAAGTTGGTTTTATAGGGAAACTGAAGCTTATCCTTAATCTGCTTGCTCATCTTTTGAATAAGATAAACTCTATAACGTTCAATGCTGGGGAACAGAATTTTGAGCTGTGCCTGCCAGACAAAATAATCGATTCTGCTGCGGTCTTCTGCTAAAACAAAATCACTGCCATCACTACGGCAATTGTCTGCAACAAGCTGCACCATAGTATCATAAGGATTTTCCATAAAGCGACGCTGTTCATTTATGCATAACGGGATAAGCTCAATGTCATTGCAGCACGAGGTAGCAAGCTGGGACAAATACATAACCAGTGAATCCTTGATATCAGCCTCTGAAGCTAAAACTGATGCGTAGGTATACCTGACATATTCGGGAATTTCGTCGCCGATATTGTATACTTCAAAATACTTTTTCTCAGATAAATTCTCAACTGAATCATCAATTTCAAGCAAAAATACAGCTTTCCTGCTTTCTTTGCCAGAAGCCTTATCGTATTCGCTGATAAAGCTCAGCCAATCCTCAAGCTGTTTTTTATCCTGTACATTTACCCAGAGAATCTTGTCATTTAACGTCAAATCCTCGCATTTCCCTAAAAACGCGCCAACAGTTTCTGGCGGACGCCAATACACGCGCACCGCTTCACGGCAAAAATTTTGCAACATATAATCTCCGACATCAGCTTCAGAATAATTGATTTGCTTTAATTCCTGTTCCGTTAACTCTATTTCGATTTTTTCCGAAAGAACCTCGCGAAAATCATTAACCCAGGGTGTTGAAGGGGAAATTTTCAGGATAACATTTTTCTCGTTTTCTACAGCCTTGAAAATGGAGTCAATTATTCTCCGCGCACCACTTATTTCTTTCCACCATAAGTTATTCATCGCTATCCCCCATATATTTTTCCAGCTCCTGCTCCAAATATGCCTTGGTTCCCATCATCTGGAAGAAGCTGAAATGTGTGAAGCGATAACCATGCTCACCATTATGCTGCAAAACATTAAGCTCGCGCATTTCCTCCATCAAGGCTGCCACCTTTTCCGGGCTCAGAGCTGCAATATCCTTGATTTCAAAGTCCTTGGCAAATGTCAGGACATCATTAGGAGTAACGCAAATTCCCTCATCATTCTTATACAGATATGCAGTAATCATTGCTATAAGCAGATAATAATTATCACTGCCTACAGTCAGAGTAATAAAGAACTTCTGACGAATCTCCTCCTGCAGATTATCCTCGCCCAGCACCTTCTTTATATGATCCTCTGATACATAATACGGCGGCGTACCTGCTTCCTTGTAGCCGGCATAGCCATTTTTCATAGCCTCAATAAGCTTAGTACAGTAAAGCTGCAGCATGCCTGGGAAAGAGTTGGTATGACTGAGAATTGCGGAAACCAGGGTATCTGTTTCTACATCATCGCGGAACCTGAAGCCAAGATAGGACAAGGGATATTCCAACAGCTCCTTAGCCTCTGCATACTTAAAGGGCTTAACTGTCATGCTGCTGAGCTGCGGTAAAACAGAATTGTCATTCAGCGCAGCCTCATGCTCAAATCTCAGAACATCACGCAAGCCGGCAACGACAAACTTAAAACGTCCTTCTCCCACAGCCTGAATATCCTTTAAAGCATCAAAAGGCTTATACTGTACGTCTTTACAGCTATCGAGGAAAGCATCTGCTTCATCAAGCAATAACAGGAAGTAGTGAATCGGCTTATCTTCATCTTTCAGACGCATTCTGATACTCATAGCAAGCTCGCGCCAATCACTTGTAATCTCCTTCTTTTCCAGGATATCTGCAATAACAAGCTCCTCACTGATTTTCAAAGCAGTTTCGCTATAATTACGGCCCTTAATATCGATATAAACAGCACGGTCACCAGATTCATTCTTATCAATATCCTTTTTAGCCTTCATAAGCAGAGCAGATTTACCAAGCTGACGGCCACCATAAACAATATTTACACCATTGACATCCTTAATCTTTTTCAATTCTTCCTTACGGCCGATGAAAAGCTCTGATGGCATTGGCTTGGAAGAATCAGCAACATAAGGCTGATAATAAGCAAACGGCATGATGATATGCAGCAGTTGCTTGGTAATCGTCTGCTCGGAATAATTGTCATAAAGATATTTCAGGACAACACGGTCAAGCACTGCAAAAATTTTACAATTTGCCTTTCCTTTGACCAGCAGTGCCAATCTTCTTCTAGCACTCTCCTTCAAGGCATAATCAAGAATGATAAGCGTATGCTTTTCATCACCTATATTGTTGAAAATCTCTACTAGTCTTTCAGCATCATATGCGCCAAAGATATAAACTATTCTAAAGCCATCCGTCTCACCCAAAGAGCCAAAGGCCGGTACAGGATAATTGTAATTATTGACACGTCCACCCAAAGCTTTTTGCAGCTTAACAAAAAAACTTGGGAATTTGCCGTCAACTTTATCCATTTTGTCTACACTTGCCAGCTTAAAGCCTAGTGAACTGAGCAGTTCATCCGGTCTGATATCATTGTTGCCTTTCGGCCAGGCATTCAGTAGGCGTTCAGCAGCTCTCGTATCCTTATTGGCAGTTCTGTACGGTTTTACCTGAGTGCGCAGCGTTTTATCATTGTTTGCTACACTCTTGATATAGTTATTATAATGATTCAGAAAATCCTGCAGATAATCCTTCATCTCCAGCTCCTGCAGGCTTTCATAATCATCATTTTCAAGGCGATTAAGCAGCTCTTCTGCCGAAGAATACTTTTGACTGTCAATGCACTGTCTGATGCGTTCAATAAGCTTATTGGCAGCTTCGTTTTCCTTGAGCTCCTGATGTGCCAGCAGGAAATTCTCCAGATTTTGCTTCAGGGCATCACCCTGAACAACAGCATCTCTTTGAATTTTATTTTTAAATTCAACCAATACCTTTTCGAAGAAGCCGTAATTGTCATCCTCCTGTGCTGCCTCATAAAGCAGTCCTGCAGTCTGAAGAATTATTTCCTTTTTGTTTTCCTCTGTATTATCAATTTGTCCATAGCTTTGGAACAATGCAAGCTCATCAGAAAAATCCTCAAATTCCTTCTTCGCCTGTTTTTTGGCAAAGTCCAAAGCCATAGCAACCTTGTAATTCTTCATAAATTCGGCTTCAAAGCCCGGCTGCTGATCATTGATATAACCAGTAAGCAGGCGCAGACTGCCATAATTATCATCGGAGATGATACTCTGTACAATATCAGTATCCTTCTCCATAATGCCTTTAAGACGCACCTGCAAATCTACTGACATATCACCGCCCTCAAAGGCGTGCTTTTCAATACGCGCCAAAGTACCCATAGCTGGCAATTCTTTTATGTCACGATATTCAGGCTGATAGTTTGCATTCAGCAAGACATGCGAATCACCTAAGAACGGCAGATAAAAATACTTGCCTGTAAATTCAGGGCTATCCCCTTTCATTTTGGCATAAATCTCCTTCAAGGTTTGGATAAGCACAAGCTTATAGCCATATTCCTTATCCGCCTTCGTTGCTTCAGCCTCATACTCCGCAATAATTTTTTGGAACAGTTTTGATGTTGTCTTATATGCCTTTTGATAAGCAGGATAGGCCTTGTCATCCTCATCCGCATTATTAATTTGCTCAACTACTGCAAAATATTCACAAATCAGCTTGCCGATTTCCTCCAAACGATGTTGCAAATTAACACGAGGTCCGCTTACCAATTTAGAGGTTTTCTTCTTATTTCTGATCTGATTACCGGCAACCTCCCAAGCAGTGTCAATGAACTCATCAATTTTATTAATATTAATATTCTCTACAGCTACAGGTGCATTTTCCTTAATGAAATGTTCCTGCAGATACTGCTTCATAAGCTCTATGGCAGCTTCATCCTTTTCCTTTTCCGCAATCATATCCAAAAAGCTAGCTAAATCACTGCTTCCTCTAAAGAAATACTCCAGCGTTTTACCGAATCTGATATTGGTGACAGCTACTTTAAATGATTGCTCGGAAGCAAGCTTTTTCTGCTCCTTGGCCTTCTCAGCAAAAATATCCAACTTTGCTTTCAGCGCAGCAATATCGCTTTTCTTATAATCAGCAAATTTGCCCATACCACAGTGATGTTCCTTTTTGAACATACGCAAAATATCAACAAGATGCTTAAGCTCAGTATTGCTTACCAAAAGTTTATCCTCAGCAAAGGAATCCATCATCGAATCGATTGCATAATCGTACAAGCATTGGTTAGAATAGAAATTACGCAAGATTGCTGCTGCAAGATAATAGCTGTTAGGCTCACAGCCCTCTGCCAAGTACGTATTTGCTATCTGATCGGAATTATAGGTGCAGGCAGCAAGCGGATCATTTACCGCGTATGCCAACTGCAGATATTCATCCTTAAACGAAGGATCCAACTCTGTTAATCTTTTGAGATAAGCACACGCACAGTAGGTTTTTCCGGTCATGAGTATTTTTTTATATGTTGCATAATACTCTTCCTTTTCCTGCTGTGTCAACGGATGAAGAACAAAATCATCTGCTGCACTTCCAGTCTGTTTTTTATTTGTGTCGCTTGCAACAGTTTCAGTTGCGTCTGCTGCAGTTTTATCAATTACTGAATCCTTTTCTTTTTCAGCAATAGCTGATGCTATTGCAGGCTCTAAAGCAGCTTCGGCTTCAACTGACAATGCAGACTTATCTTCTGTTTCCAACTTCTGAATTTCATCACTACATGCAATAGTCTCGTCTGCCTGCGCTTCAGCAGCATCACTGCCTGTAACTGTCTCGCCCGCCTGCGCTTCAGCAACATCACTGCCTGTAACTGTCTCGCATGTCTGCGCTTCGGCAGCATCACTGCCTGTAACTGTCTCGCCTGCTTGTGCCTCAGTAGCATCACTGCCTGTAACTGTCTCGTCTGTCTGCGCTTTGGCAGCATCATCGCCTGCAACTGTCTTTTCCGACTTGCTTTCTGCACTTTGTTCTTCACTGGTCATAACGTTAACAGCAGCTTCTGCAAGCTCATCAAATTCAGTAATTATATGATCATCATAGGAGCATAATTGTTCCTTGTCTAAGGTGTAATAATACTTAGCCTTGTCAGCGAAGTCATTACCCAAGACTTCATCAAGCCAGGAACACAAAGCTTTTATACAAGACTCCTTGAAAGCAATAAAAATAACAGAAGTAACACTTTTCCAGTTATCTTGTTTATTCGATAATGCCTTATAAAGTCGTACTGCCTCATTAGCATCACAAAGATTAAAAGCTATTATTAAAGTTTTTAATTCATTATTATCTTTTGCTATACAGCCTCTTGCAAGCCAAAACTTACCATTCCGATCAAAATAATCATATGTTACTTGCATGTAATGTTCAACTGATAAACATCTAATAATATCTGCAAAGCTTACACATAACAGCATCAGTTCAAATGCTTTACTCTCAACCAAATGGTCAACCACGTTTTTTCTCTCAATAAAATGATGCTGCATAGATAACGCTTTACTACCTTTTTTTAACATATAATTAAAGGCCTTAAAGCCTCTAGAAGTTATTGTATAAAAGCATCTATCATTTCCACAATCATACTTGACTGCATATCCATATTTTTTCAAATTTTCGAGAGTAAAATTCACCTTATCCAAAGAATCTCCGACCGTCTTCTTAGAAAGCTTGCCATTTGTAGCAAGAATCCATTTAGCATTTACCAATGATTTACGATGCAATTCTTTTACACAATCAAAAGTATAACCAATATCAATTAACTTCTTTCTTTCTCTCGTAGCTATAGATGCTGTAATTTGTTTATTCTCTTTATCAGCAGCTCTACTGATTTCAGGTTCTATGGTAACGGATGAAAAGATATCTTCTGGCATAGGTGCCGTAGGCATAACAAAGGCATGTCCCGCTTTATCTTCAGCAACAGCCGCAAGATCTATGCCTTCCTTGTCCTTTTTTGCTTCATTAGCTACAGAATTAGCCTCTGCTTCTGTGGCTTCATCGGTAACCGGCTCAGCCTTATCCTCTGCTGGCACAGTTATAGTGTCAGTATAATAACCAGCTTTATTCTCAATCAGATTATAAATTAATTCATAACCGAATTGGATAGATACTTTGATCATCAAGTTCTTCTCGCCATCATAAAATTGCTTAAATTCAACATACTTCTGCAGTTGTTCCTTAGCTTCCGCAATCGATAAGCTCTCAATGCTGATATTTTTAAGCGATTCCTTTTGAGCTATGAGAATTTCTTCTATCTCTGCTTTTCTGCAATGCAAATCATTAAAAAAATCAACAGCAGCAATAAACTCTGCCTTTAAAGATAATTCTTGCTGTAAACTACCAATATTATCAGCAGCTTCAGTAAGTTTCTGCGGCAAAGAACCAAGAGACAGGTTCTGGTAAATAGTCCCTAACTGGTTTTGTATTGTTGTTATGTTAGCCAATGTATTTTGCACACCGACTGCCGTTTCACTGTCTAAAAAATCGTCATTTTCAATGCTCTTTAAAAGCTTCGAGCAGTCTTCCTGAAAGTCCGCAAACTGTCTTCGAAGTTTTTCTAACTTAGCGAGCGCATCTTTTGTTAATTCCTGTTTAACCATAAACAAAACTCCTCGTATAATATAGTTATAGCTTAGGTTGTTTTTAATAAAAATTTAAGCTA
>ENA-OOXC01002057-OOXC01002057.1-human-gut-metagenome-genome-assembly--contig:-NODE-2057-length-10547-cov-2.045559_pt1 | contig 10547 bp, 9 predicted proteins | sample MGYA00241578_ERZ501325 | MGnify/ENA primary metagenome ERZ501325 (study PRJEB25962, sample SAMEA2042737) | human gut metagenome | biome: human gut; feature: human-associated habitat; material: faeces...
CTGTGTCATCTTATGAGGGCGGTTGCGGATTTGAGGATATACTCTCTTTGCTTCGAGAATCATGAATATTGTTCATCAGATTATCTATGGATGGAATTCTCATATAGTATTAGTTATAACATTCATGCTTTCAAAAATAGAGTTTATTTCTTTCTTGCAAAAGTTCGGAAAACCCAACCTCTTAACCAATTAGGAAGTAAAAGCTGAACAATCAATCGTTTTGCAACATTCACTGAGTATTCACATCGATTAATCAATTTGTTGTCAAGCATTAAGCGTTGTATTCCTTCCTCACTTTTAAAGTACTTCATTCCTCCTCTACGGGCATATTGGTCTTCACCACTTCTAACGTTTACAAGTACATCACCAAGATTTGCGAAGACACATTTATTCATCATCATGCGCACCCATAGATAATAGTCTTCATTCCAGAACCAATCTTGATAGTTTCCAACTTTAAGTATCGAGTCTTTACGAAACATCACAGTTACATGATTTAAAGCACAACGCCCCTTCATATAATTATAAATATCTTCATTGCTTTCTGGCACAATACGCTTACCTACAATATTAGAAGGTTCTCCTATAAACTCTGTCATTTGACCACCAACAATATCACATTCCGGATGGGCTTCCATATATTGCAGTTGAAGTTCAAAACGATTAGGCAAACATATATCATCACTATCCATTCGAGCTACGATATCATATTTTGCAGACTCTACTCCAAGTTTTAAAGCTTTTCCAAGACCTCCATTCTTTTCTAATCTGATTATATTAAAAACTGTAGGATATGTCGTTTCATATTCATTTAAGAGTTCTTCAAGAGTAACTGACACTTGACCATCACGCACAAGTACGATTTCTGTTGGTTTTACAGTTTGTCTAATTAGCATACTATCAAGAGCAACTCGTACAAATTTAGGATGATCATTCTTGTAAATTGATGTTATTACAGAAAATTTAAAGCTCATATAAAAACGTTTTTTGTATTAACAACTTTCAAAAACAACAATTACAGTTGCTGTTTTTGATTTTTATTTTTTTACTAACTTTCCTGATGAAAGAATCAGATATTTTTTTTCCGAAGCATTTTTGCCATGAAGAGCCAAGAAATTATGTTTATATTTATCTATAAAGTTTTCAACCTTTCCTATAACTTTTGCAGGGTTTCCACCAATAATACATCCAGACTCTATTACGCTTTTGGTTACAACGCTTCCTGCTGCTATTATGGTATTATTAGCAATTGTAGTTCCATAAAGAATTATGCTATTATTACCAATAAAACAATTATTACCAATTACAATCTTTCCGCATAAATCAGAGTAATTCTCACGCCCCATAATCACGCCAACACTAGCATCATGGGTAATAAATGACACATTGGTAGAAATAGTACAATTATCACCTATTGAAATCAAATATGGCTCTGATAAGGCTATATTACTAAATATATGGGTATTTACACCTATTTTTACCCCCCCCTCTCGCATTTTTGATACAATATAGCTATTTCCTCTTCTTAATAACTTACTTAAAACGATGTATATAAAATACTGATAATTATTCATCTTATAGAAAATGTTTTACGACGGTTTCTTAACTTTAAAACTGATAATTGAAATGCTTTTGGCGATTTCAAAACTTTAATAAAATACATCATTGACATAATGTATCTACTTTCTTTGAAATACACAAAAGCTATTTCAAGATTTCGCATAGCCCTTACGGTTCTTTGCTCTGATGGAGTCAACGTTTCAAGTATTGGCTTTACAGATTCAAAGAAATTATTCACAACTTCAACAACTTTATCGCCAGACGGTCTATTTTGCGCATCACTAACGTCCAAACAAAATAAATACTCATCTACTTCCTTTAGTTTATATTTATATGTAAAAAACACTGTTAATTGCAAATCTTGATTGCGAAGTAATTTCTCATCAAAATAACCTGCATCATCAAGAGCTGTATGACGTAATAATAATGTACATGTACATACTTCTGTCATCATATTAAGAATATCTTTATAAATATAACCATCCTGATATTTTAAAGATCTACCAATTACCTCTCCACGTGAATTATAAAAACAAAATTTACATGAAACGCCTCCCCAATCTGATGATAGTTTTTTCAATTCATTTACTTGTAATTCTAGTTTATTAAGTTTCCACCAATCATCATCATCTAGGAATGCAATATACTCACCCTTTGCTTTCTTTATTCCGATATTTCGAGCAACAGCACCATTTACATGCTTTTCTTGAATTATTAGTTGGAATCTATTATCAGTTTTATATTTATCAGTAATGTGTTTAACATATTGTGTAAATTCATCTTCTGGTTCATTGTCATTAACAACCAAAAGTTCAATATTCCTGTATGTTTGATTTAATACACTTTCTATAGCACGTGGAAGTGTAGATGATCTCTTATAAGTCGGTATTATTACACTTACTAAACCATTAATATATTTATTCATTTTTATTTATTATTTTTTAAGAGTATTTAAATATTTATTTGACATTGCAATATCTGTAATATTCTTCATGTCATTATATGCGTTCAAAATGATTTTTTCTCGTGTTTTTTGAGATGAATTATATATACTTTTTATTGTGTCAGAAATATTTGATATATTATATGGATCTACTAAATACCCATTTTTGCCATCTACTATAATACCATCAATTCCTTCTCCTCTGCTGCCAACTGTTATACATCCTTGAGCCATTGCTTCAAGATAGACAAGTCCTAAAGTTTCATTTGTACTGACCATAATAAACATATCTGCTTCAGACATATACTTAGAAACCTCCTCTCTAGATTTTCTCCCATGAAATACAACGTAATCATTTATTCCACACTGATTTGATATGTTTTTTAATTCTTTCAAAGCGGGACCATCTCCTATTATATCAAAACGGAATTCTACATCATTCTTAATCCGTGATAATGCTTGTAAAACAATATTAATTCTTTTTTGATTTACTATCTTTCCTGCAAAAACAATATTTAATGTGTGCATTTTATCCTTTTTGCATTTTCTCTCTATTACAGCAAAATTTGCAAGCAATTTATTATCAATTCCAGTAATAAGCACTTCAGCTTTAGAATCATTAAGCATCATTAGATTTGCCGTTTGACGGAGTTTTGGAGAACGATAGGCCAATACATCATATATTTTGTTAAGTTTTTCTACAATATGGTTTCTCTTATTTTCATTCAAATCTTGTAATAAACGCATATCCGTTCCGTGAAAGACTGCTAACTTTGGAAAATCTAAAAACTGAGACATGAATTCATATAGAATAACAGGAAAATGAACAGACAAAACATCTGGGACAAAATCAGGAAAATGCTCTTTCATATAGCGTTTCATTCTTTTTGCGAGTAGAAGAGAACGCCACCTCAATGGTTTTAATTGATGTGGTACAAACATCTGCACTTCCCCAAAAATCACTTCAACTCCATCTTTTTTATTACACTTTATTTTGTGAACTTCCGTTGAAAGATAATGTTTAATATTTCCTATACCATTATAATAAGGATGTAACACCATAACGCGATGCCCCATTTTCACCCAATTTCGAGCAAAATAATGAACAATTAGGGTGTCATCTTTTATACCATACTCTTTGGGCTCTGGGTATATTGCTGTAATAATCAATATATTCATATTCTTTTACGTTTATAAGACTGCGATGCCAAAGAAAGTATGCAACCTATCATAATCCAAAATCTACCTTCAATAAGGTAACTACCAGAAACAAAATATCTACCTAGTATTGCGCAGCAGAGAAAAACAATAATTATTCTATAATCTTTTCTTTTTAAAATCATTATTAACTTAATTACGAACCCAAATATCAGAAAAACGCCAAAGAACCATCCAAACTGCAATATTATTTCAAAAAATATATTATGAGGATAAGTTCCACCAAGCAAATACCTATCACCAAACAATCCATACATATCAACACCCTGTTTCATTACAAGATTTTTACATGTATCATATATAGTCGTTCTTGTACTATGTTCAAAAAAATCATTTCTGAGAAATAAATTTAATGCATACGACTCTTTAAATTGAGAATTATTAGCAATAATATTAATTATCTCAGGAAGACACAATACGATGATTAATCCAACAATCATCGGTAATATCATATTAGTTATTTTTGAGGCACCTAATATTTCCCTTAAACAAACAAATAATACTGTATATATCAACGTTGCTCTAGCACCAAACGCAATTATTGAGAAAAATCCAACAACAAACAATATTAAATACAGAATACTTTTTGAGTCACGACAATAAGCATATAAACAACATATTGAAGGCAAAACTGCATATGATAATTCCATATAGTTAAATCCCAATCTTTCAGTATCAGTATATAGATCTACATCAGTAAAAAATACGATAAAGATATTCATTAACACTGCGACACTAGCTAAGGGCGCAAATATCTTAAAAAATTGATTCCAATCATTATTAGGAAGAACATATAATAAAGTTATTGGAAGAAAAAATAAAAATGTTAGTAAAAACTCCATACTAGTTATCATTGATTCTGAATCTGGAAATAATATAACATTTACCACAATACATAAATAAATACATAATAAACCAATGATTCTTTTTTTAGCCATTTGTCTGCCCATAAAGGAAATTGTAAACAGAAAGATGGAACCATAGCATAAATATGTTGCGAATTTTCCTCCAATTATTACAGACAAGAAGTCCAAAACAACTGGTAAAATTAAATATAACGAAACAATGAATAACGATTTGTTATTTTTTATTTCTGTTAGATATTTGGTGAGTTTTATTCGAATGCTCATTATTGATTATATTTTTTATTTTTGACTCTATCATTAGTTTATATGTGCCTGGCTATAAATATGCAAGTTCAAATATTCTTTTTCGATTCACTCAAAAGAAGATGATTAATAATGCTTTTATTATTCGGCTTAAAACAAAACGATCCATTCTATCAATATTTTAATATCGACGAACTCCATCAGATATTTCTTCAAGCTTTTTAGAGGAATCAATAATTGTATATATATTTTTCTCTACATGTACAACAGGTATTATACTAAGCATCCACCCAATGCGCCTAAAGAAAGCATTGATATATCTTTTTATTTTAACACAGTAAGCATAATATCTTAAGTATAATCTATTGGAGCAAATAGAGTATGCAAGTTCTGATTCAGAAGGCATTGAAAATATAAAATTAGCATATAGTTTATTGAAATTTATTTTGTTTATAAGATCTTCACGCTTCATTTTACTTAACGTTTCTATTGCAGAATCTGCCCAAATATTAGTCCCAGATGCAATCCTTGGAACTTTTTGAGACCATCGTTTGGAAGGATTGGGTCTAAACCAGGGAACTTCTGTAATATCAGGAGCAGAGTTTCCACGTGCGAAGACTCCACCACCTTTATAAGCAGAATTACCAGAATACGCCCAAGGTATATCTACAAGCGCAAATTTTTTAACCACCAAACTTAATGAAACTGCATTTGATATATCAGGAGAGTTTCCAGGAAAAAAAGTTCCAGCAACAGCATACACTTTATCTAATACAGACCGACTTACTACAGCATGATATGCCAATGGCATGTTTCCACGATTTTGAATTCCTGATTGCAAAACTTTTAAAAGTTCAGCATATGCAGATACGAATCTAACTTTTCCTGTAAATGGATAATAAGACATTTCTGCAGATTTACCTTGTGGAGCATCGGGCCAACTATAAGTAACTTCAGCGGGTTTAACGGCTTCTATACCTTCCTGTTTCATCCATTGCACCCCCTCTAACAAATATTTAGTGAAGCCATCATCATCACCTAAAAAGCAAATATATTCACCAGTTGAATTTAAAATAGCACGATCAGAATTATCAGACATTGGTATTTGACCTTTTACATAATCATAGCGGATAAAACTGTATTTTTTTTCTTTTAAATAATTCTGAAATTCTTCATTGTCATCACTATTGTCTTGAATAACCATCTCTATCTCATCAGACTGAAGTTCTTCTATCAATTGGATGAGATACTTTAGATAATAGTATCTATTCTTCGTAGGGACAACGATACTTAATAATTTCTGAACCATAATGCTTATTTTACGTTATAATGCGGATAAAGTAAAAAATGGGCATCCACCCATTGACGCATTTCTTTGATTTGCTGTTCATATGAAGGAACAACGAATGAGAAATCGTTACGTGTGCATATAAGTGTCTTATCTAGCTGTAAAACATCATCAGGATTTATCTCTATTTCTCCATTACGAAAATATTTATTGAATAGAGTACAAAGATCAAACTTGTTAATAGACTCGTTATTTACAAGATTGTAAAGCCCCGTGAGATTCTCCTTAAGAGCCACTTCCATTGCTTTAGCAAGGGTATAGGTAGTAACGCCTGTCCAAATAGCTCCTGTATAGCCACCAATTGGAGATTTTTGCTTCATAAACCAGTTAAAGAGTCCTATACCTGATGGCTTTATGTCAGGTCCAATGATAGAATTACGAAAAGTGAGATCTTTAGTGTTATTTATTTCACCTATAGCCTTTGAACGATCATAAAATGACTTACCGTTTGGAAATGATTGCTCAGAATAAGGCCCATCGTTACCTGCGAACACGCAATCAGTAGACATATGAATAATACGTGTTTTAGTATTCTTTGTTATCTCCACAAGATAGTGAGGTAAGTACCCATTAAGGAGGAGTGCCGTTGCTTTATTATCCTCGGCAAACTGATTAAGAATACCTATACAGTTAATAACTGCATCATAGTTACCTTTATCTATTATATGTTTAATTAATTGCATATCAGATGCATCACCTACAATGGTATTATCCAACAATGTTGATGCAGTACGTGCAAAACCAACAACTTCATGCCCTTGCTCTTTAAAGTAGAGCGATATTAGGTGTCCAGCCATGCCATTACAACCTAAAACCAATATTGTCATATTTTGAGATTATTTATTATACATTAAAAGCAGGTGATGGTATAACTATATATGATTCATTATCACCACCTGCTTACCATAGTTTTAATTTACTCAGAGCGTATCTCACGTGCCTTAGCTCGCGGTTGAAGTCCGAGATCTTCACGTATAAAGGTCAATTTAAGAAGCAATTCTTTCATTCCATCATACAAAACATTCTCAAAAAGACCCTGCCTGCTGAAATATTCCCTGTATTTTCCGACTGCCTCTGGGTTACCACCCTCTACTTTATCATAATTTAGGTCACGACCATCACAAGGTATACGATAGTAATTACCCATATCTATTGCACGTGCCATCTCCTCACGAGTGACAAGAGTTTCATAGATTTTCTCACCATGACGAGTACCTATAACCTTAACCTCTGTTTCACCAAACTTTGGATTAATTTTAGCATATATCTGTTTGAGAGCCTCTGCAAGTACATCAAGAGTAGCTGCAGGAGCTTTCTGTACAAAAAGATCACCATTCTCACCATGCTCAAAAGCATAAATAACGAGATCTACCGCATCGTTGAGAGTCATCATAAAACGAGTCATATGAGGGTCTGTTATAGTGATGGGCTTTCCTGATTCTATTTGCTCTACCCAAAGAGGTATTACAGAGCCACGACTTGCCATAACATTTCCATAGCGAGTACAACAAATAGTAGTCTTAGCATTATGGCCTAGTTGACGTCCCTTTGCTGTAGCCACTTTCTCCATCATTGCCTTGGAGATGCCCATTGCATTTATTGGATAAGCAGCCTTGTCGGTAGAAAGTACAACAATTTTTTTCACACTATGACGGATAGCAGACTCCAACACATTATTTGTACCATAGACATTAGTTTCTACTGCTTGCATCGGAAAGAACTCACACGAAGGAACTTGTTTGAGAGCTGCTGCTGAAAAAATATAATCAACGCCACCTCGCATAGCAATATCAATGCTATTACGATCCCGAACATCACCAATATAGAATTTTACTTTACCAGCAATCTCTGTAGGGTAAGTATCCTGAAGATGATGTCGCATGTCATCTTGTTTCTTTTCATCACGACTGAAGATACGTATCTCCTTAATGTCACTTTCTAGGAAACGCTTAAGTACCATGTTACCAAATGAACCAGTACCACCTGTAATCAACAGGGTTTTGTCTTTAAAAATACTCATGTCAACTGATTTGAATAATTATTTTTTTCTAATTAAATTTAAAACCATCGAACGCTCTGATTTGGAAAATAAAAAAATGATAGATACCATAAGAGCTAAAACACATGATATAATACTCATTGCTATTGTCCATAATAGACCTTCCGAAATATATTGTTTAATATACATCATTGTGATATAGCAACTAACTGTAATAATCACAGCAGGGACTATAAAACGTATTATGTATAAACCTATGGAAAAGAGAGCAAATACACGTTTCAAAACGTACAAACGAATGAAATGTGCAACACCAAAAATAACAATGCTTACAACATAAGCATACGAAGCCGATAAACCTACCTTAAAAAGCACATACATTATTGGTAAGGCCAATAAGGAAAACGTATCTACAAGACTATGGTACATTTTAACATTACCCCCAGCCTGCACTACTGCGGTTATAGGATACGAGATAGTTAGAATAATAGAATAAATTAATGATAATTGAACAAATGCAACCATATAATCTCCGACTTGACCTAACCATAAACGTAAAATATCTTCAGTACAGACCAAAAATGGCAGTATAACCACAAAGAGTAGTACAAAAATAGTCTTGGAACTAAATGAAAATAATTTCTGTACATATTCATAGTTACCTGCAGAATAATTTTTAATTAAGGCCGGCTTTACAGCCATATAGAAGTTATTTGCGAACATTCCAACGGTATTGTAAATTTGACTTGAAACCGAATAAGCAGCATTAGCTATAGGACCAAAAAACATATTTAAGACCAAATTCATACCTTGGGTGTTACAAATACCAGCAAGTGTTCCAAAAAGAGTCCATGAACTATATGAAAAAATTGACTTGAACACGCCCTTGTCAATATGAAGTATTAAGTGAGTATCGGAAAGTTTTAATTTGCAATAACAGATATAAACACCATTAGTTATCAGACTTGAAATAAACATCAAAAATGCATAAAGTTTTAACTTGTCAGTATCGAACAATAAAAGGGCATATACAATAACAAGTTTTAGAGTAACATCCAATATAGAAAGGTAAGCGTACAAGTTCATTTTCTCGTGCGCTATAATCATTGCCTGATACGGATTAGCCATAATAGTGACTATAAATGATAACAATGCAAACTGAAACACCCACATTACAGCGATTTCTCGCCCTTCAGGTATTATCATCCTATTAGACAAAAACCATAATCCTATGGTTTCTGCTAAGAATACTATAACAAAAGAAATTCCAAGATAGATAAAAAAAATGGTACTAAAAGTCTCTTTCACTTTCCCCGCTATACCTTTTCCAAGTTCAAAGGAAAAATAACGTTGAGAGGCATTTGTAAGAACACCTGAAATAAAACCAAAAGATAGTACCACTCCACCAACTGCACCATAGAGACCATAATCCTGGACCGATAGGGTTTGAATAACAATGCGAACTGTATACAATGATACAATCATGGTGAGAAACATTCTTAAATAAAGAAATAAAGTATTTTTCGCTATTTGTTTATTATTTGATAAAGATACCATCGTTATTTTATAAAATATATCGTATCAGCCCCTTACTACATGACAGCAAATAAAGAAACTATGTTTACTTAGCACTCCTCTTATTAACAGATTATATGCTCTTCAATCTGTATTCTTTTAAAATTGACAAATGCACCATGATCATGTATTAGTTTTAAACTTTAGATCACTCTATACAATGCTTTGCAACAAAAGAAAATATAGTAGGAGAACAACAATAAAATGTTTCTATGTAGATCTTTTATTATTACTGAAGCGTGCGGAGGTATCGAACCTCAAATTAAAGCCACCTGTGCGCACGCTTAATTGGTCTATGAGTAAACTCTATCAGATTTTCTCCTCAAAACCACGGAAATGAACATTCAATTCATGAAGATGTTCCAAAAGAATTCCCAAAGGTGTTCCTTCTGTCATCTTTGCAAATGCATTGACATCTTTAGGGAAGCATTTTCCACCATAACCGTACTTTCCGTCTGGACCAGGAACATAGGTATGAGTATCGTTGATATAACCAGAAAGAAGCATTCCTGTATGTACTTTACGCCAATCGCCTCCCATCTGCTCACAATATTCTCGACAAGCATTGAAATAAGTAACCTTGTATGCACCAAACACATTATGCATATACTTAGTTAATTCTGCCTCTAACGGAGTCATCACAGTGAATTTCTTGCCTACAAAAATCTTTGTAAGCAATTCATGTGCGCCTGTAAATACCATTGTCTGCTTCTTAAAATCCTCAATAAAGGTACGCTCTGTGAGGAACTCTGGCATATAACACACCTGATGTTTCGTTTCACGCGACAACATTTC
>ENA-OOXC01002065-OOXC01002065.1-human-gut-metagenome-genome-assembly--contig:-NODE-2065-length-10525-cov-2.182808_pt1 | contig 10525 bp, 8 predicted proteins | sample MGYA00241578_ERZ501325 | MGnify/ENA primary metagenome ERZ501325 (study PRJEB25962, sample SAMEA2042737) | human gut metagenome | biome: human gut; feature: human-associated habitat; material: faeces...
TTGATATTGATGAATTGATCCTTTCACAGCCAGATAGTGGTGAGCAGGCATTAGAAATTGCTGAAATGCTGGTGCGTTCTGGTGTGATTGATTTGATCGTTATTGACTCAGTTGCTGCTTTAGTTCCTCAGGTTGAATTAGATGGTGAAATGGGTGATAATCAAGTTGGATTACAAGCTCGTATGATGTCTAAGGCTATGCGTAAGCTTGCCGGAGCAATGAACCAAAATGATTGTACAGCTATTTTTATCAACCAGCTTCGTGAAAAAGTCGGCGTTATTTATGGAAATCCAGAAACAACACCTGGAGGTCGTGCTTTAAAATTCTACTCATCTGTTCGTGTAGATATTCGTAAGGCAGATGCCATTAAAAATGGTACAGACATTGTAGGGAATAAAGTCAAAGTAAAAATTGTTAAAAATAAGGTAGCTCCTCCATTTAAATCGGCTGTACTTGAAATTATGTACGGAGAAGGAATCTCTTATATTAGTGAACTATTAGATTTATGTGTTGATGCCAATATTGTAAAAAAGGCAGGCGCATGGTTCAGTTATGAAGGAGAAAAAATCGGACAGGGAAAAGAGGCTGCCAAAGCTTACATCAAGGCAAATCCAGAATTCAAATCAATGCTTGAAGAGAAATTAAAGGAGTTTAGAACAAACAAAGATGTTGAAGAATAAGAGTTCTGCGTAGAACTCTTATTTTCATTTAGAGGTATATATTATATGGCACGTTTAGAAAATAAGAATTATAAATCCATTCAAAAAATTGAATTAAATAATCCAGTTGTATTTGTGGTGGATATGATAAAAGGGTTTGTGAATATAGGCCCACTTCATGATGAAGCCATTGGCAATGTGGAAAAGAATATTGAAAATCTATTAACATGTTTAGAGTGCAACAATGTTTTTGTGTGTGATTCACATCCTCCAAAGACGCGTGAATTCAATTCGTTTCCAGCACATTGTGTAATTGGAAGTGAAGAATCTGAAGTAGTTGATTCTTTAAAGCCGTTTGTGAAACATGTCATCAAGAAGAACAGTACGAATACGTTTATGGCACCTGAATTTGAAGAGTTTTTAAATTCAGATTTGAAATATTATCGTGATATAATTGTGACAGGTTGTTGTACAGATCTTTGTGTGCTTCATTTTGTGTTAAGTTTAAATACTTGGTTCAATGAACACAATATGAATGAATATCGTATTATCGTGGTTGAAAATTGTACAGAAACCTATCATATACCAGAAGTACATGAAGCTACATTCTTTAATGATGTCGCATTTAGAATGATGGAAATGAATGGCATTCAAGTTGTTTCTGAAGTAAGGGAGTAAGATTAAAAAAATGAAAGATAAGAGAAATTTAAGTTTAGTTATGGACTTTTATGAACTAACAATGAGTCAATGTTATTTTAATGATAATAAAGACAAAGAAGTCGTATTTGACTTATTCTATCGTAAAAATCCGGATGACGGGGGATATTGTGTATTTGCAGGTTTAGAACAAGTTGTGGACTATGTTTCGAATTTGCATTTTGAAAAAGAAGATATTGATTATTTACGCTCATTAAATCAATTTAGTGAAGAATTTTTAGAATATTTATCAACCATTCGTTTTACAGGAGATATTTATGCGATTCCGGAAGGAACACCGGTATTTCCTCATGAACCATTGGTTCGTGTAAAAGCACCAATTATTGAAGCACAACTTGTAGAAACGGCATTACTATTGGCTATTAATCACCAAACTTTGATTGCGACAAAATCACGTCGTATTGTACAAGCAAGTGAACAAAGAGCGGTTATGGAATTTGGTGCACGACGTGCTCATAACTTTGATGCAGCTATTCTAGGAGCTAGAGCAGCTTATATTGCAGGATGTGCAGGAAGTGCTACAACATATTCTGGTAAAGAATTTGGTGTACCAGTACTAGGAACAATGGCGCACTCATTTATTCAAAGCTTCGATACCGAATATGATGCGTTTATGTATTATGCCAAAACATATCCAAACGCATGTACTTTATTGATTGATACATATTCTACTTTAAAATCAGGTATTGTGAATGCGATTAAAGTAGCTAAGGATTATTTAGAACCCAATGGATACCGTTTAAAAGGTGTTCGTATTGATAGTGGAGATATGGCATATCTTTCTAAAAAAGTTCGTAAGATGTTAGATGAAGCCGGTATGGAAGATTGTAAAATCGTTGTATCCAATTCATTAGATGAATATGTCATTGAATCTTTGATTCATCAACAAGGTGCTAAAATTGATTCGTTTGGTGTTGGTGAAAACTTGATTTGTTCAAAAAATTCACCAGTATTTGGTGGTGTTTATAAAATGGTGGCGATTGAAAAAGATGGTCAAGTAATCCCAAAAATCAAAATTAGTGATAATGTTGAAAAAGTGACAAATCCAGGTATGAAGAATTTAAATCGTATTATGGATAAAGAAACAGGTATGGCTATTGCCGATTTATTGACATTAGAAGATGAAGTCATTGATACAACGCAAGATTTAACAATCTATCATCCAATGTCACGTTGGAAATATAAAGTGATTCCAGCTAATACATATACAGTACGTGATATGTTAGTGCCAATCTTTAAAGATGGAAAGCTTGTTTATGATCTACCAACTCTAGAAGAAATTCGTGCATATAGTGAAAAGGAACTTGCTACAATTTGGGATGAAATCAAACGTTTTGTATATCCACAAGAATATTATGTTGACTTAAGTGAAAAGTTATTAAATCTTAAGTTAGAAATGTTGAAGAAGTATAAATAAAAAAAGAAACCGTCGCTTGACGGTTTTTGTGTTAAATACAGCTTTCAAAGAATGCACGCATGTCCTTGGCTAATAGATCAAAGCTTTCTTTACCAAGATAAGCCATATGACCACTTGGATATTCACCAATTGTAACTCGATTTTGATCTAGATTGGAATGGGTTGCCAAATATCTGGCATTTCCAGCTGTTGTACATAAATCATATAGACCTGAGGCAAAGAAGACTTTCATCTGTTTGTTTCTTCGCATGCATCCAGCTAAGGATTGAGCAGGACTTGTTTTGAATTCACGATTCCATGTCATATTTACATCAAAGACTAAGCCTTTTGAGATACGATCACTTGTGATGTTTAATTCTTGACGCATCAATCCGTAAGCAGTCTGGAAAGCAGGTGTATATTGTCCCATAGCTGGGTCATCCGCAATGACATTGGCTTCCATGATTTCTGGATCATCATTCCAAGTATAACGACCGTCATAGAATCCTAAAGCTAAACCTTTATCTTCTAATAGTTTATGCGCAAAACCTTTCTGCATATCCATATGTAAATGGTGTCTTAACCAATAGGTTTGATCAATACCTGAATAATAGGCTAATTTAGCTGCGATTTCTTCTTTGTTCGGGCAGGCATCTCCTAAAAATAAAGCTGTAACATATTCAGTGGATGCGAATGTAAAGGCTTCATCAATAAAGTCTTTTTGTGAAATATTTTCTTTTGGATTATGGAAATAATTTGTGGCAGCCATTGTGATTAAGTCTGTAGCACTAGCTTCAACTGGAAGTTTTTCAATAAAGTAACTTCCAAGTAAGAAGATACCACTCACACTAATGCCCATTGTATCGGCTTTTTCAGGACCTGCACCCATAAGTTCTCCTGCAAGTAAGGCACTTCTTGCGGTGCCATAGCTTTCACCAGCTAGTAAGACTGGGGAATTTCTACGATTATAGCGAGCTAAGAATTGTTCAATGAATTTAGAAACACTACGAACATCGCCATGTGTTTCATAAAATTCTTTTCTTGCCTTTTCTTGAATCAAACGACCTAGTCCAGTTCCAACGGGGTCAATAAAGACTAAATCACATAAGTCTAATAAACAATGTGGATTGTCTTCTAATTCAAAAGGAGGAACTGTAGGAAGGTTTAGTTCATCATCTAATTTTACAATTCTAGGACCAAACAATCCCATGTGAAGCCAAAGACTTGCACATCCTGGACCGCCATTATAAATAAATAAGATGGGGCGTTTTGAATTGTCTTGAATATCACTTCTAAAATAGGCATAACTAAATATGGATGCGACTGGATTGTTTTCTTCATCCACGAAGAAATTATCTTCACAAATTGTATGATAAGGAATGGTTGTTCCTTGAATTTGTAGGCTTCCATCTGCCTCATATTTTGATTTTTCTAAGTTTTCTTGAATACGCATTATTTCACCTCACACTTTTTAATAAAGACATTGAAAATATCTTGCATCTCACCATATTTATGGGACAAGGCTTCTGGATGAAATTGTACGGCATAAATAGGTAGAGACTCATGTTCAATGGCTTCAATAATGCCATCTGGTGCTTTAGCTACAACTTTAAAGTGTGGTGCTAAATCCTTGATGGCTTGATGATGAAAACTATTCACATAAGCTTCATCACTTAAGCTAGGATATAAAAAACTATCCTTTTCAATATGGATTTTATGACTTGGATTTTCTCTTTTTTCTTGTTGCGCATGCTTGATTACATTTCTTTTACAATACGACAAATCTTGATATAGAGATCCTTTAAAATAGACATTCAACATCTGTATGCCTCGACAGATTCCAAAAATAGGAATCTGTTTTTCATTGGCATATTTTAATACTCGCATTTCATAATAATCACGATCTAAGCTTGAATTACCTTGTAAAGGTTCTGGATTTTCATTATAAACCATAGGATTTACATCAATTCCACCTGTCACAATCAATCCATCTAATAGATTAACTTGAGCTTGAATTGTATCATAGTCATTTGTGATTGGAAGAATGATGGGACAGCCACCGGCACGAATAACACTATGAATATAGGCTTCATTGATAAATTGTTTAGGTAAATTTTCTTTATCCAATTCATTACAAGTTAGACCAATAATAGGCCTATGCATTTTGATCCTCTAAAAGAGAGATTTCAATTTTTTCGGTTTCTTTTATGATATATTTACCTGGAATGGCTTCATCCACATATTCCATTTCACCATTTTGATTATCAAATGGATCATTTGGCAAGAAGTTTTTAGCTGGTACAAAAGCACCTTGGAATTTAGATGAGCATGGTGTTCTAAATGGATCTAAATGTCCAAAATAGAAATCTTGTCTTTCCAAGTTTTTAGCACGATAGGATCCACCACCAAATGAACAATCCGCATATAACCATCCATATGGAGCTACATAGAATCGTGCCCAGTCATGATTACCAATGGTTTCAGGCGTTGTATAAAGTCCAGCTTGCCAAGTGGCAGGAATGCCCGCAATACGACATAGAGTAATAAATGTCAATGCTTGTAAACCACAATCTCCCTTTAATCCTGTTGTGATATATTCTGGAATACAAGGTAAAGTCGCATAAGCACGTACATATGAATAGGTCACATGTGTTGTGATATAGTTATAAATCAATTTCGCTTTTAATAATGGATTTGTTTCTTCACCAATGATTTCTTTAACTAGATCCTTTAAGTAATCTGTAAATACAACATGTGGCGCATATTCTTCAAGACAAGTATCTGGATGTTCCTCTGTTACAATACTTGGGTCTAATTCTTCATAGTGCATATGATTGATAAATTCATATTCTACACTGAATTCTTCACCTTTTTCATATGGCTTTTCAATATATACACATCTTTGATCTACGCTATTGTCATTTACTAGGCCTTCATGAGATGTATTTAATAATTTAAAATCTTCAACCTGCGCATATTCTTTCGGAATAGGAAGCCATACACGAATTGTTTTTCCTGGCTTTTCAAATGCAGGATCTACCTTCAAACTTGTCTTGACATGAATCTTGCAGTAAACATCCTTTTCTTCTTTCATCTTATGCATTACGTCATCTAATAAAGTACTTGCAGCACCATCTTTTTCAATTAAACGATCTTTATAAGCTTTACGCACTTTAATTAGGTTTTCAAAGAAATTGTCTTTTAAATACATTTTTCCCTCAATGAAAATCCATTCAAACGCATTGTCTTTGAATAATTCATCAAATTCTTCATCTTTAAAATCGGAAATTTTAGACTTTAATAATTCGATAGCATCTTCTTTTGAATACGTAAAATTTTCAGGAAGACGAGAAATCAATTCTTTTTCTAATTCTAAACGCTCCTTTAATTTGGTAGGAATATCTTTTTGAAGACGCAAATCAATCATTTCCTGCATCAGTTTAAATTGCCCGTTCCATTTTAATTTCATTAAATCTTCTGGAAGTGGCGTGTTCAATGTTGTCATGTTCATAATAGTTCACCTCATTTTGATTATACGCTATTATGAAAATTATTACATAAAAAAATGAAACTTATTGAAATAAGTTTCGAATTAATTCTTCCTGAGAGTATTTTTCCTGTGTTTTTTTATCTACACTCATTAAAACAGGCGGTAGTTTTCTAAATGATTTGTAGTACTGCAAAATTAAAGATAATGCGAAAAAAGGTGCCCATTCAGTAAGTGTCATGTTTTCTTTTGGTTCTAATAAAAATCCATCTTTTAAGACTTTACAATTTAGGGCATATTCCAATTCATTACCGAAATTCACTTTTAATATTTCTTCATCAAAAGAAAGAATAGAACTCAAGTTATCTAAAGGCGCATTCATACTATATTGATATGTATGTTGATCGATTTGTTTCATCACTAACGTTTTATATTTCATGCCTTTATTGTAGCGCATAATAGTTTTTGTTTCTGTTAAATAATATTAACATGGTATAATTCTATAGGTGATAAAAATATGACATTTGAACAAATGAATTTAGATCAAAATATTATACAAGCCTTACATACATTAGGCTATGAACAACCATTGCCCGTACAAGAACAAGTCATTCCCAATATTCTTTCGGGAAAAGATTGTATTGTTAAATCAAGAACAGGAAGTGGTAAAACGGCATCTTTTGTGATTCCTATCATTCAAAATCTAGAAATTGATGAAAGAAGTCCACAAGCGTTAGTACTTACTCCAACTCGTGAATTGGCTTTACAAATTCAACAAGATTTTGATCGTATTGGAACTTTTAAAAAAATCAAGACACTACCTATATTTGGTAAGCAGCCATTTAAGTTTCAAAAGGAAGATTTGAAACAAAGATGCCATGTAGTGATTGGTACGCCAGGAAGAGTTTTAGATCATCTTCAACAACAAACACTGGATCCATCAAAAATTAAATATGTAGTTTTGGATGAAGCGGATGAAATGTTGAATATGAACTTTTTAGATGAAGTGCAGGCTATTTTAAAATATATGCCTAAAAAACATGTAACTTGTTTATTTAGTGCAACCTATCCTGCAGTGATTCAAAGAATGAGTAAGAAATATTTGTATAAACCATCTAAAATTGATCTAACGAGTACAAATAAGCCAAATATTCTAGAAGAAGCCTATCACGTTAATGAAGAACATAAAGAATTATTCCTACTTCATTTATTGGCATTAAAGAAACCAGAATCATGTATGATCTTTTGTAAGACGCAGGCAAGAGTGGATGAAGTCTATGCATGTTTAGAAAAGAATCAAGTTAGTGTCGATAAAATTCATGGTGGTATGATGCAAGAAGAAAGATTATCACATATGCGACGCTTTAAAAAAGGAAAGGTGCGTATTTTAGTTTGTACCGATGTCGCAAGTCGAGGAATCGATGTTTTTAAAGTGGAGATGATCATTAACTACGATATGCCTAGTCCCGTTGAAACATATACACATCGTATTGGACGTAGTGGAAGAGTTAATGAACAAGGCTTAGCTATAAGTTTAGTGAATGAATATGATGGAGTTCGAAAAGAAAAACTAGAGGAATATCTAGGCTATAACTTGCCATTTAAAGAAGAGGGTGAAGTGTATTTAAGTGATTTAGATATTTTAGATTCATTAAAAGAATCCAATCGTGTGGTGGTCGATAAATCAAAAGATTTAAGAAAGGGCATCACTAAAATCTATTTGAATGGAGGAAAAAACAAGAAGATTCGTCCCGGCGATATTGTAGGGGCTATCTGTGAAATTGATGGCGTTACGGTCGATGATATTGGTGTGATTCAAGTGCAGGATCATCAATCGTATGTGGATATCTTAAATGATAAGGGAAAACTTGTATTAAAGAATTTAAAGACAATTAAAGGAAAAACATTGCGTATTCAAAAGGCAAAAAATGGATTTGGTCACTAGATCAAATCCATTTTATTGTACATTACTAAAATACGGGATTTGCACGTAAATGGGGAGTGAACTTTAATAGAAGTAAATAATAAAGGTGATTGTAAGTATTTGTATATGTAATGAATCTTTTTCTATGGTTTATAAATATTGTGGTTGTCTTAATATTGAAATGTTATAACAATTGATTTATAATAAAAATGAATGTTATAACAATCAAACAGGAGGCAATTATGGAAATTAAAGACGCAAAAGTATTTCATGATTATTTAAATGGTGTAATTGAAGGGGAGGATGTTAAGAAGAGTACAAAATTGTATTCGAATGCTAAAACATTCTATTCTAGTGTGGATCCAAGTATTTCAGATAATCAAATTATGTATGAAGTGTATTCCTATGAACATGATGGTTTGTGTTATGGATTGACTGTGATGCAGCCAGTATGCGTGAATGGAGAATGTAATGTAACACGTGGACATTTCCATGAGAATTTAGATTGTGATGAAATCTATTGTGGTATGGGTGGTGAAGGTCTTCTTTTGTTGATGGATGAAGATTATCATTGTCATGCAGAAAAAGTAAAATGTGGAAGTGTACACTATATTGACGGGCATTTGGCACATCGCCTTGTGAATACAGGTAATACGGAATTAAAAGTGCAATGTATGTGGCCAAGTCATGCGGGTCATGATTATAAGCGTGTAGAGGATCATCCTTTTGCAGTAAGAGTGTTTAAGAAAAATGGTGAATTGAAGGTGGAGGAAGAATGAGTTATCTAAATTTCAAATCGGAATATGATCGTTTCCCTAAAACAAAAATAAAAAATCATAAAGCGTTTTGTGGATATGAAGAAATCTATCATGAATTAAAGAGTAAAATGAATAATAACAGTGTTGTAGTCTTTGATTATTATCCGGGTGTAGATGAAAAGGAAGTCTATGAATTAATTAAACGATTCAATTTTTCTTTAGAAATCAATATGCATGATATCTTTAAAGATGGCAAAACCATGACTGAACAAATGAAATATAATCTTACGGATGATCGTGTGTTTGGTAAGATGTATTATGGTAATCTTGTGGATTTTATAGATGAAGATAAGCTAGAAGAAGCTCAAAACAAAATTAAAGAACAGAAAGAATCGGTCATTGTATATGGAGTGGGTGCTGGTTTAGTAAGTCATGGCGATGTGTATGTCTACTTTGATATGGCTAGATGGCAAATTCAACTGCGTTATCGTAAAGGGATGGCAAATTATAATGTAGATAATTATGATGAAGATATCTTAAAAAAATATAAGCGTGGCTATTTTATCGAATGGCGTATAGCGGATAAGCACAAAGAAAAATACTTTGAATGCTTTGATTATGTGGTGGATACAAATGCTGCTAATGATCCAAAAATGATTTCAAGATATACATTTACAGAAAGTCTAAAACAATTAGCTCAAAAACCATTTCGTACAGTACCATACTTTGATCCAGGCGTATGGGGTGGTCAATGGATGAAGGAAGTTTGTAACTTAGACAAGGATCAGTCAAATTATGCATGGAGCTTTGATGGTGTGCCAGAAGAAAACAGTATTTTATTTGATTATGATGGAGTTACTGTAGAGCTTCCAGCTATGGATCTAGTGTTGTATCAACCAAAAGAATTATTGGGAGAACAAGTCTATTCTCGTTTTGGGGCAGAATTTCCGATTCGCTTTGACTTTCTAGATACGATGGAAGGACAAAACTTATCTTTGCAGGTACATCCATTAACTGAATATATTAAAAAGAATTTTGGGATGTGTTACACCCAAGATGAAAGCTACTATATTTTGGATGCGAAAGAAGATGCCATTGTTTATTTAGGCCTAAAAGAGGGAATTCAACCAACTGAAATGATTTCGGATTTAGAGTCAGCACAAAAAGGAGAAATTGTTTTTGATGCCGATAAGTATATCAATAAGTTTCCGGCAAAGAAACATGATCATTTCTTGATTCCTGCAGGAACTTGTCATTGTTCAGGAAAGAATGCAATGGTTCTTGAAATTAGTGCAACACCGTATATTTTTACATTTAAATTGTGGGACTGGCAAAGACTAGGCTTAGATGGACTTCCTCGACCTATTCATATTGAACATGGAAAACAAGTCATTCAATGGGATCGTACTACAGAATGGGTTAAAGAAAATTTGGTCAATGCGACGTATGAAGTAAAAGAAGAAGGAAATGATTGTAAGATCGAACATACGGGTTTACATGAACTAGAATTTATTGAAACTAGAAGATATACAATCAAAGAGAATTCATCACATAAAACACATGGAACAGTGAATATGTTGAATT
>ENA-OOXC01002070-OOXC01002070.1-human-gut-metagenome-genome-assembly--contig:-NODE-2070-length-10503-cov-4.988706_pt1 | contig 10503 bp, 10 predicted proteins | sample MGYA00241578_ERZ501325 | MGnify/ENA primary metagenome ERZ501325 (study PRJEB25962, sample SAMEA2042737) | human gut metagenome | biome: human gut; feature: human-associated habitat; material: faeces...
CTCGTTCGTTCGTTGCTGTTGTTCTCAGCGGCAACTCTGATATCTTATCATAACCACTTTCGTTTGTCAACAACTTTTTTTGAAATCTTTTTCGTCTTGGAAAACTTTATTTTTCGTGACAGGTATTTATGTTAACATATCTGTCAGACTTTGTCAACAACTTTTTTGAAATCTTTTCAAGTTTCTTTCGAGCTGTTGTGTTGTCTCGGCGTTTCCTCAACAACGAATCTGAGTATATCATCCGCTAGTGTACTTGTCAACACTATTTTTTGAATTTTTTGCACAAATTATCCCCTACTACGTCAATTCCGCATAAACAGGGGATTTTTGCCATGTTTCTATTCTGTTTTTTACTATTTTACAAAGAACGGAAGCTTTTGTCCGAGCTGTTCCACCAGATATGCCAGATAGTTATTTTCATACAAACATGTAAGTATTCTGCTGTCTCTGGTATAATCTACGATCACCTGTCCCAGGGTTCCCAGGTCTCTGAAGATATTAAATGCGTATATTGTCCAAACAATTAGAACAGTTTCCAACATTCCAACCACAATACCTAGTAATTTGTCCAGGCTATGTACTATAGGTAGTTTCACGATCATCTTTGCCGAGAAAAATACGATATTAAGAAGATGATGCACCAAACCGATCGCCGCCAGCAACAGTATTGTCAGGATCACATTGAATATCTTTCCATCAAAGTAACTGCTCAGACCATTCCCGATCAGGAACAGCACCACACAGGTAATCAGCAGGGAGATCAGAGAGATCAGGGATTTTACCATTCCCTTCTTGTAGCCGTCCATCACCATGCAGATCAATACTACTGCCATGATGACCAGTAATAAATTCAGATTCATTGGTATACTCCTTTATTTTAACTGTATCGTATCTATTGTACTATCTGTCACCAGATAATATTTGTAGGAACCTCCTGCAGGAAGCAGAAGCCGGGCACTCTTACCGAAGCTGCCATGGTATTTTTCCACACCGTCCGTTGTAAAGATCTGGCACTCCGATTCGTTGTAGATCACCATGTCATCATCCCCGAAGAAAATATCCGTATAATCCACATCAAAATAGTAGCTGCCCACCTTTGCTGCCGAAGTATTGTACACATCCATGCGGTACTTGGTCTCCGCCTGGTCCGAAAGGAATACCAGTCCTACATATTTATCACTGTAGAAAATCGACTGGATCTCGTCGTCATATAGGTATTCTCCCGCCGTCACAGGCTTCTGGGTACCCGAGTAGATCATAAGACGGCTGTCTCCTACCGCAAACGCTGTATCATTATTCATAAACTGCACTTTCGGCACGACCAGGTCGGAATAGGAATACGCGCTGACCATATAATCGCTCTGATTCTCGCCCACCGGTCCGAAATTGTAGAATGTCACATTACTTTTTACCACACCTGCATCCACATACAGGTAACTGATCGCCAGAAGCTCTCCGTCCGGTGACAGGCTGATGGATACCGGATACCCTCCGTCCGTCATATGTGCCTGTCCCGTATAGCTGTTGGTCCCGTCCGCTTCGTAAGTCATGATCCAGGCTACATCCGTATCTGCCAGCACCGCTGTCACTCTTCCCGTTTCCGCTACTGTGATATTTCGGATCGGCATGGTCGTTGTAATAGTTCCCAGTTGCTTGTCCGTATTCTGCACGTAGATCTCACGGCCGTTATAACTGCCGATAGCTGCCACATCGCCACAAGTAGCGATCTTCACATCCTGGATCACATAAGTCTGATTCCACTTTACATTTCCCTTGGCATCCGTACAGTGAGCGCCGTCTTTACTATATGTAAGAATACTGTTTTTCAACCGTATGTCTGTGGCATCCGATGAGACCTCCCGGCTAATGGAAGATACGGTGTCATATCCCGTATAGATATGTCTCTTTGCCTGTACCACCACAAGAGCAAGTGCCGCTCCCAAAGCCGCCACCACCAACAGCACCCGGTACACGATTTTCAGCCGGTGTTTACGGATCTTTTTCTTATAGTCATCCTGACTCTTTTGCCGCTTTTCTTTTTCCTTCAGATAATTCTTGATATCTGCTGCCATGTATCTGTTTCCTTATGTATTATCGTAACTATTAAGAATCGCATTCGCAAAATTACTGCGGCGCAGTCTGCTTTTTGCTCATGTAGTTACAGTATAACACACTTCCCCTTTTTGAAAATAAGTTTTTTACGGGAGAAGGATTTCCTGACCGATCTTGATATCATCCGGGTCAGTGATACCATTCAGGGAACAGATCTCAGATACTTTACTGTTGCTGCCGTAGTTCCGCAGAGAAATACCGATCAGTGTGTCCCCTCTCTGGATAGTATAATGTGTGGGTTGAGCAACCGCCTCCACTGTAGGAGTCTCTGCCACTGCAGGTTCTGCCGTCTGTGTCACATCCTGTATTGTTTCCTGTGTCGTGTTCTGTTCTGTTACCTCCGTCACATCTGTCGTATTTTTTGTGACATTGCTGTCCGCAGAGGTTCCATCCGCTACACTGCCCGTATTTTCTTCCGTCGGATCTACAGCACTGTTTCCCGTTCCATCCATTGATGCATTTTCCGTGCCTTCCGGCATCACTGTCTCTGTTGCAGTCCCAGTAGTATTTCCCGCCGCAGCATTTTCCTGTCGCAGAGCGTCCTCCAACTTGTCCTCCGCCACCAGCGTGCTGATCTGGCTCTGTTCCTCCACCGCATCCGGCAGTTTCTGCTCCATCAGGTTACTCATGGCCTGCCTGGCTGTCTCCCCCAGGGATTCTCCGGTGCTTTCCTGCCGCATCAATGCCAATGCCATCACGCAGAGCAGAACAAAGACACCGGCAGCCGCCATTTTCATCCGACGCAGCCCCACCGTTGGCATAGGTATAATATTATCCGGCTCCTTACGCCTGGTTGCCGCAGCTCTGCGGTATTCCACGGATGTATTCTCCGTATGTCCGGCAGCACGGGAGGCATATCCGCTCTCCTGTCTCTGCCTGCGTTCCTCCTGCCGCTTTTTCACCACTTCGTATTTTTCCTGATCCACCTTCTCCGGTTCTGCCTCTTCCCCCCGGTTCTCCAGCATATATGCCAGCATACTGTCATTCTTCTCATAGAACTGCGCATACCCCGACACATAACGGCAGATCTCCTGTTCGCAGATCTGGAAGCCTTCCACCATCTCGCCATTCAGTATCTGGTAGCCTAAAAAGGTCATTTCCGAAAAATACTTTCTCCGCAGCTTCTCAATCTCCTGTTCCTGCGCCTGGGACAGGTGCCGCACCGGCTTCTGCAGGAAATTCAGCTTTGCGGAGCCATAGGCGAATAGATATGCCACACCGTCCTCTGCTGTCTTCCTGCCGTATAATGCTATGGCAATATCCTTGTTCTGTGCCATTCCATTCATTTGTTTTATGTAAGATACCACATAATCTTCCACATAGATTCTGCAGTGCTTGTCCGCCTCTCCGATCTGCGTTATGTTCTTCGGTAATTCCATACAAAAAACACCTCCCATGCCGTTTCTATCAGTTATCACTAACTATAGCATCCGCACAGGAGGTATTTTAGCGTTCTTTGTCGCACCTCTTCAAAAACAGTTCGACAAAGTTTGCACCATATTCTATGTATTCTTAGCTATGCTTCAAACTTATATACGGTAACAGAATCGTATTCTCTGCCGTTCTCCCCGCCAAATACATAGGAGGGGAAATTCTCATGATGAATGGTATCCGGGAAATACTGGGTCTCCAATGCAAAACCGCAGCGGTTGCCGTAGGTCACCCCATCTTTTCCGGGCTGTACATCAATAAAATTGCCTGCATAAAACTGCACTCCTGGCAGGGTGGTGTATGCCTTCATTACTCTGCCGCTCTTCGGGCCTTTTACTGTGGCAATATGCCGTAATGTACCGTCATCGTTCCATCCATCGATCACGAAATTATGGTCATAGCCTCCGGTCAGGAGTAACTGCTCATAATCTTCCCGGATGTCTCTGCCGATCTTCTTGGGTTGTGTAAAATCCATGGGTGTGCCTGCTACCGCACGAATCTCACCGGTAGGGATCGATCCTGCTGCCACCGGAGTAAAGTGAGAGGCTCTCAGCCACAGTTCATGCTCTTCAATGCTGCCTGCACCGTGACCGTCCAGATTGAAATAGGAATGGTTGGTCAGGTTGATAATGGTCTTCTTGTCACTGGAAGCATGGTAATGCAGAGTCAGCTCATTCTCTTCACTCAGAGAGTAGGTTACGGATACCTTCTTATTGCCTGGAAATCCCAGCTGCCCATCCTCATCCTCCAGAGAAAATGTCACGCTGTTCTCTCCTATCTCCGCATCCCAGAGTCTCTTATGGAATCCCAGTTGCTTATGGGTATGTAAATTGTTGGCACCGTCATTTTTGTCCAGCTGATAAGTAACGCCATCCAGCGTATACTCTGCACCGCCGGTACGGTTCGCACAGGGGCCGATCACCGTGCCAAAAAAGCTGTTGTTGCCGTAATAGCTCTCACCATTGTCAAATCCCAGCACCAGGTCGTCCGCCTTGCCCGTGGCATCCGGTACCAGTACGCGCACCAGAGTAGCGCCCAGATCCGTTATCTCTGCTTTCATCCCTTGATCATTACTCAGGGTATACAGAGATATCTCTTTCCCTTCCGCACTTTTCCCAAATACACTCTTTGTTACTGCCATTGTCTTGCCCTCCCGTTTTTTACTATAATTCTACTCTGCCCTCTAAGGCACGGAGTAATGTTACCTCATCAATATATTCCAGATCTCCTCCTACAGGGACACCACTGGCAATTCTGGTCACCTTGATCCCGGTCGGTTTGATCAATTTGCTGATATACATTGCCGTAGTCTCGCCCTCCAGACTGGAATTGGTCGCAATGATCACTTCCTGCACATCTCCCTGCAGGCGCTCCATCAGTTCCTTCAGCTTGATGTCACCGGGTCCCACACCCAGCATCGGAGAGATGGCACCATGCAGCACATGGTACACACCTTCGTATTTACCGGTCTTCTCATAGGCCGCCAGATCTCTGGTGTTCTCCACCACCATAATGGTACGATGATCCCGTCTGGGATTCGCACACACCGGGCAGAGTTCCTTATCCGTCAGAGTATAGCATTCCTTGCAATAGCGGACATTGGCTCTGGCTTCGATCATGACGTTTGCCAGCCTGTCCACGCGTTCCTTCGGCATATTGATCAGATGAAAAGCCAGTCGTTGTGCGGACTTACTGCCAATCCCCGGAAGGGCTGCCAGTTCTTCTATTAATTTATTGATCTGTCCGCTGTAGAGTTCCATTAGAAAGGAAATCCTCCCAGGCCGCCGGTCATTTTGCCCATAAGCTCTGCATTGGCTTCATCCGCCTTGCGCAGTGCTTCGTTTGCTGCTGCCACGATAGCATCCTGCAGAGTCTCGATATCCTCGGGATCCACGATCTCCTCTGCCAGTTTAATGGATGTGATCTCTTTTTTACCGTTAATGGTCACTTCCACAGCTCCTCCACCTGCGGATGCGGAGAACTCCTTGGTCTCCAGTTCCTTCTGTCCTTCTTCCATCTGACGCTGCATTCTCTGTGCCTGCTTCATCAGATTATTCATATTTCCGGGCATTGCGCCTCCGGGAAATCCACCTCTTTTTGCCATGTTGCTGTTTCCTCCATATTATTTATAATTGAGTTATTATTCTATCTTACCTTATCTGCAAGTCTGCCGCAATCCCAAATTCACGCAGGATCACTCTTCCTCATCGATCTCCATGTTGATGACCTTACTGAGATCCACATAGTTGTCTTCGAATTCTCTGCTGCTTTCCACCGTCTGGATCGTCACTTCAATCTCTTTGCTGGAAAAATCGGACAACAGCATTTCCAGCTGCTGCTTGTTCTGCTCGTGAGCTTCTCCTTTGAAATAATCGGAAGCCAGTCCGTCCTCCAACACCACCATGAGCTTGTTGTCTCCACCCAGACTTAATCGGGCGTTTTTCAGATACATCTTCATGGGATTCTCGGCATTTCCAACGATGGCCGGCCATTTCCGTACGATCTCCTGGATATCCTCGGGGACCGCCTTCGGCAACTGTGGCTTCGGCTTTGCCACACCGGCCTGCGGCACTCCCTGTGCTCCGGGAGCTCCGGCAGGCATCTGGGCCGCCGTGACTACAATACCGTTCTCGACCTTTTCCTCCACCTGGCGGATTCTATCCAGGACCGCCTCCTGATCCGTCTCCATCTCCGGCTTGCACAGCTTGATCAGCGCGATCTCTACCAGAATACGTTTCTGTGCCGCATAGCGGATCTGGCCGGACAGTTCGGAGAAAATATGAATATAGCGGATGATCTGGTCCATGGACAGCATGGAAGCTTCTTCCTTCAGATTCGCCAGATTGTCCGTAGACATGTCTATGACATCCTCCAGATTATCCGCTGTCTGTACCAACATCAGATTCCGCAGATACCAGGTAAAGTCCGTGACAAACTGTACCAGCTCCCTGCCCTGCATGACGATCTCTTCCAACAGTTCAATGCAGCCTAACACATTCCGGTCCATAACGAAGCGCAGCAACCTGCTGAACACTTCCGTATCCACTGCCCCCAGCACATCCAGGGTCATATCGTAGGTCAGTTCTTTGCCCAGATGGAAGGCAATACACTGATCCAACAGGCTCAAGGCATCACGCATGGAGCCGTCTGCCACCTTGGCAATGTAGCGCAGAGCTCTGTCCTCCACCTGTACCTGCTCCGTGTCCATCAGTTCCTTCATGCGATCCGTGATGGTATCAATGGAGATTCGTTTAAAATCATATCTCTGGCAGCGGGACAGGATCGTAATGGGGATCTTGTGCACCTCTGTGGTCGCCAGAATAAAAATAACATAAGAGGGCGGCTCTTCCAGCGTTTTTAACAATGCGTTGAAAGCTCCGGGGGAGAGCATATGCACCTCGTCGATGATGTAGACCTTGTATTTTCCCTCCGCGGGAGAATAGGATACCTCGTCGATGATCTCACGGATATTGTCCACACCGTTGTTGGAAGCCGCATCGATCTCGATGACATTCATGCTGGCTCCTGCTGCGATTGCCTTACAAATACGGCATTCCCCACAGGGGCCGTCCTCTGTGGGGTGTTCGCAGTTCACTGTTTTCGCAAAAATCTTGGCCACCGTGGTCTTACCGGTACCTCTTGTTCCGGTAAACAGGTACGCATGGCCGATCCGGTTCGCCCGCAGCTGATTCTTCAATGTCGTCACGATATGATCCTGACCCTTGACATCGGAAAAAGCGTCCGGGCGGAATTTCCGGTATAGTGCTGTATATGACATGTTTTTTCTCTCTTCCTTGTAACTATTCAGAGCCATCAAATATTAGCAGATGCTTGGCGAAAATAGTTACTCATTCATTTTCTGTCTTAATCGCCGAAGCAGATGCCCAGCAGCTTCGCTTCCTGTACGATGGTAGCATCGGGATCCACGGTCTTTAACTTGCCCGCTACATCCTCTAACGGAACTCTTACGATCTCACGGTTCTTGTAACCTACCATGAATCCATACTGATTATCCAGGATCAGCTTGCCTGCCTCGGAGCCCAGACGGCTGGCGAATACTCTGTCATAAGGGCAGGGGCTTCCACCTCTCTGCATATGGCCGGGTACGGTGACACGTACTTCTCTGCCGGTCTTCTCCTGGATCTGTGCAGCCACCTCGTAGGATACGGAAGGGAACGGATATTTTTCCATCTTTTTCTTGTAATCTTTTTTGGTCAGGGCAGCATCTTCCCTGGAGATCGCACCCTCAGCCACAGCGATAATGGTAAAACGGCAGCCCTTTTTGTCCCTGTCTTCGATCTTCTCGATCACCTTATCGATATCATAAGGGATCTCCGGGAGCAGGATGATGTCCGCACCGCCTGCCATTCCGGCATTCAGGGTCAGCCACCCTACTTTATGTCCCATAACTTCCACGATAAATACTCTGCCGTGAGAAGCTGCTGTGGTATGGATGCAGTCGATGGCATCCGTAGCAATATCTACTGCGCTCTGGAAACCGAAGGTCATATCAGTACCCCACAGGTCATTGTCGATGGTCTTGGGCAGGGTCACGATATTCAGTCCTTCCTTGCGCAGCAGGTTCGCAGTCTTGTGGGTGCCGTTACCACCGAGAATTACAAGGCAGTCCAACTGCAGCTTGTAATAGTTCTGCTTCATGGCTTCCACTTTGTTCAGCCCGTTGGGATCCGGATCCTGGATCGTCTTGAACGGGGTCCGGGAGGTTCCCAGGATCGTGCCGCCCTTGGTAAGGATGCCGGAGAAATCCTTCGGCTCCATGAATTTGTAATCCCGCTCTATAAGGCCACGATAGCCGTCGTACATACCGTATATCTCAAGGTCTTCGACATGCTCAAATAGGGATTTTGCAACACCGCGCATTGCGGCGTTGAGTCCCTGACAGTCGCCGCCGGAGGTTATAAGGGCAACTCTGGTTATCTTCTTCAAATCTGATCCCTCTTTTAGTCATAAGTTCTTACATTAGTATTTTAAAGCAATCTCAATAAAAGTCAATCGTGAATAATACCGAAATCAAGACGGGAGCCCATGCTTTGAGCTCCCGCCTTTGTCTATTTTGCACCTTTGATGAGGGAGATATACCGCAAAGGTGTGCTCTCATTTCAGACAGTCAACAAAGTCCTGCGCATAGTCCTCTATGCTGCCGCCGCCCTGATACAGCACATACTCCACCTGATTCTCAAAGCGTATGCATAGTATCTGCTCGATGCAGTAATCGCTGTCGGCAAATCTGTCGCGCACAAGCGTAAGCTCCGCGCCGTCAAGCTCAAAGCGCCTTGCGGTTATCTGCGGCATATACTCGCCGTCCCAGCAGCCGGCATTATTTGATTTGTGTATTTCATCGGCAAACAGCGCATATTGCTCGGGATCAAAGCTTGACGCGCTTGCGACAAAGTCTGCATACAGCGTCTTCGCCATCGACTGAGTACGCATATCGTAATACCGCACCTCGTATCTGAACGCGTCTTTACCGTAATAATCATTGCTGTGCGTGTATTCGGCCACCTCGGAGGCGAGGACATCGCTGTGCTCATCTCCTGCCGCCGCACGCAATGCCGAGTTCTGCGGGCGTGGGAAAAGGCATTGAACCTAAATCTTTGATCGGCTCGCCCATGTTAAGGCCTATCGGATATCCGATAAAGAACAAATGCACTCCCCAAAGGATAACCGCCGGAACCGCAAGCGGACAGAGTATCTTTCCAACGGCAGCGCGGAAGCTGCGGCGCTCGCCCCGCGGCAGCTCTTCGCCGTTTTTGAGCTTCTTTACGAGCTTTCGCACCCTCAGCCAGCCTATAAAATGATATATTGCCTCGAAAAGCAGCAGGAGCGACAACAGGCACAGGCCGATAAAATACAGGGTGTTAAAATCCAAAAGATAGCGGACAAAGCTGCTGTCGCCGAGGATAACCTCCGTGGTAAGAGTGCCGAAATCCACCCAGCCGGACAGCAGCCAAAAGACGATCCAGCTTGCAAGCAGCTTGTCGGATATCTTCTTGAGCGGCTTTACCAAAAGCTCGCAGTCTGTGTATATCTCCGGCGCGTCGGGGTCATCGGTGCAGATGACAACGCAGTCATTTTTGAAGTCACCTACAACGTTCCAGCCCGACCGTTCATACAGCTCCTTTTTCTCTTCCGGGATATCGCATGCAACGACATCGCAGAAATCGAGTCTGTAACGCATATCCTTAGGCTCGCCTTTTTCAAACTTCGCAAAAAACACACCGCATTCCTTGAAAAACAGTCCTTTTTCGGCCATATCCTCAAGCCAGTTCTGTATCGCCGGGATATCGCACGATTCAAACGGTATTACACGTTTTACAAATTTACTCATCATTCTCCGCCTCCTTCGCGTCGGCAAGGCACTGCCTCAGCCGCATAAGCTCATCATTATATGCCTTCTCCCCCGTCGGTGTCAGCTCATAGAGCTTGCGCTTGCCATCGACGCCGACATATTTTATAAGTCCCTCCTGCTCAAACTCCGAAAGCAGCGCATACAGCGTGCCGGGTCCGAGCTTAACACGCTCCGAGCTGCGGTGGGAGATATATTCGCTTATGTCGGTGCCGCACTTTTTGCCGCTGTGCAGCGACATTAAAAGATAGAACATCGGCTCTGTCAGCGTTGAAAATTTCTTTCTCGCCATCGGCTCACCTCCAAATATCGATTATCGATGTTTGCTATATTATATATCGATATTCGATATTTGTCAACTCCGCATTTCGCTTGACTAAACACTGTATCTATATTAAAATAAAGCATCTAAATGTAGGGAGGAATTACATATGGATGCCATTAAAAACGCATATTACCGCTCGTTCCAGGCCGTTTTCAACGTTGCCGCCCGTTGCCTCTACTGGCGCAAGCCCATCACCGTTGAGGGCGAGGGCGCGCTGAGCAAGGCTCCCGAGCTTTTCAAGAAAAACCACGTCAAGAAGGTCATGATC
>ENA-OOXC01002080-OOXC01002080.1-human-gut-metagenome-genome-assembly--contig:-NODE-2080-length-10462-cov-4.936677_pt1 | contig 10462 bp, 10 predicted proteins | sample MGYA00241578_ERZ501325 | MGnify/ENA primary metagenome ERZ501325 (study PRJEB25962, sample SAMEA2042737) | human gut metagenome | biome: human gut; feature: human-associated habitat; material: faeces...
TGCCGGTCCGTTGAGAGAAAAATATCCTCAGCACACTCCCCGGCCCGAGGATGTACTGCGGAGCCTTCTCTAGTCCTGAGCATCCGCAGTATCCGCAATGATGCCCAGCTTTATTTTCATTTTCAAAATATATCATTATAAGGGGATCTTTTTCGATCCCCTCGTTCTACATTGAGTGCAGAGCGAACAAAATCGTTACCTGCCCTCGTTTATTTCCTCCCAATGCGCTTTTGTCATTACATTTGTGTAACCAATCCTTACTTCATTCAGTAAAGGCACGGGAACCTCTTCGCAGGTATGATGATACACGAACCCGACCTTTTCCTGTACTCTTTTGGATTTTTGATTTCCCTCATAATATCCGCACCATATGGTATTCATCCCAAGTTCTCCGAATCCATGGCGCAAAATTTCCTTTGTGGCCTCCGGCATTTAGCCTTTCCCCCAAAATGGCTGTCCCAGCCAATAGCCCAGTTCACACTCGTCCTCACGGTCTGTCATATCCGTGTGGCCCTTCAATTTCAGTTCAATGGCACCGATTGCTTTCCCATTCTCTTTTTCACAGATGGCATAGCACTCCGGACCATTGAATACATTTCTGATCACATCGAGGCTTTCCTCTACGGACTTGTGGGGTGGCCATCCTGCGATAGGGCCGACTTCCGGATCTTTTGCATACTCATATAAACTCTCTGCGTCTGCCTCTGTCCATTTTCTTAATACTAATCTTTTTGTTTTCATAAATAATCATTCTCCCATATAAGTGCAACCTCAAACATCTTTATAGAATGGCCCAGACCCCAGTAAAAGATGTTGCTTTCTCTCACATAGATCTTCTGAAAACAGTTGTTGATTTCAAAATGAAATTTTTTTCCAAGAACATGGGCTAAATATCCGGAAGCAATTCCCGGCACCTTAAAGCTGATTCCACCGGAATACCGCTTTCCAGCCCTCATCAATGATTATGAAGCTATGAAAGATATGTTATATGGCGATATTCCAAGCTTCAATACTATTATGGAATCAGTTCACCAATTAGAGAACGAGATCAATTCTCTTTACATAATTACTTTTTATTCCTAACAAGCTTCTTGCTATCTGTGAACTGCTGAATATCCACAATATTTATACAGATTTTATTGGGAAAAATTCTGATAATCCGCAATGATGCCCAGCTTTATTTTCATTTTCAAAATACGCAGAACCGATTCGTTGAGACGTTCCTCGGTAATCTCACCGGTTTCGACCGCCTTAATGACTGCGGGTACCTGTACTTCAAAATCGGTGCAGCACAGCATATCGTTTCCTGCCTGTACCGCCCTTACGGCAATCTCCGCATCCCCGGCGAACTGCCTTACTCCTTCCATGACCAGATCATCGGTAATGATCACGCCGTCAAACCCTAATTCATTACGCAAAATATTATGTACCGGTAGAGAAATAGATGCCGGTACCTGATCATCCATGCAGGAGACAACATTGTGGGCTACCAGCACCATATCCGCCCCTGCGTCGATGCCTGCCTGAAACGGCAGAAAATCAGAATTTACAAACCTCTCTATGGGACGTTCATCATAAGCAATCCCTGTGTGCGTGTCCGAGTTATTGCCATATTCCGGGAAATGCTTTAACACACTTCCCATCTGTTCCTGCGACATGGTCTGCACGACGGTCCGCACATATTCCGCTGTCTGTTCCGCATCCTGCCCGAAACTGCGGGCATAAATAAAGTCCTGCGGATCCTGTGATACATCGCATACCGGAGCAAAATTCAGATTAATTCCCAGGTTCTGCAGTAATTGACATTTTTCCTGTGTGTCGCTCCGAATAAGATCCCATCCGCCCTGCGCATACAGTTCCTGAGGAGAGGCAAAAGGCGTTTCCCGTAAGTTCGCATTTTTGCTGACTCGGTTTACCGTGCCGCCTTCCTCATCCACACCGATCAGCAGAGGCACTTTTGCAGCATTCTGATAGCTTTGAATGGCTGCCGTTACTTCCTCTTTTGTTTTACCGGTAAAATCCCGTGCAAATAAGATATATCCGCCGAGATGATACTGTGTCACCTTGGATGCTGCATCCGTCTCCGGGCACCGGGCGATGAACATCTGTCCGACTTTTTCCTCTAAGGTCATTCCTGCCAGGAGTTCTTCTGCCCTCTGCTCTACAGGATCTTCCGTTTCCACCGGTTCACTTTCTTCCTTCTCCGGCAATTCCGTAAGATCTGCACTGTTCTCTGCGCTGTTGCCGCTCACATCAGAATCCGATACACTCTGTTCCGACATAGGCTCCGGCTGAACTTCCGGTATTATTTCCTGTGCAGACTCCTCTGTACTTCTTAAATTCCATAACAAAAAAACCAGAATTCCAACACATATGACAGATAAAACGATCACTGCGATATTCCGTACCTTTTTCATTTCGCATTTCTCCATAACCATATTATTAAGATGCCAGGGTCAAAAGGTCTAAGCCCACATGAGCTTGCTCATAAGTGGGTGAAAGACCTTAGGACCCGCCCCGATATGAGCATAAAAGTGGGATGATAATCCCACGATATGCGAATAGAGGGGAGGATTGTGAGAGTACGTAGCACGGAACAATCCGTAGGCATCAAAGTCAGGGTCAAAAGGCCCCGGTCTTCGGCTGATACTTCATACTCGATACATTATATACGGTAATAAACGCCTTGGGATCCAGTTCATTGATAAATTTCATTAACTTCTGGTACTCGCTTTTGTCCACAATGGTGATGATCTCGTTGTGTTTTTCAAAATGATAGGCACCGATGGCTTCATAGATCGTGGCACCGCTGTGCAGATCTCTTGTAATAAACTGGCGCAGTTCTTCCTCTTTCTTCGTAATAATGCAGACACGCCGCTTGATATTATTGTCAAAAATAAAATGATCCAGAATGATTCCGTTGAAATAGGTACCCAGGATACTCAGCACCACAGTTTTCTTATCATATACCAACGCTGCGGACAACGCCACACACATCCCGGACAGAGACATGGCCTTGCCCAGTTCCATATGCAGATATTTGTTCATGATCTTCGCCACAATATCCAATCCTCCGGAAGACGCATTCCGGTTAAACAGAATGCTCAGTCCCACGCTGACCACCAGAATATAGCAAAGCACGTCCAGCTCCTGACTGTCTGTCATGGAACCGAAATTCGGAAACAGCATCTCGAAAAGTCCTAAGAATACCGGCAGCATCACACTGGTGTACACCGTCTTTACCCCGAATTCTTTCCCGCAGGTGGCAAAGCCGATGAGCAGAAGCACTACATTCATGATCATCGTAATGACCGACAGTGGAAGTGGTATAAAGTTAGACAGCACAATGCCGAGACCGGAAATACTGCTGACCGACGCGTGACTTGGCACCAGGAAAAAGTAGACTGCTGCCGCGATGATGGCCACCGCCACAGTCAGGATCCCTGTCTCCTTCATTATTTCTGCATAATTTATTTTTTTCTTCATAATAACATTTTCTCCAACGATATATTTTAATTTGTTTCTATACTCTTCTCATCTTATTATTCTTAGAGTACTATTACAGCGGCATCAAGTCCCTCTATTTTTCCATCAAAGGGATTCTCTCTAAGTAAATCATATTTTTGCGCATACTCATTAAACATTCTTGCGCTGCTGCTGCAGTTGAAGATCAAAGCGAGTGTCTCTTCTCCATTTTTTCTGGTCAGGACGATCGTCTCTTCCTCGTCCCTTGCAGCTATTTCAATTGGTTCACCCTCTACGATACATGCATGGTTTTTTCGCACCTTCAGCAGCTGCTTATACCATTCAAACATCTCTTTATCCTGGTATTCTTCATCCCAGTACATACCACGTCTGCAATCCGGATCATTTGCTCCGGGCATCGCAAATTCATCTCCGTAATAAATCATAGGCATTCCCGGTAATAACAATTGAAAAGCTGCTGCCAAATGCTGCTTTTTCTTATTATCCTTACATAGATGTAAAAATCTTGCTGTATCATGGCTGTCGATCAGATTCCACATGAGAGGATAGCATTTTTTGTTTAAGCGCCCCTTCAAATATCCAAGATTCTGTATAAACTGGCTGACATTGATTTTTTCATCTGCAAGCAGATCTATGAGATTCAGGTAAAACGGATAATTCATGACCGTATCCCATTCATCTCCCTCAAGAAAATCTCCTGCATAATGCCAGATTTCCCCAATGATCAGCAGCTCCTTTTTTACTGCCTTAACAGCCTTTCTAAAGCGCTTCCAGAAGAAATGACTGATTTCGTCACCTACATCCATTCTCCATCCATCGATATCGCATTCCTTAATCCAATAACATGCAACATCTGTAACGAATTTTTCAACCTCCGGATTTTTCAGATTTAACTTTGGCATTCCATCATAATAACCAAAACATTTGAAGTTAGGAGTTTCTCCTTTTTCACCCTTCAGTGGAAATCTCTCGATAAAATACCAGTCCAGATATCTGGATTTTTCTTCTTTTTCTATAATATCCTTAAATGCAAAAAAATTTCTTCCTGTATGGTTGAATACCGCATCCATCACTACTTTCATTCCACACTCATGCGCTTTTTGCACCAGCTCCTTAAGATCCTCTGTTGTTCCGAAGGAAGGATCAATCTGATAATAATCAGTGGTATCATATTTATGGCTGGAATCCGATTTAAAAATAGGTGTTAAATACATAACATCTATTCCCAGCTTCTGAATATGATCCAAATGATCCATAATTCCTCTGAGATCACCATGCAGATTATCCTTAGATGTGATGGGTGCTTTATACCACAGTTCCTTGTCTATTGGCTGTGATGCTGCAAAGCGAGATGGAAAAATCTGATACACGACCTTGTTTGCTGCCCACTCCGGCACCTCAAACATTTCTTCCTCACGAAGGTTTTGCGGACAGTCGAACATTCTGTCCCTGTTTGTAATGCATTCCCTGCTAAACTCATAGTTGCCGTAATATACCTTTTCTCCCTGCATATCCGTAAATTCAAAATAATAGCGGAGACATATCAAATGCATCTGAAGCTGTGCCTCATAATAGTCATGAAACTGTGATGTGGCAACCTTCTTCATCGGAATCCTCTTTCGCGTATCCTTCCATTCCAATGGTATGTACTTGTCCTCATAATGGAGAATGATCTCTTTTATATCATCTTTTTTTACCTGCACACGTATCACGAATAAATCCTTATCGATTGCATAGCAGAATCTTTTATCCATATCATGAAGAATTGCCGAATATTCCATAATTTTTTCCTTCCTTTTATTTAAGGTGCTCAGTTATCACATTCCATCAACATAAAAATTTCTCCATCATTTTACTTGTAATGAAAGAGATATTTTATTAAATACGGACATAGCCGGTAGATGGACCTGCACCAACTTTTGCGATATACCCACTCTTAACCAGATCCGTCAAAGTCCTTTCCACGGTAATTTTGCTTATATCAGGACAAAACTCCATGATTTCTTTCTTTGTAATCTTGCCAACCTTGTTATCAATAACTGCTTTAATTCTATCAGGCTTAGAAAGACTCCGATGCTTCAAATGCTCTACACGGCTTTCGAATTCATTGTATGCTTTCAACATGATACCCAGATAATATTTAACAAAAGGCTCATAGCTGTTTTCTCCCTCATGCCAGCCAGTAGAACTTGCTTGAAGGGCTTCATAATATGTTTCTTTTGTCTTTTCAATCAGCATTTCCATACTGACATATTTCCCAACGATGTATCCCGCCTTATAAAAAAGCAGTAAAGTGAGCAAACGGCTCATCCTACCATTTCCGTCATTGAAAGGATGGATGCACAGAAAGTCCAGAATGAACATGGGAATCAAAACCAGTTTATCAATGCGGTCAGCTTCCCATGCTTCAAGGAAGCGAGCGCAAAGTTCTTCCATCGCTTCAGCAGTCTGAAATGCGGGAACCGGAATAAAACGTGCTTTCTGATGACCCTCGGCATCTGTTTCTGCAATTACATTATCGGAATTCTTATAACTTCCACCAGCAGCCCCCTGTGAATAGGAGTACAGATCTCGATGTAACTGCAAAATAATGTTCGGTCTTGGATTGATATATTCATAGCCTTCGTGAATTGTGGAAAGTACTTCACGATAACCAGCAATTTCCTGCTCAGATCGGTTGCGGGGTTCTGCTTTTTGACTTACCAATTCTTCCAAACGCTTATCGCTTGTAAAAATACCTTCGATTCGATTGGACGCTCCCGTACTCTGAATTAAAGCAACTTCTAAGAGTGTTTTCAGTTCATCTACATTGGCTTCGAGAAATAATTCCTGTTTGCCTTTATGTTCGTGGATGCTGCCAACCATCTGAACAATTTCAGGTGTCAGCAACTTCGCAGGACTTGCAATATAATCAAAGTCTCTCATAGAAATCTCCTTCATTTCAGGTTTATCTCCGTCATTTTATCATTAAATGATGGAGATTTCAATAAGTATGATGGAGATAGACTCCCCACATCCACAAGGAATATACTCATTTTGGAATAGACTTTTGCAACCTTTAACTCTTTTCCTCATTTTTATTCGGTGCTCACAAACTATTTTCTCCATATTATTTTTCAAACTCTGGTTTCCAGTTTGCAAACTGTACAAGCTGTTCATCCGTGCGGTGATAATATCTTTCATTCTTGTCCAGCTTTGCAATCTGTTCCATTTCTTCATCTGTTAATGTAAAATCAAAGATATCCATATTGTCCTTAATGTGTTCTGCATTTTTACTTCCAGGAATTACAACAAATCCCATCTGAGTATGCCAACGGAGAATAACCTGTGCAGGTGTTTTTCCATATTTTTTGCCAAGTCCTGCAAATACCAACTCATTCATTAATGCTGTATCTCCATGTCCCAGCGGATACCAGCTCATAAGCTTAATTCCATATTTGTCTAAAGTTACACGAAGTTCTTTCTGTGTGAAATATGGATGTGCTTCCACCTGAATAAACTGAGGTACAATTTCCCACTTTGTTTCCAACTCTTCCATATATTTTCCTTCAAAATTCGAGATACCAATGGATTTTGCTTTGCCCTCTCTATACGCTTTTTCAAGCATTCTGTATCCGGCAAGCCAGTTGCCTGCAGGCTGGTGTATATAAAGTAAATCCACATAATCAACACCAAGTCTTTCTAGAGTTTCTTCTACAGCATTCTCATTTTCATATTCACTAGCCCATATTTTTGTTGATAGAAATATATTTTTTCTTTCAATTCCACTATCCTTGATTGCTCTTCCAACTGCACGCTCATTTACATAAGCATTTGCTGTATCAATTAGGGAATATCCCATTTTTAATGCCTCTAATGTACTTGTGTAGGCATCCTCTGGTGATAACATAAAAGTTCCTAGTCCAAGCATTGGACATTCCAAATTGTTATTCAACTTCATATTTTCCATCTTTTTAGTCCTCCTGAAATTTTTCTTTATCAAGCATTTTTATTACTTTTGCCGGATTTCCAACTGCTACTGCATAATCCGGTACATCCTTTGTCACTACAGATCCAGCTCCCACAATTGCGTGTCTTCCGATACATACTCCCGGAAGTATCGTAGCTCCAGCTCCTACCCAGGCATATTCTCTTATCAGAACAGGCTTACAAGTCAGAGTACACAAATCATATGGATCATGATTATTGGAAATAAGCTGTACATTTGCAGCAATCATAGCATTGTCTTCAATCGTTATTCCACCTCTTGCCATTGCAAGAAGATTAGAATTGATAAATACATTCCTGCCAATCTTTACGCTTCCAACACATGCTCCATTAAGCGGTGGTGATATCATACTCCCATCTCCTAGGTTATTTCCAAACAATTCCTTTAATAAATGATTATATTCATCAGTAAAAGGCATTGTATGATTAATCTGAAATAATATTTTTGTCTGACGTTGCCCTTCTGTACTTTCTTTTATTGACGCAGTTCTTACATCAACACGTATTTCCTTGCATTCCATTTTTCTAACCTCTATTTCTGTATCCATCTTTCAAGTACATCTTTCGCTTGATCTACGCTGCTTCCATGTATCGCAATGCCTTTCTCAATCACTGCACCTTTTGCACTTTTTTTAATATCACTCTCCGTATTTGACAATCCGCTTCCTTCATGCGTACAGAATGGATGAATTTTCTTTCCTGTAAAATCATAACTTTCCAGAAAAGTATATACAACCATTGGCATGGTTCCCCAGTAATTCGGGTATCCAAGATAAATCTCGTCATATTGATCTATGTCCTGTGGCAGATTTAGTATCTCTGGTCGTTTTCCTGTCTGTTTATCCTCTTTCGCCTGTGCAATGCAGGTATTATAATCAGCGGCATAGGGAATCTTTTGCTCGATTTTGAAAAGGTCTGCTCCTGTCATATCAGCTATCATTTTTGCAGCTTTCTCAGTATTGCCAATCTGAATATATTTCATGGAACCGCCAAAATAATTTTCATCTGCTCTTGAATAAAATGCTACCAGCTTTGCCATTTGTACTATTCCTCCTTTGTCCATACCAGTTTTCCTGTTTTCACTGCTTCTTCATACCGTGATATCTTATAAGAAAGCCTGTCCATAGTTTCCTCTATCTGCTCTTTTTGCTTCTGAAGAATATCCATCTGCTCATTCAACAACTCAAGTCTCGCAGGTATTGTAGAATCTCCCGCCCTAAATAGCCTTTGATATTCAATCAGACTTTCTATGGGAAGTCCTGCATTTCTCATACATACTGCAAGCTCAACCCATCTAAGATCTTTTTCCTGGTAATCCCGAATTCCTCCGGATGTTCTTGTAACTTTAGGAATCACATTAACCCTCTCATAATAACGGAGGGTATCCTGTGAAATACCATATTTTTCTGACACTTCTTTTATTGTCATATTCTTCCTCCACAATTTAAAGAAGATTTTTCACACTCTGTATCCATTCATTAATTTGTTCCTGAGGTGTCTCCAGATTACTTCCACCTGTAGAATCAAACTGTATCTGCATATCGCAAACCACATTTGCGCCTTTGCAGGCTGCTTTCATATCCTTTATTACATGCCCTGGCCAGCCACCATTTGTCATAAAAGGTACTACTGTCTTTCCGGTAAAATCCTGTTGGTGCAGAAATGTTTTTACAGCTGGAGCCATTGTGTACCACCATGTAGGTGTCCCAACTGCGATGACATCATAATCTGCAAATTTGAAAGAACATCCCTCTATAAAGGAATACGTTGTAGTAGATGACGATATTAAGGAATATTCATCGAAAGATATCCCCCATTTAAGATTGGTAGACAGTAAGGTAGGGTTTCGGTAAGAAAAGGAGAAAAAGATGTAGGCATATGCTTTTTCACTTGGTGTAATCTGCTCTCTCTGTAAATTGGAATCAACCATAGTTACTACAGCTTCATCATCCTGCATCATGCGGATAATCACAGGAATTTTCTTATAGCCCAGTCGCTCTGCTGCATATTTCCTTCTGTGACCTGAAATAATTTCATAGTAACCTTCTTTCCTCGGCCTGACGATCAATGGATTAAGAACTCCATATTTCTTAATACTGTCCTGTAGTTCAATCATCTGACTGTCACCGATCACCTTGAATGGATGATTCGTAAAAGTTCTTAACCTCTCCATTTCAATTTCAACTACTTTTTCATCCGAATCTCTGATATCCGTCTTTTCTGTCAATGACATTTTCTCCTTTTCCCTGAACGAAAAAATCGCCCAGACTAGAATTTTTAATCTAATCTGAGCGATACTTCGTCAGGCCTGTTTTCTTCAAGCAAGAAAACCATTTTTACATTCATTGACAACCTAAATCTTATCCTACACTTTAGTTATCTCCATTGGGTGCTTGGATAGATTTAGTTCTCGGTGCCCGTTTTGTCTTTTCGGTGCTCCAATTACTCATTTTTATATTTTTTCGGTGCTCGCAAGCACCATAAAATAAAAAATGCAACAATGAATTTTTACGATCATTGTTGCAAAAAATCAATGTTCCCGGCGGGAATCGAACCCCCAATTAGCGCTTAAGAGCTCGAATCCACCTTGGAAGCATATATAATTCTAAGTTAATCCAAGTCAATGAAAGCCTTGATTTTTCTAACTATTCTGTAATTCCATGTCAAAATAAGAAAACTTAAAATCGTCTGAGAAAAATGGTTTTCGCTGTCAAACCGCTGACATTGTCACCCTGAGGGTTCAGCCATTCCGTTCCAGCGGATTCATATATATGGCTACCATTCCAACTACAGCATAGCCGTAATGATAACACTGTTTTCTTATTAGATTACATATATTATAGCGTGTATGAGGTCGAATGTCGATGGTTTTTTGACCATAATTTACTTATATTTACTCCGGAATTCCTCGATTGAAAAAGGTGGAAGCTACTGCTCCTCCAACATCATCAATATTTTCCGTAAGTTCTCCTCCACCGGCATACATTCT
>ENA-OOXC01002081-OOXC01002081.1-human-gut-metagenome-genome-assembly--contig:-NODE-2081-length-10462-cov-3.252042_pt1 | contig 10462 bp, 9 predicted proteins | sample MGYA00241578_ERZ501325 | MGnify/ENA primary metagenome ERZ501325 (study PRJEB25962, sample SAMEA2042737) | human gut metagenome | biome: human gut; feature: human-associated habitat; material: faeces...
TTTCATTAAAATACCCCCAATACTGGGTGTCCAGTATTGGGGGTACATATCATTTAGGCGGTTTTTTCATGCCACAATCAAAAATAATCATTTATATTATTCAACAATGAGCGTTAAAAAAACGTTATTCAAAAAGTCAATTTGAATAACGTTAGCAACAATATGATTTTAATTAAATGAAGCCTTTTCAGGAAAACTCAGTGCCCAATTTCGCTTTAGTTGTTTACTTACCCTATATATTGTGGTACAATGAAGATAATGACACAATATATGATGTTTAGTCATCGCGAGGAGGATATGAATATGAATTATGCTACAATAAAAAACTTAGATATAGCCAATGGCCCTGGTCTAAGAGTTTCCTTGTTCGTCAGTGGATGTACTCATCACTGCAAAGGCTGCTTTAATCCGGAATCCTGGAATTTTAATTATGGTCAGCCTTTTACTGAAGAAACAGAAGAAGAAATCCTGCACTTATTAGAAAGCAACCATATACGTGGACTTTCCCTTTTAGGTGGAGAACCTTTCGAACCCCAAAACCAAGCAGCACTTGTTCATCTGCTGCGCCAAGTAAAAGAAAAATTCCCACAGAAAGATATATGGTGCTACAGCGGCTATAACTTCGAAAAAGACATGCTTACCGGCAATCTCGGACCTTGGGAAATCACCGAAGAAATGCTGTCATACATAGATGTACTGGTCGACGGTGAATTTAAGCTGGAGCTGAAAAACCCCAACCTGCGTTTCCGTGGCAGCGAAAACCAGCGTGTCATCCGTGTCCAAGATTCCTTGAAACAAGACAAGATTGTACTTTGGGATGACGGTGAAGGCTTAGTAATATAATAGTAGAAAACTTTGATTACAAAAGAACCAAGAAAGTGCTTTCGAGTCCGGTCGCTCCCGTACAGAAGCCCCCTTGGGCTCACTGTTTTCCGCAGAAACCCCGAAGCTCGTTTTGAAGCCCCATTAACCCCTTATAGTTTTGATAGGCCCGTTTGGAATCCTATTGAAACTATAAGGAGTTTTCTATTGCGGCCAGCAAAGTCCCTTAATGATTTCTCTGCGGCCCCCAGCAGAACCCTTATGGTTTTTCCAGCAGATACGCAAAGCTCCCCAATGATTTTCCTACTGAACCCGAAGAGACCCATAGTTTTTCTTTTTGATTTCCATTTGCTTTCTATGGTACTCTGTTAGCCATAAGAAAGGGGTGGTACTCCTAACGTCACTTCAGCACTAATCTATTATTTTTCCCTCCGCCAACTTATACCCTAGGGAAATGAAAAATTCTTTTTTGTGGATATTCTAATGATATATGTACAAAACCCATCTCCGTACATATATCATTAGAATTAAAATCTTTGAACTTTATATATTCGTACAGATTTTGAAAAGTTCATACAGATACCTAAATGGATAATACCATAAAACCTTTATCCTTTGCGGTCTTGAGATAAATTTAGACTTAGCACAAAGTCCGTCTGTTGAAAGGTAGTTATAAAAATCTGGATATTGCTAACGGACCGGGCTTGCGTGTATCGCTGTTTGTAAGCGGCTGTACACATCATTGCAAGGGATGCTTCAACCCGGAGTCCTGGAATTTTAATTACGGACAGCCTTTTACGGAAGCAACGCAAGAGCATTTGCTGGAGCTGTTGGAGAACGAGCACATCCGCGGCCTGTCGCTTTTGGGCGGTGAACCCTTCGAGCCTGCCAATCAGGCAGCGCTGCTGCCGTTCCTGCGCAAGGTAAGAGCACGCTTTCCCAAGAAGGATATCTGGTGCTACAGCGGTTATAATTTCGAAAAGGATATGCTGACCGGTAATCTCGGTCCTTGGGAAATCACTGAGGAAATGTTGTCCTACATTGACGTACTGGTAGACGGAGAATTTAAGCTGGAGCTGAAGAATCCTAATCTGCGCTTTCGCGGCAGCGAAAACCAACGCGTTATCCTGGTGCAGGAATCGCTGAAGGCAGATGGTATTGTACAATGGGATGACGGCGAAGGCTTGAGCATCTGACAAGCAGTGCGTTTACAAATTTATAAAAAATAAAGCAGCCCTGCTCGCAGGAGCAGGGATGCCCGGAAAAAGAAATAGCATTGTCGGTCTTAGCAGGACTGACAATGCTATTTTAATTGTGTGCGCAAGGATTGCGGAATAACAGATTCTATAAAGGCCTTGACGATTGCCGGTTCAAAATCCAGACCGGCCTTGTTCTGCAGCTCGATGATAGCGTCGGCGTGAGTTTTTTGCCAATGCTGGGTGCAGGGGTTTAGATTGCGGTCATAATAATTGGCTACGGCAACTATGCGTGCGCCGATGGGGATGTTCTGTCCCTTAAGGCGTTTGGGATAACCGGTGCCGTCCCATTTTTCATGGTGCGCGCGGATGATGTCACTGATGGTGTCAAAGCCGGGAATGTTTTCCAGCATGCTGGCGCCTGCGATGCAATGACGTTTATAAATAGACTGCTCGCGCGTAGAAAGAAACGGCAGCTTAGCCAAAATAATATTGGGTACGGAAAGCTGACCGATATCATGCAGCAGCGCTGCTGTTTTTATCTGTGAAACTTCGCTAGCAGGCAGACCGAGCTTAGCAGCAGTGCTGGCAGAATAATTGGCAACCTGCTGGCTGTGCAGATAAATTTCCCTGTTTTTAATTTCCAACATTCTTAAATAGAACTCGCAGATATCCTTCGTCAGGCGAGCATCCGCAAAGTCCAGACATTGTGGTATAGCAATCATAAAGCGTATTTCCTTTTTTTCCGTTCAATATTGAGTACCAATAGTATAGCACTTTTTGACAAAAGATAAAAGTATGCAGAGCTATTGACTTGCAAAAAAAATTTTTTCCCATTATAATAGATAGGACAACTCAGGTCTGTGGTTGCAAGTCGATGCCAGTTGCAGGCGAAACGATCCACGTAAGCAGCAAAATTTTGCTGTGAGCACGGTGCAGCTTAGAAGTAAGTCCTGCCGCAAAAAAATTATGGGCGAGAGAGGTAGTAGTGGGGAGCGGAATGCTTAGGAGCGAACCTTCCAGCAGGCGAGTGTGGGGGCGAAAACCAGGTCAGCTGAGTTGTTTTTTGTTACCTAAATTACAGTTTGCTGTATTTTGAAAAAAAATGCAGCAAATTTTTATTTTTATACCGATTTTTTTCATAAAAATACTTTACCTTGCGGGGATTTAGGTATATAATGTACCTATCTCAAAATTGGCTTACAATATCGAAGGGGGAAATGATGATGAAGAAGATTTTGTTTTTAGTTATGGCAATTTTGGCTGCTGCTTCTATGATGATTGCCGGCTGCGGCGGTGGCGATAAAAAAGCTGCTGAACCGGAAAAGGTACTGCGTGTAGGTACAGAACCGACCTTTGCACCTTTTGAATTCCAAAAAGAGGGTAGCAAAAGCTATGATGGCTTTGATATGGATCTGGCACGTGCTATCGGCAAGCAAATGGGCTACAAGGTTGAAATTGTCAGCATGGGCTTTGACGCATTGATTCCGGCACTGAACTCCGGTAACATTGATGTTGTTGCTGCAGGCATGAGCATTAATGAAGAACGTCAAAAGGCTGTTACCTTCTCTGAACCTTATTATACTTCCGGCCTGATCGTTATGGTAAATAAGGACAACAACGAAGTTAAGAGCGTTAAAGATCTGGAAGGCAAACGTATTGCCTGCCAAATCGGTACTACCGGTGAAAAGAATGCCAGAAACGTTGCTAACGCTAAAGTAACTGCTTTCAACACTAATGATGAAGCTGTTATGGAACTGAAAAACAAAGGCGTTGATGCGATTATCAATGATAGTCCTGTAGTTGGTTATTACCTGGCACAGGGCGGTAACACCAGCATGAAGACTGTTGGCGATATCATGGAAGCAGAGCAATACGGTCTGGCTGTTAAAAAAGGCAATGATAAGCTTGCGGGCGAAATCAACAAAGCTTTGGCTGAGTTGAAGAAAAATGGTGAATATGACAAGATTTACAAAACCTGGTTTGGTGAAGTAAAGAAATAATATTTTGTTCACTACGGAGCACGACAGGGTTTAATTGCCGGACGTGCTCCGTTTGATATTAAAAAATTAGAAAAGAAAAAATGAGGGGGACCAACAAATGAAAAAGGTATTAGTGTTTTTAATGATGGCTATTATGGCCTGTAGCATGCTGCTGACCGGCTGCGGCGGTGAGGAAAAAAAGGCGGCTGACAGCGCTAAGGTTTTGCGTGTCGGCACTGAGCCTGTATTCGCACCGTTTGAATTTCCTAAGGAAGGCAGCAAGGATCTGACCGGCTTTGATATTGAACTGATTGAAGCTCTTGGCAAGCAAATGGGCTACAAGGTTGAAATGGTAAGCATGGGCTTTGATGCTCTGATTCCGGCGCTGAATTCCAACAATATTGATGTTGCTATTGCCGGTATGACCATTACCGACGAGCGTAAAAAGGTTGTTGATTTTACTGAATCCTATTACACCTCCGGTCTGATGATCATGGTACGTAAAGACAGCAATGTAAAATCCATCGATGATTTGAAGGGCAAAACTATTGCCTGCCAAATCGGTACTACCGGTGAAAATAAATCCAGAACTGTTGAAGGCGCTAAAGTAAAGGCATTCAATACTCAGGACGAGGCTTCTCTGGAGCTGAAAAACGGCGGCGCTGATGCTGTAATCGGTGATGCACCGGTTATTGAATACTATATGACCAAAGCAGGCAAGGACTTTGCTAAAACTGTTGGTGAAAGAATGGAAGCTGAGCCTTACGGCATTGCTGTTAAAAAAGGCAGCAAGCTGGCCGGCGATTTAAATAAAGCTTTAGCTGAATTGAAAAAGAGCGGCGAATATGATAAGCTTTATACTAAATGGTTTGGAGAGAAAAAATAAGCAGTGGTTCTCTCCAGCCTGCAACTAAGAATTTAGAAGGGATTGGGAGAATATGAATTTTGAGCTTATGGCAAATTCGTTTCCGCTTTTGCTGGCCGGTGCCGCTATTACCGTAGAGATTACGGCGATGAGCGTTACCTTCGGTCTGCTGATTGGCTGCATGATCGGTATTGCGCGCTTGTGCAGCATTAAGCCGTTGCGTTATTTTGCCAATGTTTATGTAGATTTTATCCGCGGCACCCCGCTGTTGGTACAAATCTTCCTCGTGTATTTTGCGTTGCCTAATATTATCGGCAGCCGTGTTGATCCGTTTGTGGCAGCAATTTCCGCCTGCTCCATCAACAGCGGTGCGTATGTTGCCGAAATCTTCCGTGCAGGCATTCAGTCTATCGACAAGGGCCAGATGGAAGCAGGCCGCAGCCTCGGTATGACCTGGGCGCAGACTATGCGCTATATTATCATGCCGCAGGCCTTCAAGCGCATCATTCCGCCTCTGGGCAATGAATTTATTGCGATGCTGAAGGATTCCTCTCTGGTTTCCGTTATCGGTTTCGAAGAGCTGACTCGTCGCGGCCAGCTGATTATTGCCCGTACCTACGCTTCCTTTGAAATCTGGATGGCTGTAGCTATTATCTATCTGATTATGACCTTTGCTGTTGCAAGGTTTACCGGTTATCTGGAGCGGAGGTTTGACACGAAATGAGCAAGAAAATGATTGTAATCAAAGATCTGAAGAAAAGCTTTGGCGATCTGCACGTACTCAAGGGTGTAAACCTGACGATTGCGGAAAAAGAGGTTGTTGTTATCATCGGCCCCAGCGGCAGTGGTAAGAGTACTCTGCTGCGCTGCATCAACTTTTTGGAGGAGCCTACCGGCGGCAGCATTGTTATCGACGGTATTCCTCTGAACGGTGAGGCTAATATCAACGAAATCCGCAAGGAAGTAGGCATGGTATTCCAACGCTTTAATCTGTTTCCGCATATGACTGTTATGCAGAATCTTATGCTGGCACCGATGAAGGTACGCGGCGTTTCTAAGGATGAAGCAGAAAAGACTGCGCATATGTACCTGAAAAAGGTTGGCATGGAAGACAAAGCCAATAATTATCCCGATCAGCTCAGCGGTGGTCAGCAACAGCGTGTTGCTATTGCGCGTGCCATGTGCATGAAGCCGAAGGCTTTGCTGTTTGACGAGCCTACCAGTGCTCTTGACCCGGAAATGGTTAACGAGGTTCTGGACGTTATGAAACAGCTGGCTAACGAAGGTATGACTATGGCTGTTGTTACTCACGAAATGGGCTTTGCCCGTGAGGTTGGCGACCGTGTATGCTTCGTAGACGGCGGCAAAATTTTGGAAGAGGGTACTCCGGAAGAAATTTTTGGTAATCCAAAAGAGGAGCGTACCAAAAACTTCCTGTCCAAGATTTTATAATTACTTGATTTTTATTAAAAGCACATCTGTAAAGGTGTGCTTTTTTCAACTAATCATCATTTATGGAGTGATAATTATGCAAATGCAATTCGACGGACAACAATATCCTTACGCTTCGCGCCGTCGCGTAGTTTATGGCAGACGCGGTATGGTCTGCACCTCGCAGCCATTGGCATCGCAGGCCGGCCTGCAGATTTTGCAGCAGGGCGGTAACGCTGTAGATGCAGCCATCGCGACAGCAATTTGTCAGACTGTAGTGGAGCCTACGAATAACGGTCTTGGCAGTGACTGCTTTGCGATTGTCTGGGTAAAGGATAAGCTTTATGGTATCAACGGCAGCGGTTATGCGCCGCAGAACCTGACGGCGGAGGCAGTGCGCGCTGCAGGCTATACAGATAAAATGCCGTTCAGAGGTTGGCAGGCTGTGACTGTTCCGGGAGCACCTTCAGCTTGGGCGGAGCTGCACAAGCGTTTCGGCCGTATGCCCTTTGCGCAATTATTTGCCCCTGCTATTGATTATGCGGAAAATGGTTATCCTGTTTCCCCGATAGTGGCACGCTTCTGGCAGGAGGGCATCGAGGCGCTGACGCCGTATAAGGATAATCCTGCTGTTGCACCTTGGTTTGCAACATTTGCTCCCAAAGGCGTGGCACCACGCACAGGCGAGTTGGTGCGTTTGCCGGACCATGCCAAAACACTGCGCTTGTTGGCGGAAAGCTATTGCGAAAGCTATTATCGCGGTGAGCTTGCCGAAAAAATTGTCGACTTCAGCGAAAAGACCGGCGGTTGCCTGACGTTGGCGGATTTGGCTGATTATCATGCGGAATTTGTTGAACCTGTGCATATTAATTATCGTGGCTATGATGTGTGGGAAATGCCGCCTAATGGTCATGGCATTACGGCATTGATGGCTTTGAATATATTGAAGGGCTTTGAATTCGACGGACGTGACAGCGTAGCAACACTGCATAAGCAGATAGAAGCTATGAAGCTGGCTTTTGCCGATGGCATGCAGTATATTGCTGACCCGCGCTATATGCGTACTAAGGTGGAAGCTATGCTGAGCGAGGAATATGCAGCCAAACGCCGTGCGTTTATTGGCGAGCAGGCCTTGCTGCCGGAAGCAGGCAAACCGTTCTGCGGCGGTACTGTTTATCTGTGTACTGCAGATAATGAAGGAAATATGGTATCCTTTATTCAAAGCAACTACAAAGACTTTGGCAGTGGCGTTGTGCTGCCGGGTTATGGCATCAACTTTAATGACAGAGGCGCAGGCTTTAGCTTGGACGAATCTTCGGATGATTTCCTGCTGCCGCGTAAGAAGCCTTATCATACAATTATCCCCGGCTTTTTAACTAAGGACGGCGAAGCTGTTGGTCCGTTTGGTGTTATGGGTGCCTATATGCAGCCGCAAGGTCATGTGCAGGTGTTGATGAACACGATTGATTTCCTGCTGAATCCGCAGGCTGCGCTGGATGCACCGCGTTGGCAGTGGATTGATGGGCGCGAGGTGTGGCTGGAGGACCGCTTTGCGCCGGAGGTTGTTGAAGAGCTGCGCAAGTTGGGGCATGAGGTGCGTGTAATGAGCGATTACACCAGCTTTGGCAGAGGTGAAATCATCTGGCGCTGCGCTGACGGCGTACTGGCGGGAGCAACGGAGCCGCGTGCTGACGGAACCGTGGCTGCTTGGTAAATTTATAAGTTTGGTGTATTAATATGATATTCTCTACTGTGGGAAGTACGCACGTAATTATGATCAAGCTGCGTTTTCAAGAATGGGCATACGCATGATACTACAATAGTAACCTTGCGGTAACTGGCGCACATTAAAGTGCGTACTTTACAGGACTGCCACTTGGTACTATGATATGTACAGATGATGCGCAAAGCATCACGAGGAGGTTAACAGATTATGAAACAAGAAACGTTAGATTTTGTTAAAGAAAAAACTGCAGCTTTAATTGCTGCTCATAGCTGCAGCGCTGAAGCAAAGGCTGCTGCGGAAAAATGGCTGGCAGCTGTTGGTACTGCGGAAGAAGCAGAAGTAACCAAGGCTTATATTGCAGAGCTGGAAGCAGATATCATGCCGATTGACGGGCTGATTGCTTTTGCCAGTTCTGAAGCAGGTGTTGGCGTTTTCGGCGCTGAGCTGGCTAAAAATATTCTGGCACATGCTAAGGAAATCAAGGCTGCTGGTGCTGCCTATTGCGATTGCCCGGCCTGCGCTGCCTGCAAAGCAATTCTGGATAAAAAGGCAGAGCTGCTGTAATTAATCTTCAAAAATAACATTAACCGCCCGTATCTCAGGTGAAGTGGAGATGCGGGCGGTTATAATTTTCTTTCAAAAAAATGCTGCTTGCGGTATAATATAAAAAATACTGAAGGAGGGAAAAGCATGGATAAGTATATAATTATGAATAAAAATATACCTTTGGTTAAGACAAAGATGTCCGCTGCAGGCTATATAACCGAAGTCCTGCAGATATACAATCCAGAAGCCTTTCCTGTAGGTATTTTTACTGATGATTTTAATAAGCTTGCAGACAAATTAAATCAGTGGTGGCGTAGCCGTATTATTCCTGCAAGTCGCGACGGATTGCGCTATATCCTGCATTTGTATGATGTCGAATCTCCAGCGGTTTTGAGCAAGCGCAGCTTGGGGTTGAGCCTGTCTGATCAATATTGGCTGAAGCCTGTCGGCAGTGAGCTGACATGGCAGGATATTAACTTTTTCACCAACGATTTTTCCAAGGAGTTAGGTGAAGCATTTTTCCAAAAGGAGTCCTCCAGGCCTGCAATAAATCCGTTCACGCCTGATGCTTCAAGCAATGGCTGGTTAAAGAAAAAGTGGGTGAAAATCAACGGCGTTACGTATCTTGCCAAAGCAGGCTCGGTACCGCTGTTGCAGCAGCCGTATAATGAAATTGCTGCCGCCAATGTAGCGGAGGCTCTGACGATAAAGCATGTTCCCTATGAGCTGATTATAGAGGATAATCGTCCGCTGTGCCTGTGTCCTAATTTTATTACTACGGAAACAGAATTTGTTCCTGCTTATTTTGTTAAGGATATTCTTCCCAAGTCGAATAACGATTCTGTTTACGGACACTTCCTCAGGTGCTGCGATTATTTGCAAATTCCTGATGTGGCAGGTTATTTACAGCAGATGCTGTGCCTGGATTACCTGATTGAGAATAGCGACAGGCATTATGGTAATTTTGGCTTTATCCGTGATGTTAATTCTTTGAAGTTCCTAGGTCCTGCACCGTTGTTTGATAATGGTACAAGCCTGTGGTGTGAATCATTAAATAGCGAAATAGGAACAGAATTACCTGCTATGCCATTTAAAGATACGCAGAAAAAGCAGCTTGCCTTAGTTAAAGAGTGCCTTATTGATATCAATGGAATTGATGCTTGCGCTGAGATAGTACAGAATACCTTGTTGACAAGTCCGTATCTGGATAAAGAGCGCGTTACGCGTATCAGCGAAGCAGTTGCTAACCGTGCGCGTGGCCTGAAGAATTATTTGAGTAAGCTAAACTGAAAATAAGCATCAAAAAACCGCTAAAGCCTTTAGAAAGCCTTAGCGGTACTTTTCTTTGTTGGTGTGTCTGAGAAGAATCGAACCTCCGCACACGGTACCGGAGAAATAGCATGCTTGCATTGTAACGATATTCAAAGTTATAAACTACTTGTCTTTAGTTGTTGTATATAGTATAATGGACATAGAAAAAGTGCTACCGATAGACGGTTGCCTTTTAAATCATGTAGTTAAAAAATAACCGCAAGTTTGCAGACTGGGCGGTTATTTTTTGCGTTTTTACCGAGTTCATAGCCGAATTTGACACAAGCCAAACCGAAGCCTAATAATGCGAGGACTTCAAGAATATTCATCGGCGCCACCCTCTTTCTTGTAGATTTCCATAAGGATATGGATTCTTGCAATAGGAGAGCCGCAAAGCCCTCCGAGGAGAGCAACCGCCTACCGCTGTGGTAGCACTAATTAATTTTAACATACGTTTGCAGAAAAGTGAATATAGAGGAATATAAAACTGGTCGATAATATTAGTGCATAAAAAATCCCTTCCCAAACAAATGATATGTACCCCCAATACTGGACACCCAGTATTGGGGGTATTTTAATGAAA
>ENA-OOXC01002085-OOXC01002085.1-human-gut-metagenome-genome-assembly--contig:-NODE-2085-length-10446-cov-5.024444_pt1 | contig 10446 bp, 9 predicted proteins | sample MGYA00241578_ERZ501325 | MGnify/ENA primary metagenome ERZ501325 (study PRJEB25962, sample SAMEA2042737) | human gut metagenome | biome: human gut; feature: human-associated habitat; material: faeces...
GGTTTTAGGCTTTCTCAAGTACCCTCTGTTTTTGTGCCCTCTCGTTTGAGTGCTTGTCTATTATATCACGCTTTTCGAGCTTTGTCAACATCTTTTTCATTTTAATTTTGCACAAATGGTTTTAAACTGTTATATTCCCCGATTGTGCAAAACGTAAACAACCACAATATACAGTTTCCCGCTATCAATATTTAGTTATCAACAGCCGCATTCCTGTATGTTGAAAACTCGTGCATTCTTTCCGTAAAGCTAAAAACAATGCCGCCCTTTAAGGACGGCACCGATAAAAATCCTATTTTTCCTCGTTCAGTTCGGAAATTATTCTGACAAAGCTGTCAATATCATTAAAATCACGATATACCGAAGCAAATCTGATATACGCCACCTTATCTATATCCTTCAGCCTGCGCAGTACCAGTTCGCCGATCTCGTCCGACGATACCTCACGTCTGAACTGGTTCTTCAACTCCTGTACAATATCTTCAACCATTTTTTCAAGGTCCTCGATCTGTACCGGACGTTTCACCGTAGCTCTCGCAAGCCTGTTTATCAGCTTGTCACGATCAAAAGGTTCAATGGTATTATCCTTTTTCACAACCATAAGCGGTATTGTTTCCACCATTTCATAGGTCGTAAAACGGCACTTGCACGACAGACATTCACGTCTTCTGCGAATTTTATTTTCCGCAGGGCGACTGTCTATTACCTTGCTGTCCTCATATCCGCATTCCGGGCATTTCATCTGTTTTCCTCGCTTTCGCTCTGATCCTCACGGTTTCCTTTTCCATATTCCTGTATTTATGTATTTTAACACACTTTCGCAGCTTTTTCAAGCATTTTCTGTAATCAAAGACCCATCTTATACTTATCGTATATCTTTTTCATATTATTCACACATACAGCAAGTTCGTCATAGCTGCTGTAGTTCTCACGGTAAAGCTCGACTATCATTGATTTATCGTAATTTATCTTTTCAAGTTCGCTGAAAAGACGGTTGAAGTTAAAGCTGCCCTTTCCTATCGGCAGGCAATCGCAGCCTGCGTTGCCGTCGCTTACATGAAGATGTACGACCTTGTCACCTATTATATCCAGAAGCCTGAACGGATCTACATTGCTCCTTCTCGCCTGTTTGAGATCTACAACAAATCTGACCTCGTCGCCGAGTTGTCCGATCATATCTTCGATAAATCTTACACTGCTGCTCTTGCAGTAGCAGATGTTTTCCTGTGCCACCGTAACACCGAATTCTTTTGCGAGGCGGAACAGACGCAGATAACGTTCCATGTACCTTTCATCAGGTACCTTTGAGCTTAGGATAGCTCCGTGCAGAACAAACACATCCGCACCGATCTCCGCCATAACCTCAAAATACCTCTTGTAAATATCAATCAGATATTCGGTTCTGCGTGGATAATCGCCGAAAAGAAACAGCGTTTCCATAGGCGAAGAAAACGGATGCATGGATATTACGTTCATTCCGTATTCACCGATGATCCTTCTTAGTTCAACAAGCACCTGCCCTTCAAGCTCGTCTATCGAATTTACGAATATCTCAACATTTTTTACACCCCGCTCGGCAAGCTCATAAAGAGCCTTTTCTGTTTCAAGAGGGTACAGACATGCCGTTGATACGCCAATATCCATTTTCGTTACTTCCTTTCTGAAAATCAGCCCGCCAGAGAACAAACGTTCCCTATTATTGATATGATTAGCGGTAATACATACACCGCCGCCAGCACCGCAACAAGCAATGCGTAAATGCCGATCCTGCACAGACCTTCCGCCTTATCGGCAATTGCCGTTATCTTTTTGCGGAATATAATGTACAGCGCCAGTGCCGCAAAGCCTGCGACGCTCAGCACAATACCCGGTTTAAGCCCCTTCGGGCAGAAGCTTATGGCTATATCGTTTTTGCCTTCCTCCAGCTTTACCGCCATAAAGCCCGACATAGAACGGTATATCTCAGCTGGCTTTCCGTTTATCGTTGCAGAAAATCCGTCGTCATACGGCACCGACAAAAACAGCCACTGACCGCTCTTTGCGTTGTCTGCCGTTCCGCTTATATTTCCACCGTCAACCTTAAGATCGGCGGTTTTTGTTTTATTGATAGCTTTTTCCAGCTTGCCGAGCGACAGTCCGTAAATACCGTAGCTTGAGCAATAAGTGCTTTCGTTTACGTCAACATCTATACTTACCTTCTCATTTTCGAAAGTACCGAGATATAAAAGTCCGTTGCTGTCTTTATTCGGGAATGACAGATCCTGCTTGATGCCGTTTACATATATTGCAAACGAACCGTTGATATGCTCGTTGATATTTCTTGCAACAAGATCAAAGCAATCGAAATACAGCGCCTGCTTTTCGCCTATATCCAGCTTGTAGCTGAGCGTTGCGATGCGAGTATCGCTCTTGGGTGTGAAATAATATATCCCGTCATGTTGTGCATACCGAATATTTCTTTCTCCGGTATGCTCATACTCGGTAAACAGCAGTTCGTTACCCGTATCAAGCAGATTCTTTGCAAGATATTCCTGTATAACTATGCGTTCCGCCTTAGGCAGTTCCGTGCATTGTGAGAGATCGCTGTCGGTCACTATTCCGAGCGGAAGATAATATTCGCTCTCATAAATTGAATAGTTCTTGTCACGATAAATCACAGGCTCTCTTGCGCTGAATTTCTCTATATAATATTTTATATTCATAACGGCATCGGTAAGGGCAGTGCCTCCGTTGCCGGTTACCTCCATCCAGTAGGACGAATAGCCGAGCCGTTTCATCGCAAACATATAATCCTCCGATGTAAGCGAGGTGTAATGTGCGATGGTGGGATAGCCCAGTCCGCCTATAAGATTTGCGTCAAAATATTTCTTAGGCCACTGCGTCAGCTTCACCCTGTAAAAATCCTCGTCCTCGGGGATTTTTCCTTCAAGTTCTATCGCATTGTTGTACTTGACGGGAGTATATGCTGATGCGCCTATATATACGTTTGCGTTGAAAACGCTCTCCGCTACAACAATTACAGCCAGTACAGAACAAACCGCTTTGAAAGTGAGCTTCTTAAAAACGCCGAAAGCCATAGTCAGAACATACAGTGCCGTAAATCCGCAGAAGATAATTAAAAGCAGGAAGAACGATTCCGAGCTTCCCCACAGTGTAGAAACATACGAATCCAGGTCGTATCTGCAGTTACAGTAGTACCATATCGTAAAACCGAAATAGATAACGCCGGCGGCAGTTATTCCGATAAGATAGGGCTTTTTATTCTTTTGCGCATAATCATCAGGCTTTGTATGCGACAGCTTCACCGCCGCAAAGGTCAGCATCATAAGCGTAGTCATATAGCCGTACCGCATAGGGAATGCCATATAGTCGCCCGTGTGCCACATCTTGTTTATCGGCTCAAACACTACCGGCAGAAGCGTAAGGAACGAAAGCAGCGCATAGAATCTGCTGTTCTTGCTCTTTCTGCGCAGAAAATACACGATGAAAGCCGCAACGGAAAATCCCGTACAGAAAATAAGCGGCAGATTTGTATATATCCCTGCAAATACCGCAGAATCAAACAGACCCTTGAGTATGTTCGCACCCCTTGCGGATGAAAGATACTGTGCAAAGCTCGGAAGCCATACAACAGCGGAAATCAGCGCCGCTATACCGCAGCCTATAATAAACCTCGGCGCAATGCCCCTTGTACTGCCCTTTTTTCTGTTAAGAAAAATGTAAACGCCGAAATACAGTATCGTGAACAATACCACCATATAGCTGAGATAATAATTCAGCACCAGCATTCCGACAAGGCAGAATATAAGACCGCCTGTGCGTTTACGCTTTACGAGCGAATTGAACGCTATCAGCAGCAGTGGGAAGAAGTACATTACATCGAGCCATACCGTGTTCTGATAGAACAGCATAGAGTAACCGCTGAACGCATACATAACGCTGAAAAGTGCCGAATATGTCGCATCCAGCTTTTTATGGCAGGTGCGGAAGTACGCATTTGCGGTTATCGCACAGACAGCCATTTTCATAAGCGTCATAATGTTCATGAACAGCATCATGTCCGCCTTGTCGACAAACGCAACAAGAAGCGAAAACGGGCTTGATATAAAGAACAGGAACACGCCGAGGAAATTCATTCCGCCGGCATTCTGCCAGTTGAATAAGAAATCCCCCTTGCCCTCAAGTATGTCCTTGAAGTCGAGCAATAAAGGAAGCACCTGCTGGTGCATATCGCACCATGCGAGCGTTTTATCTCCGAACGGATAAAGCCCGCTGCCCGCAAATACCGCAAGTCCTATGACGATTACCGCTATCGGCGGAATTATCAGCGTCAGCAACAGCTTCGGACTGCGTATAAGTTTACCAATATGTGTTGTGATTTTTTTAGTAATATCTCTTTTCAAAATATCCTCCGGGATTTTTAAAAATCTCTCCCATTTGGTTTTTATGAATATCTGTCTAAATTCAAAAGCCGCAAAGACTTTATGTGCTATGCGGCTTTTATTTTTGATTGAATTATCAGCCGCAGGTGATTATACCATGAGCTTCTTTGTGTCTACCGTACCCTTTGAAGCAAGATTCTTTGTGTCCTTCTTGCTTTCGCCGTTTCCTGCATTTGTATAATTCTTGCCGTGCTTCTCCTGCCAGAGTACCCACAGGGGACCCGAGATGCACAGTGAAGAATAAGTACCGCAGATAAGACCTGCCATCATAGGAATAGCAAATGTCATTATCGAGGTTACGCCGCAGATTGCGCATACAACGCAGATTGCGAGTACGGCAAAGGCTGTGGTAACAGTTGTGTTTACAGAACGCGTTATCGACTGAGTGATACTCATATTAACAAGTTCCTTGAGTGAAAGCGAGTTGCCGTAAAGGTTACGGTTCTCTCTGATACGGTCATATACAACGATTGTATTATTGATAGAGTTACCGAGTACGGTAAGAACAACCGCCATAAAGTTTGCGTCGATCGGGAAACGGCAGAACACGAATACCGCATAAACCATGAAGCAGTCGTGAACAAGGGCTACCAGCGCAAACACACCTGCCGAAAGGCCGCCGATTTTCTTGAATCTGAACGCAATATAGATTACAAGCAGTACAAACGAGAATAATACCGCAACAAGGCACTTAAGGAAGAACTCCGTACCTGATGTGGGGTTGACATCCTGGCTGTTTACAAGCGTAAGGCTGTTATCCTTGAAGGTCTGCTGGAGCTTATCCGATAAAGCTGTCTGCTTATCTGCTGTAAGTCCCTCCGAAGACGAGAATGAGATTTCAACGACTTCAAGCGAGCTGTTCATCGAAGAACCTGTAGTTACCGTAACAGCACCGTAATTTTCGCCCTCAACCGTCTTCTTTACCGCATTTGTGTCAATTTCGCCGGTATAGCTGTAGGTCAGCATTGTACCGCCCTTGAATTCAATAGCCATTTCAACGCCGAATATACAGTTGAAAATAACCGTAATTACAGCAATGACGATCGGTATCAGAAAGAGTACCTTTCTGTATCCTATAAAATCAAATACTTTTTTGTTATTCATTTTGAAGCACCGCCTTCCGTTGCGGCAGCCTTTTCAGCGGCACGCTTCTTTGCAGATTTTCCGCCGTAGAGAGCGGGATTTCTGAATATCTTGAATCTGGAAAGCGACATTGTCATAAGTCTTGTCGCAAATATGCCGAACAGGAAGTTCAGTATTACGCCGACCATCAGAGTGTAGCCGAATGAGTAGATAGTACCCTCAGTTGAAGCGCCGAACATAAAGAATACCGGCTTCAGTATAGTAGACGCAAGGCTGTCGGGAGTACCGAAAGCACCCATAAGTATGATAGCAACGATAATCATTGTGATATTACCGTCAAATACCGCACTGAACGCTCTCTTATAGCCTGTAGCTATCGCTGTGTCTATCGTCTTGCCGCTGTTTATTTCTTCCTTTATACGCTCACCCGTGATAACGTTAGCGTCAACGCCCATACCAACCGCAAGAATGATACCTGCAATACCTGGTATTGTCAGCGTAAAGCTGTTCGAGAACGGGAAGAAGCCTGTTATAGCACAGAACGTACCTGCAACCTGTCCGATAAGACCGATAACGGCAACTACACCGGGCAGTCTGTACAGTGCAATCATGAATATCATTATAAGTGCAAATGCGATAACGCCGGCGATTGCCATAGCGTCACGGGCACCCGTACCGAGCGTGGGAGAGATAGTGCTGAAGCTCGATGTTTCCAGCTTGAACGGTAACGCACCGCCGTTTATCTGGTCTGCAAGCGCCTTAGCCTCATCAGCCGTAAAGTTACCGCTGATAGTAGCCTCACCGCCGCCGATTTCCTCTTTGACAGAAGCTGTGGATATGCACTTGTCATCCATATATGTCGAAATGTATCCCTTTGATGATGCGAGTTTCTTTGTAGCCTCTGCAAACTTATCCTTGCCGCTGTCCTTCAGCTTTAAGGATACCATATACTCATATTCCTTGCTGTTTCCGCTCTTGAGCTGATATACGGCAGAAGCCTTTTCAACGTCCGAGCCGGAAATGATAAGGGGCAGATCCTCATATGTCTGACCGTCGGAAAGCGATTTTTCCGAGCCTTCTCTGAAGGTGAGCAGTGCGGTAGCACCAAGCTCCTTTACAGCCGCTTCCGGATCAAAGCTGTCATCCTCAGCCTGCCACGGGAAACGCACGATTATCTTATCGCTGTTATAATCAACATAAACCTCATAGTCTGTTATGTTGTTTGCAACAAGTCTTGTTTCAACGATCGACTTTGCCGCATCGACCTCTTCATTGGTCGCATCGTAATCTGCCGGTGACGTAAATGTAACGTCAACACCGCCTCTGATATCAATACCCCAACGAATATCACTTACACCTCTTATAATAGTGTTCGTGAAATCGCCGTACTGGGTATGAACACCGAAAAATACTATGCCTGTAAATGCCAGTATAACCGCCAGCACTATAAAGAACACAGGCTTTGCCACTCTTTTCAAATGTTTCACTCCGTTTCTGTGCCTAAGCACATCCTGTTAATTTATACATTATAGTATTATACTATAATGATTTCGATTAGTCAAGAAATAGTAAAGAATTTCTGCAATTTTCACAATCCGTTCATTATACGGAAAGCTCAGCCTTTTCTCCGAGAACGTCCTTGTTCTTTTCAAGGACAGGCTTTATGCACCTTTCAAGGAATGCTGTCACCTGGCTTGCGCTTCTGCCCGTGTAATTTTCGGGGATGAGCTTTGCCTCGATTTCTTCCTTTGTCGTCATGAAGTCGGGGTCTGCGGCGATTCTGTCAACGAGGTCGTTTTCTCCGCCCTCTTCTTTGATAACCTTACCTGCGGCAATGCTGTGCTGTCTTATCTTCTCGTGAAGCTCCTGTCTGTTTCCGCCCTTCATAACTGCGTCCATCATAATGTTTTCCGTTGCCATGAAAGGAAGCTCCTTCATTACTCTTGCACGGATAACCTTAGGATATACGACCAGTCCGTTTGTGATATTCAGCATAATGTTCAGTATAGCGTCTGTTGCAAGGAATGCCTCCGCTACTGCGATACGCTTGTTCGCACTGTCGTCGAGCGTTCTCTCAAACCACTGTGTGCCTGCCGTAAACGCAGGATTAAGAGTATCTATCATAACATATCTTGAAAGCGAGGTTATTCTCTCCGCTCTCATCGGATTCCTCTTATAAGGCATAGCCGAAGAACCGATCTGATTCTTTTCAAAAGGCTCCTCGATTTCCTTGAAGTTTGCAAGGATACGCAGATCGTTCGAGAATTTTGAACAGCTTTGTGCAATACCGCCCAGTACGTTTACTATTCTGCTGTCAACCTTTCTTGAATAGGTCTGACCGCTTACGGGTACGCACTGCTTGAATCCCATTTCCTCAGCTATCATCTGCTCCAGCTTTTCTATCTTTTCCTCATCGCCGTGGAACAGTTCCATAAAGCTCGCCTGTGTGCCTGTAGTACCCTTCTGACCGAGCAGTTTCAGATTACCCATCTGATACTCAAGATCCTCAAGATCCATCAGAAGTTCGTTCATCCACAGCGTAGCACGCTTGCCTACGGTAGTCAGCTGTGCGGGCTGTAAATGTGTATATGCAAGACAGGGCATATCCTTATATTTATCCGCAAAAGAAGCGAAGTTCGAAAGAACGTTCACAAGCTTTCTGTGTACTATCTTCATAGCGTCACGCATTACGATAACATCGGTGTTGTCGCCTACATAACAGCTTGTAGCGCCTAAATGGATTATGCCCTCGGCCTTCGGACAGCACTTTCCGTATGTATGAACGTGTGCCATAACATCGTGGCGGAGCTTCTTCTCCTCCTCAGCCGCATAAGCAAAATCAATATCATCAATATGCGCCTCAAGCTCGTCGACCTTTTCCTGTGTTACCTGCTCAAGTCCGAGCTTCATTTCCGCTCTCGCAAGCGCTACCCACAATCTGCGGAATGTCGAAAACTTCTTCTGTGCGGAGAATGTAAACTGCATTTCCTCACTTGCATATCTCGTACAGAAAGGGCTTTCGTAAGTTTCATAATTTGTCATTATAAATAACCGTCCTTTTCATCGGATTTTTTACTTTCCTGTGTCATCTGTATCTGCCGCCTGTATCTTTGGCGCATACAGTGCTTCATCTGCACATACCGACACATTTTATATTGTATCACAAATTGTCCGTGTTCGCAATAGCAAACGTCATTTTTTCTCAAAACTTACCTTTCCGTATATCATTCAACCGCTCTGCTTCACCCTACGGCCATATCGACCACAACCGCTCCGCTTCACCCTACGGCAACATCGACCACAACCGCTCCGCTTCACCCTACGGTCACATCGACCACAACCGCCTCGCTTCACCCTACGGTCGCATCGACCACAGCCCGTCATTTCGCACAACAAAGCCGTTTTAACAGCTCTGCCGAAAATTTTTCGTATTTTTTTAAAAAAGCCCTTGACAAATACCCGAAAACCGTGTATAATGTTTACTGTTATCTGGGTGTGGCGCAGATTGGTAGCGCGCTACCTTGGGGTGGTAGAGGCCGCAGGTTCAAATCCTGTCACTCAGACCAGTTAAAAACCGCTTGATTGTCAAAATCAAGCGGTTTTTTGTTTGCCGTTTTATCTCTTATATAAGCAAGCTCTACGAATATATTCTATTAAATATAGCACCCTCCCAACCCGACATCTCCTGCCTATGCACTTATTCAAACAGTTTCGCTTTCTTTTTCCTTTTCTCCGTCTTTATACCTCCGGTCGCCGTTCTCCCTGTCATACGCCTTCACCGAATATTCGCTGACATTCTTTACCGTTTCGCCGTCTATCTGCAATGCGGCAGGTGAATCAAACCGCACTGTGATTTCCTTTCCGGTCAGCACCTCTACCATCTCGGTATGGCTGATATGCTCCCCCTTGAAAATTGAAGGGAACACCATAAGCGTTTTCAGCTTTCCACTGCCGTGCATCACAACAACCGACAGCTTCCCCTCGGGATTGTTTCTGTCCTGTTGCGGAGCGGTCATCATACCGCCGCCGTAAAACCTGCCGTTCATTGTCGGCGCAAGCCATACCTTCTTATAGCTGTACTCCCTGCCGTCAACGTTTATAACCGCATTCGCCGGTCTGAAATGAAACAGCAGACCTTTAACCGCAATAGATGTATAATTTATGGGCTTGTCGGATTTTTCTCTCAGCTCATCGCCCGTTTCACAGCAATATCCGTCAATACCGTAGCCTATAGCATTGATAAACCGTGAGCTTTTGCCGTTTACCGTTACAATAGGCAGATTTCTGACATATTCATTTATCCTTACAGGCTCACAGCCCTGCTCCATGCCGAGATCACGCAAAAAATCATTTCCGCTTCCCGTACCGTAATAATACAGCGGATTTTCATAAGGATACCCGTCGCTGTCGTTTATAAAACGGTTAAGCGTACCGTCACCGCCGCACAGCACAATATCGCTTTCGGGCGAAATACTGTCAAAAAATGTGCCGTATCCGCTTATCTGCGTCATATTGCAATATTTCAGTTCATCGTCCTTGTATATTTCCGTCAGCTTTTGTGCAAGCTCTGTTCCTTTTCCATTGCAAGATAAAGGATTATACAGTATGTATTTCACGCTCATGTATGCCCTCCCCTTAAAACCGACAGCCGATTACTTATGATGTTATCGGTCCTTTGGCTCTTTCGGTTTTTTAGTCTTTTGGTCCTTTTGGTATAGTATAACAAATTTAAACGGATTTTGCAATATATTGTTGTAATTTGTCAACACTTTGCATTAATAATTGTATAAGTTGTTGCTTGTAAGCATCCGTGCCTCGTCCGCCGTTTGGGTTGCCACATCTGTGCATCGACAGCCATTTGTGCCGTTGCATCTGTGCATCGACAGCCATTTGTGCCGTTGCATCGTGCAACGGCTTTGTG
>ENA-OOXC01002088-OOXC01002088.1-human-gut-metagenome-genome-assembly--contig:-NODE-2088-length-10434-cov-3.762598_pt1 | contig 10434 bp, 9 predicted proteins | sample MGYA00241578_ERZ501325 | MGnify/ENA primary metagenome ERZ501325 (study PRJEB25962, sample SAMEA2042737) | human gut metagenome | biome: human gut; feature: human-associated habitat; material: faeces...
CTTTGGGCAAGAGGCGGGAGTGTGTTGTTTTTGCCTCTCACTATACTAATGACATTTTTTGCTGTTTTACTCACCCCCTAAAGCAAAAAAATTTAAAAAATATTTTTCTAAAAAAATTTGCACTGGGGGGTGAGTAAATTGCGTTTTTTTGTCATTAGTATAATGAGTTTTCTTTTTTCTCTCTTTCTTTTTTATAATTTTTTCTTTCTGTCTTTATTTCTTTTGGCTGTGATAAAAACTACTAGCGTAAGCTAGTAGTAACCTTGTTCTTTAGAGTACTACCTAGAGGATAGACGTAAAGTACGGTAGAAGTAGAGCGTAGGCGCAGCCCAAATCCCTAATCCTTGACAAGCGAAAAGAGAATAAATCCGGACTCTTGACACTTGAAAAAGGAGATTTTCCTAATCCTTGACAAAAGAAAAGGTTGAATCCCATTTACTTGACATTGCTCTTTTTTCGGACAGTTTGCAAGAGAGAGTCGAATTTTACTTTGGACACTTGGTTCTGGTGAAAGCCAGTTTTTGGACAGTTCTCTTTTGGTGAAACCCCAAAAACTGGACACTCTTGTTTTTACATCCGCACAGTAAAAAAGCGTCCTGCCCATAGTAGGGCAGAACGCTTAGCGGATTAAGCAATTATTGCTTTTAATTTTTTTAGACCGTTAGCACGATGCTTGTAAGCAGTTTTCACACTGCACTTATGCTTATCGCAAAATATTTTGTAATCAACATCCTGCAGAACAAGCTCATTGACAGCAGTAAATTGCTCTTTAGTGAGCTTACGCATCGTATCAGACAATAGCTGATTATGCATCAGCTCGTCAATATCATTCTTCTTGTCAGCAATCTGCGTTTCTTCGCCTTCTTCCTCTGCGTCCAGATAATAACAATCCTTGACAGATTTTCCACGCGTAAACTTATGCAAAAGTCCGTAATGGATATGGTACTGCAATAGTCCGGGCAGATGCCCGAAGTCCCGTCCCTCATACTTCTTGATTTGCTCTAAAAAGATTAACCAGGCAGTATTGACGGCATCCTCACCCAAGGCTTCACGCACTTCGTAGCGATAGGCCTCCTTGTAGATTAAGGGCTTAAAGGCTGTGCATAATACATTGATGGCCTCGCGGTCACCTTTTTGGGCGCTGTGCACCAGCTCCTTGAATTCTGTGAGAGTGAAGGTTGTTTTTTCCTCCGTGCAGTCTTTCAGTTCGGTGCCTTCCGGCACGCAGCAGATTATTTCTTCGGAGTTTTCCTGCTCAGGGCAGTTTTTTGTTGTTATGTTGTCCAGTTCCTTTCTATGGCGGTAGTGTTACCGCATATGGCAGAATTCTGTGCTGTACTACATCAAGCTCTTGATGTGCCTATTATAACACAGAAGATTAGCAAGTTTCTTATTTGAGCATAATAATGCGCAAAAACGTTTTGACTAGTCTTTTTGTAATAATCTGTTAGCAAAATAGTAATATTTTGAGGTGACAGTATGAGAAAAAGACTTAGAAATTTGTATTCTGAAGAGCTGGTGGATTCGGATTATTTGCCAGAACTGGTTGAACTGGGAGTGCTTATAGGATCGCATAGAACGGCATCAGGGATAAATCAGGAAGAGTTTGCCAGGATGATTGGGGTGTCGCGACGGACGATGACTAAGATTGAAAATGGCAGGCAGTCTTTGAGTTTTGTTGCTTTTTTGAGAATTGCTGCTGTGCTGGAGATGCGACCGGAGTATTTGCTGCAGGAGCTGACGCGGGTGACGCAGAGGAAGTGGAGTACGAAGGGGGAGGATTGAGAGAGAGGTGGCTTGTTAGAACATAAGTTAAACTGATAATTTAGGTTGAGTGCTTTTGACAGAGCACTATTATTTTTAATTCGCAACCAAATGGATATTTGGTTGCGGGGGGGGGACAAGATGATATAATAACTACATAGGAATCCTTAATATATTTTTGATACGGAAGGGTGCTTGTATGTATTGCAAAGTTTGTGGAGAAGAGCTTAAACCAAACGCTAAATTTTGTGGGAATTGCGGAGCAAAAGTAGTAAAAGAGGCGGAAACTATCCCTAAGGCTGATATAAAAAAGACCGCTGAACCAGTAAATAAAAAAGTAGAGATTGAAGAAACAAAAACTTCCAAAAAGAAAACTATTGCCGAAGTAGTTGCGTCTTTAGCAATTGTTGGTTTGATTTTTTCTGCTACGGGTAATGATACGTCGTAAGAAGCTAATAAGCAGATAACAGTTAATAAAAAAGTTACAACTGCTATACCCAAAGAACATCGAGAATTTTTAGCTAAAATTGGCTTACAAGTTCCTGCTGATGATAAAATTGACTTTACTGATGAAAAGGGTAAATTGCATTACTATAGAATTCCCTCTCAAGATGGAGAGCAAGGAGTTACTATGGTGCTGGTTAATGATAATGGAGCTATTAACGAAGTAAATGTATCTCATAAAAGCAAAACTTGTTATGGGTCGTTTAATTTAGTGGCAAATGGAAATGTTCTTGGCACGTTTAGCGACAAATTAGCTGAACATAAATTAGCAGATGCTCAGGCTCAACAAGAAGCTAAAGCCAGAGAAGCTCAAAAAGCTGCTGAAGCAGCTGAGAAAGAAGCAGATGCAAGAAGATTTGCTAATTATTTAGGTTGTACGGTAGAAGAATATAAAGAGCATTTTGGTCCGATGCTTAGTACTGGTTTTAAAAGAGGAAGACTAGATACATGGTATAACGATAGTTCTTCAACATCAGTTAATGAATATGGACATGGTGTACAATACGTTCTTCATTTAGTTGGTCGTGGTCAAAATGGCAAGAGAGTTTATGTGAGTGTATATGAGTACTCAGACAGACCGGGAGATTATCAGGTTCAAGTTATGAATACTAATCATGAATAATTTTATAAGGAGATGTAAAATTTATGTATGAAGATTCGTTGTTCGTTATTTTACTGGAAAATTTGATTTGGCTTTTGATTGCCGCGCTTATCCCAGCTTATATTGCTAAAAGAAAAGGAAGAAATTTCAAGCGTTGGTATATTTATGGAATTTTACTATGGATTGTAGCGATGATTCACAGTTTACTGCTTTCTGATCACAGTGGACTAAAATGTCCTTCTTGTGGTAGTTGGATAAAAGAAAATTCTACAGTGTGCAAGTATTGCCATATTGTATTAGCTGATTATTACAGAGAACATCCGGAGTTGCCGAAAGATTTATATGATAAAGAAGATACATTGTTGTAAATGTGGTGATTTATAATGAAACGAATAATTTTAATGCTTTTAATGTTAAGCGTTTACTTAGTTTGTTTGGGGTGTGGGAGTAAGGCCGAAAATATTTTGACGCAGCATAACAGAGTGGATGGGGATGTAACATCAATAGAAATTGCTGCTCCATATGAATATACGTGGAAATATGTTCCGATGAATGAGCTTGCGGAGATAGATCCTGTTGCTGCACAATGTGATAGTCGTTTAGATACTAGTAAAAATGACTATGGTATAAAGTTTACTCAGTTGACCAGAGTCAGATTTGACGATAATACGTTGAATATTTTGGATAGCAATACCCAAAAAGCAGTTTTGAATAACTACTATGAAATGTATGCTTCTTCTTTGCTGATTCCACTAAAATCTATGAATAATGTATCTAATATAAAAACAGAAAGAAAAGATGCAATAGTAAATGGAAAAAGTGGTATTGAAATTTACTGCTCGTTTACGGATATGCAGAAAAATAATGATGAAATGTTTCACTATTTGATTATCAAAAATGAAAAGGAATTTTGGACTTTGATTACGTGTTATTCAAAGAATGATACAAAAGCAAAAAATTGCGTCGACCAGATTTATAAAAATGTAAAAATTAAAGACAAAAAATAATTTACGACTTTATATTACAGAGATAGTGAAGCGTTTGTATCGTAATCCTTTATTGAAATCGCTTTACCACGATGACAAGGAGCGCGTAAAGCATATCCTTGAGTGCCAGGTGTTTGGCTTTGCGCCGACGCAGATTATTTTTGATATCAGTATGTCGTATATCTTCTGCTTTGATGAAGAAGCGGAGAGCATTAGCAGACGCAACTTCTTTATGCAGGATACGCTGCCTTTTGCGGAAAAAGGCGAGCTGCAAGAGCTTGTTAATGAGAAGCTGAGAGATAGGCTGTAGGCGCTGGCGGAGAAGCGGAGCGCTTAGTATCGAGTAAAAAGTAAAGACTATAGATCTGCGGCTTTACGCAAGTAAGGCTGCAGGTGCTGGATGAGGATATTACGGTGTTTTGGCGTAAGGTGAGGAAGAATTTGGAGCTTATGGGGGAAGAAGAAAAGTAGATTTGCACAGGAGTTTAAGGCTCTTTTTTTTCTTGGCAAGAAAATAAAAATGGACAAATGGTTGCGGGGGGAGAAGAGATGATATAATAAAGTTATAGCTATTCTTGAAATTTTATTTGGATAGGAGAGTGTGTTTATGTATTGTAAAGTTTGTGGAGAGAATCTTAAACCAGATGCTAAATTTTGTGAAAATTGCGGAACGAAAGTAAAAAAAGAGACAGATGCTATTCCTAAGACTGATATAAAAAAGAGTACAGAACCTGTAAACCCAAAAGTAAAGTTAGAAGAAACAAAAACTTCAAAAAAGCAAACTATTATTGGTGTAATTATCACTAGTATGAATGGTAGTATGCATTCTATACCAAAAGAGCATAGGGAGTTCTTAACTAAAATTGGTTTAAAAGTTCCTGCTGATGATAAGATTGAGTTTTCGGATGCAAATAGTAATTTAAATTACTATAGAATTCCATCTCAAGACGGAGAACAAGGAGTTACTAAGGTATTCGTTGATGATAACGGAGCTATTAGTAAAGTTAATGTATCGCATAATGTTCAAGAATGTAAAAAAACTTTTGATTTAGTTGAAAATGGAAAGGTTCTTGGTACATATAGCGAAAAATTGGCTGAACATAAATTAGCAGATGCTAAGGCTGAACAAGAAGCTAAGGCTAGGGAAGCTCAACAAGCCGCTGAAGCAGCGGAAACAGAAGCAAGAGAAAGAAAAGTTGCTAATTATTTGGGATGTACGCTAGAAGAGTATAAGGAACATTTTGGTCCTATGCTTAGTGCTGGATTTGAAAGAGGTAGATTAGAGTCGTGGTATAGTGATAGTTCTTCAACTTCAATCAATACATATGGAATTCATACTCAATATGTTCTGCATTTAGTAGGCCGTGGTAAAAATGGCAATAAAGTTTACGTAGATGTATATGAGTATTCGAATAGACCTGGAAAATATGAATTTCATGTTATGAATACTCCTCATGAATAATTTTGCAAGGAGGAATTTAGATGCCTTTTTGGGATACTGATTACAAAAAAGAAATGATGAAAAGTAAGGCTGCAAAGGAAGCTGCCGAAGAAAGAGCAGCTGAGGCTAAACAAAGAGCAGCCGAATATCGGCAAAAGGTTAATGCCGTAATTGTTACGACTGGTGATTTAAAAGAGGATTATGAAATTATTGGTCCCGTATATTTTCAGGTTTCTAACAAAGGGTTATTTAGTAGTACCTTGAGTGATCTTGTCAATAAGTATAGCGCTGAAATTGAAGATATGAAGAACAGTGCTTTAATGTCTGAAGGAAAGATGGATTGGGGAGCCTTGTGGGGAGAACGTTCTGTTGGGCAGAATGATTTCGAAAAAGCATTTTTTGTTGCTACTCAAGAATTGAAGAAAAGAGCACTAATGCTTGGTGGAGATGCTGTAGTTTCCATGCGTCAGGATATAGATCTAGATACTAGTGGATTTCAATATTTTTATTTGCAGATGTATGGAACTGTTGTGAAAAGAATAAATGGGTAAAATTGTTTATTTCCCCAGCTTTATGCTTGCGTAATGCTGGGGAGATTTTTGTAAAAACAAAAAACATACAACACAAACTTCACAGTTTGTTCGTTGTATGTTTATATTCTGTATGATAAAATACTATGCAAGATGACCGTGTTGCAGGGTGGCATTGCCAAAATTCTTAGGAATGGAGGTGATGTCTATGGTATATTTCAGTTTTCAGGACTTAATGTCCTTTGGAATTTTTATCGTAGCGTTGCTGACGTTCATTTTTCAGAACCGAAAGTAATAAGACAGTTACGGACATAGAAAAACTACTCCTGAGTTTTTGAAAATGCACCTGTAATGGTGTTTTTTATTTTAAGCAGCGCACTCCAAACCATTGCGCGTCGTCGTCCCAGAAAAGCTCAAGCTGCATCTGGACGTCGTTTAAAATAAAACGGCCATCACCATTCTTGTTGATGCTGGATGCAAGCCGATGCCATTCGCTAAGGCTATAGCCAAATTGAAGAGTATTGCTTAAGCCTAATAACCTGATAAGCGTTTTTATCAGGTTATTTTTTTGTGTGCGGTCAGCGCAAAATTTGTAAAGCTGCGCTAGTGTGATGGTATTTTTTATTTACATGTTTATTCTGTCTACGGGGGTTATGAAAGCTTTTTCTAACGGAGTGAAGAATGAGATGGATAATAGTATAAAAATTAATTCGATACAATTGACAAAACATATGTAAATATAATATACTATACGTACAAGCAAGAACATACAAATAAGAAAAAAGTGCAATTAAGATAATCAAATAAAGTATCTTTTAATTACTTTAGTAATAAAATAGCGATGCTTACCTAAACAGGAGACCGTGAAGTCGGTGTATATTAAAGTAAACGTAAGATTAGACTGTTGGCTTAATTTTATGATGACAGAAATGTTAAGCTTTTTTTATTTATATAAGCGATATACAGGGGTGTGTATTGTTTTGTGGGGGACAAAAGAAAGGTTTGCTTTAGTCGAAACTTAGCAAAGGATATTCAGAAAAGGAGTTGTTAGTTGTGAGAAAAATTAAAGCTTGGCAACATTCAAGAAAATTAGCGTTAGGCATTGCCTTTGCGCTTGGCTGCAGTATGGCAGCAAGCGCTAGTGCGCAGGTGATTGAAGCACCTATTACCGGTGATGCAGCTGTGGACACAGCGTATAAGGATTTTATTGAATTAAATGGTTCTACTCCATCTTATGCGTTTGACAAGGATGCAACTATTAAAGTTGACAGCAGTGTCAATACGCCTTTGCAGTTTACAGCTAATGGTAATACTTATGATGTGGCTGCCGGTATTGCTGCAATGAGTACAAAGGCTACGTATTTGTATCTGAGTCCTAATGACTCGACTTTGAGTATTGACGTTACTGCTCATGGTGACGCTATTGGTGCAGGTATGCTGCAGACTGGTGCACAACAGGCTATTTTTACTACTAATGGTAAAGTTGCTAATTATAATATTACGGTAACCGGTGCTGATGATAATACTAAAAAAAGCTATGGCATCTGGCGTTCAATGATTAATACCAACAATAAAGGCATGTTTATTAATTCCAATAAAGGGGATTATAGCAGCAAAAAAGTCAACATTGATATAAAAAATGCTAATGGTGGTTATGGTATTGCTGCATCTGCTCCGGAGGGTGTCGATAATCTTGCCTCTAATGCCAGCGCGATTTGGATTTATGGTAATGTTAATGTTAATGTAAGTGAAAATAAAAAGGCAGCAGATTTGTTAGATAACAGTGCAGGTCTTTATGTTAATCTTAAAGATAGCAAGATTAATATTGACGGCTATGCTGATCTTAATGTTGCAGGCAACGGCATCGTTGTTAATGCAGCAGATGGACAAGCAAGCGTAACTGTTACCAAGGGCGGCAGAATAAATGTTCTTGCCAGCGAAGATGGCAGCGATCGTTATGCAATCTATAATCAAGGCGGTAGGGTGTATTATGGCGCTGCTACTTTAGCCGGACTTAATAATTATAGAGGTCCAGTAATCCAAGGCAATCGTACGCAGATTGATGGTGACGTTTATGTTGGTGATAGCAGCGCCGGCGTTTTATGGATTGGTGCTACCGGAGCTGATTCGTATTTGAAAGGCGTAATCAAAGAAGCCGGTGAGTTCAGCAATGTCGGGATGGCCTTGAATGATGGAGCTGTATGGTATAATCAGGCTGCTAATAAAGGTAATGTTGGCACAGATACAGTTTTCAACAAGATATCCGGCACTAATGGCCTTATTTACCAGAATGCTTTAAGCGGTAAAGTAACTATTGACTCACTTGAAAGTAATGCTTTAAATATTGCTTATGAGCATGACAAAACAACTCCTGAAAAAATTCTTGGCGGCGATGTAACCATCGTTAAGGCAGAAAACAAGAGTGAGTTGAATGTTTTCACTGATTATGACAGCAATATGAATACAGATGCTAGTCGTGAAGCTGTGCTGAATGCGCTGGCAAAGAAGATTTATTATACTGGCTACAAGACAGGCGAAGACAATATCAGCGGTACGGTCAGCATTGCTGAGGGCCTTACCACGCGCTCTGCAAAAAAATATTTTGCTGATATGAGCTTTGATAAGACAACAGGTCAGGGCTACTTTGCTAAAGATACAACTGTTCAGGAAATTACCAAGCCTGGTGCACAAAAAGAAACTGAATTTATCAAGGCTATTCTTGGTGACCGCAGCAATAAAAAGTATTATGAGGATGCAGGTGTATTTGTAAACGGAAAATATAATTTTACCGCTGATACTACGATGAATGTCGAGAACAACAGCCAGGTTGCAGGTACGTGGCTTTGGGCAACTGCTGCGGGCATTTATAGCGGCTATAATCAGGAGAACGTTAACCTTGATTTAAATGGCAAAAAGCTGAATATCAATTTGGTAACAGATCAAGACACCGCTGGTATAGCAGCGATTGCTGCGAATAGTAAGGTAGAAATCGACAATGCGGGACCGATGAGCGTGTATGCTGAGAGCACAAAAGGCTCTAATGTTGCTACTCTGTTTGTTAATGGCGGCGGTCATTTGTTCATTCATAATGGCGGCGATGATGCGGAAAGCAAGATTCTGACCTTGCGCGGCAAAACTACGAACAGTACGAATGGTGTTGTTATCAAATCCAAGAATGGTGTGTCAGGCGAGCGTTCCTGGCTCAAGGTCGATGGCTTGGTTGATATCGAGGCAGATACGACTGACGGCGTTGGTATGGCCGAAGGTCTGCTCGCTGTTGCGTCTACGATTGACGTCGGCGGCGGCAGAATCATCATGAGTGCTTCCGGTAAAAACCCTGGCGTAAGCTATGGTGATAATGCAACGAACTGTGCAATCCGTGCTTATGGCGAATTTGTTTCTCCCAATACTGGTATTGCTAACGTCAATGTTATTAAAGATGAAGACACTGCTACAGGCAAGGCTATTGCTGCCGGTAATAATCGTACGCAGATTAATGGCAACTTCAACACTGTCGGCGGCATGGGCACGAAGGGCACGATTAACGTCGGTCTGAATACTGCTGATTCCTACTGGATCGGCAACTATATTAATGGCGCTGGCTGGGGCGTAACACCTGGCGATTATGGCGTTGTAAACCTGTTCATGGGTAATGGGGCTCAATGGAAGGGTCATTCCAAATTTGCTACTAACTTAAAAATGGATAGTGGCGCTTCCTGGGAAGGCTATTCTATAAATAAGGCTGTAGCGGCAACAATTAAAAATGGTGCTACCTGGTATAACAATAATACGCCGGAGATTGGCAAGGATGGGCTTAATACAACGTTGAAGGCTTTGCGTGGCGGCGCAAGCATTGCTGAAGCAGGCTTTGTTGATATGACGACCGAGGGCGTACGTGATACAAGCGTAGATAATTATAGCGGTCATACAAAGCTTATTTATAAGCGTGATGCTGATACACCGACAACTGTTTTAGGCGGCAACTTTACCGTAGGCAGTGCTGAAAAGGGCTCCTATATTTCCCTGCTTACCAATGATAGCGGCCTTAACCTGAATAATAATACTGTAGTTAGTGAGACGCTGGGAAATCTTGCCAATAAGCTGTACTACACCGGTGCTATGACAGGTGAAGACAATATCACAAGCTTTGTTAGCATAAATGATGCCTTGAAGGGCGACAGCACGAACAAACGCGTAGGCAGCGTAATTTTTGATGAAACTACCGGTCAGGGCAAGCTGGACTGGGTTGCAGAAAAGGCACAGACGAAGCTTGCTTATACGGATGCTATTACGGGAAACATTGATACCAATATCAATTATGTCAAGGATGGTGTGCTGGATATTGAAAGCAAGGAATACAGCTTTACAAAGAAAACCACGAATTTGACGGTTGATAATCACACCATTCCGGGCGGTCCGTGGATTGCAGCTATCGGCGCAGCAATTTCTGGTGCAGCAGGGACGAATACACAGATTAATCTCAACGGCAACAGCATGAATGTTACCGGCATTGCTAACAGTCATTCGACAGGTATTGCTGCTATCGCCGATGGTGTTGTAGAACTCCATAATGCGGGAGCAATGAACGTAACTGCAAACGGTGGTGGC
>ENA-OOXC01002102-OOXC01002102.1-human-gut-metagenome-genome-assembly--contig:-NODE-2102-length-10366-cov-1.633595_pt1 | contig 10366 bp, 8 predicted proteins | sample MGYA00241578_ERZ501325 | MGnify/ENA primary metagenome ERZ501325 (study PRJEB25962, sample SAMEA2042737) | human gut metagenome | biome: human gut; feature: human-associated habitat; material: faeces...
CCGCCGTCTTTATGCCTTTTGCCCGCAGGAATCTAAGTGTTTCTTCCACTCCCGGTTTCTTCTCCAGCCCATACTGAGCCAGTCTCTCTCTGACCAGTTCTCTTCTGCGTTCTCTGATTGCATAATAATCAAAAGACGGACCAAATATTCCCTGCATCAGCTTCTCGCCCTCTTTGGCTTCGCAGCTTCTAAGCAAAAGCGCATGCTCTCTGGTAAAAGGAAAGCCTGCTTCTGTAGCTGCCTGACACCAGGCTGCATTATAGTGCTTCTCTGTATCGATCAGCACACCATCCATATCAAATATAACTGCGCAAATCACCAGTTCTCCTCCATTAATATTCCATGCTCCCTAAGCCAGCGTCTGTGTTCCTTATAATCAGGATCATATTCTGCCACACTTGCCCAGAAAAGCCTGCTGTGGTCTTTATGCCATATATGGCACAGTTCATGTACTACTACATAGTTTATCACATCCTCAGGACACATCACAAGATGCCAGCTGAAATTAATATGGTTTACATAACTGCATGATCCCCACCGTGTTCTGGCTGAAGTAATACGTACTCCCTTGGGTTCAACCCCCATCCTGGCTGCATATTCTTCTACTTTGGGGATAATCACCCTGGCAGCCTGCTTGCGATACCATGCCGTCAGCATTTCTCCTGTATTTGCTGTCGATGGCAAGTGAAAACAGCTCCCATCAAAGGAACCGCTTCTTCCTTCACTTATGATTACCGGATACAGTTCACCTTTATAATACAACTGATCTCCCTGTGCGATTCCAATATGAGGCTGCGCCTGTCTTCTGACCTGTATTTGTCTTGTCTTATCACAGATCCAGTCCTGCTTACGTTCCACAAAGTCCATAATCTGCTCCATAGAAGCGCGAAAAGGCGCTCTGACGATCAATTCACCCTGTGCATTGATTTCCAGAGCTATCGTCCTGCGCCTTGATCTGATAATTTCTTTTGGTTCTATCATTTTCATTTTATTATCTTTATTGTCTTTCTAATTACTTTTTACATTATAATCCTCTACTGCATACAGGATTTCTTCCTTGGGTCTATCACTGTTTTGCTGCGTCAGATTCAGCAGTGTGATATAATTACGGATCATTTCTCTGGCTGTCATTTCCTCCGTATTGCGGACTCTTGCATATTGATTCTTCAGGAAATAAATAAAGTCATCATGTTCCAGTTTGGATTCATATCCATATACAATCTCATGCAGCTGTGTCAGCTTCTCAAGTAATACGTAGATTTCTCCCGGATTCAACGGAGAAAGGGCAATTACCGGAGCTGCCAGATCGCGTAATTCTTCTGCTGCCCCACCAGCGATCTTGCGGTTCTCCAATCTGGAACGAAGCGGCTCATACCCATAAATTCCTCTGACAGGATCTTCCATTGCTTCTTTGGTAATTCCCATCAGGAATCCCAGATGAGATGCCTTCCCCTGCAATACATCATTATAGATGGCAAGCAGTTTACTGTAATTATAATCTCTTCCTACTTTACTGGGAATCTCATAGATACTTGCAAGCTCATCCATACAGATATACAGTCCCGCATAACCTGCTTTTACAACGAATTCTGCCCATAACTTTATAAAATCATACCAGTTATCATCTGTTATGATCAGATTCACTCCCAGGTCGCTTTTGGCTTCGGATTTGGTGCGATACTCTCCACACATCCACCGAAATGCCTTTTGCTGTAATTTATCATCACCCATCCGGTGTCCTTTATAATAAATCGACAGCACCTTGGCAAAGTCAAAGCCATTGACCTTCTCTTCCAGAGACGATGTGATCTTATGTACTTTCTGACTGACCTTAATGTCAAAAGATTCATGTCCCGGTGTCAGTCCGCTTTCCTGCTCCACCTCATTTTCCAATTCTGAGATCCATTTGTCAAGGACAGGCTTCAACGCTCCCTGATCCGGGCAGCCCCTGGTGGCAAGATTGCGGAGCATCTCACGATATGCTGCAATTCCCTGTCCTTTGTTGCCTACCAGTCTTTTATCTACGGATAATTCCACATCCGATACCACGAAATTACGCTCCAGCACATGATTCTTCAAAGCATACAGCAGGAAAGTCTTGCCGCTTCCATATCTGCCCTCGATGAAACGTATGGCACTGCCGCCTGCCTGAATCAGTTCCACATCCTGAAGCAATGCCCCTATTTCATTTCTTCTGCCTACTGTGATATACTCCAATCCTACCCTTGGTACAACACCACCGCCTAATGAATTCAGCACGATTGCAGCTGTTGCCTTCTGTATCCCCTTATCCATGTCTTCCCCTTCTGCGTCTTATGCCTTCACATCTACCCTCAGCTGTTCCTGCACGAAATTTGCATCTTCTCTTATTTTCTCCAGATTCTCTTCGCTGAATTCATATTCCAGATCCGGCTCCTGCTGCACACTTTTATGCATGCCTGCAAAAGCCTTCTCAATCATGATCTCTTTCTTTTGCTGTCGTATCTCAGACATAATCCTGTTATGTATCTCTTCCACGCTCTTATTGGCATCCTGCTCAAAATCAAGAATCTCTATCATATGGGACATATCATAGGAATAAAAGTCTGTCGCACATATTTTTCCTTCTTCTTCATTCTCTCCAGGAACAAAAGTCGCCATGGCAATCTCCTGCTCACACAGGTATACAATGACGAAGCGTTTCCGAATCAGATCCGCAAATACTTCCGTCATCAGTTCCGGGGATATTTTCTGACGTGTTATCACCTCAAATACGGAAATTCCTTTCTTGCGAAGCAGCGATGCCATATCCGGTGCGCTCTCCCCCTCTGTAATATGATAACACCATTCCATACTGACAATCTCTGTCTCGAAGATCTCTCTGCATTTACTGTCCTTCATTCTCGGATACAATGCCTCAAGAGGCATCCCCTTATCCACACGATACTGTTTTGGAATATTATACCTGCATTCACTCATCTGCGCTCTCCATGCTCCTCATCGAATCTGTTATTGTTGATTCATTATGTCATCCTTCACACTTGAACACATTATACTATATTTTTTTAGAATTTTCTATATATTATATTGAATTTTCTAACAATTTTACAAGGTAATGCTAATTTATATAGATTTTTTGCACTTGCAGCTATATCAGGTACAATTCCTATGTTGAAGTAATATCTGAGAAAATAAAAAGTCATTACTGCTTACATTATGTAAACACTAATGACTTTTCTTTCCTCATTTAAACCTGTGCAGTCACACGATCCAGTTCTTCCTGCACCTTCACCAGATCTTCTCTGATATGTATCTTCTGTGGACAGACTCTCTCGCACTTACCACATTTGATGCAGTTCTTGGGTTTGGCACTCTCTGGAATCTCTTTCGTCCAGCACCATTGGGTATCAGCCAGATTGCCGTAGATATGATATTCATTCCATACGCCAAAGCTTCCAGGAATGTTCACTCCTGCCGGACATGGCATACAGTATCTGCAGGCTGTACAGCCGTTCTTTACACGCTTGTGCAATGCATCTGCCACCTGACAGACTGCTTCCTGCTCTGCTTCATTTAACGGTTCAAAATCCGTAAAGGTCTTCAGATTGTCTTCTACCTGTTCCATGTTGGACATACCACTAAGTACTACCTTAACATTAGAAAATGTGGCAACATAACGCAATGCCCAGGATGGTGTGGAAGCCTGCGGTCTGATATTTCTAAAGATTGAAGTGATATCATCCGGAAGTTCTGCAAGAGAACCACCCTTTACAGGTTCCATGATTACCATTGGAATACCCAGTGACTCTGCCAGTTCTACGCCCTTTAAGGTAGCCTGCGTGTCCTTATCCATATAGTTAAGCTGTATCTGGCAGAAATCCCAGTGATAAGAGGTGATGATCTCCCGGAAAACTTCATAATCATCATGGAAAGAGAATCCAAAATAACGAAGCTTACCCTCACTGCGAAGCTTCTCACAATATTCGAGAATGCCCAGCTTCTTGATCAGCTCCCATCTGTCCTTATTCAGCGCATGTATCAGATAGAAATCCACATAGTCCTTATGCAGTCTCTCCAACTGCTCATGAAAGATCCTGTCCACATCCTCCAGCGTCTTTACTTCCCAGATAGGAAGCTTCGTAGCCAGATAATAGGAATCTCTGGGGTAACGATCCAGAGCCTTACCGGTTACCGGTTCACTCTTTCCTCCATGATACGGATACGCCGTGTCAAAATAGTTCACTCCGGCATGATATGCCCGATCCAGCATATCCAGTGCCAGTTCTTCGTTGATGCTTCCGTCTGCATTGGCAGGAAAACGCATACATCCAAAGCCAAGCAGGGAAGTTTTTGCTCCAATGTTGTCCATTGTTCTGTATTCCATCTTTTCTTTCTCCTTATAATTCTCTATTCGTAACTATTCAGAATAGTTACTTCTATTCGGTATACAATATTGCCATTTCTTTTAAGATACGCTGTGTAAGGCTGATCATCAAGTCTGCCTCTTTCTCCACTAATCCGTATTTCTTATATTTTAATACAAAGTTAGGTGTGCCCTTGGCACTGAATTGCAATGTATTCTTATATTTATCCAGTAATTGTGGCAGCTTCTCTACATGAACCGGCGCATATGGCTCCATATAGAAAGTAATGCAGCCTATTTTGCCCTTGATCTCCGTTACATATCTTTCATGTGCCTGTACACGTATGAGTGAAATTCTGATCAGATTATCCACAGATTTGGGCACATTTCCAAATCTGTCCAGAAGCTCCGCCTTCATATCCTCACATTCTGCTTCATTCTCCAGACTGGCGATTCTCTTATAGATATCCAGCTTCTGTGCCTCATTCACAATGTAGGATGGTGGAATGAATGCATCCACATCCATATCCACATAGGTATTGAAATCTTCTGCCAGCTTCTTTGTTCCCTTTAATGTCTTGACTGCTTCGTTGAGCATCTTACAATACAGATCATAGCCAACGGCTTCCATATGACCATGCTGACGCTCTCCTAAGAGATTGCCTGCTCCTCTGATCTCCAGATCTCTCATGGCAATCTTGAAACCACTTCCCAGATCTGTGAATTCTTTGATCGCCTGTAGACGTTTCTCAGCAACCTCCTTGAGCATCTTGTCTCTCTTATACATGAGAAAAGCATAAGAGGTTCTATTGGAACGTCCTACTCGTCCTCTCAACTGATACAGCTGGGAAAGTCCCATATTATCCGAATCATGAATAATCATGGTATTTACATTGGAAATATCCAGCCCTGTCTCTATGATCGTTGTAGACACCAGTACGTCGATCTCTCCATTGATGAAGCCATACATGATCTTCTCCAGTTCATGTTCTTTCATCTGTCCATGGGCATAAGCTACTGTCGCCTCTGGAACCAGTGCCTGTATTCTGTCTGTGATCTCTGCAATATTATTGATACGATTGTATACATAGTAGACCTGTCCCTGTCTGGATAGCTCTCTGACAATGGCTTCTCGTACCATTTCTTCATTATATTCCATGACATAGGTCTGTATCGGCTGTCTCTCATTGGGTGCTTCTTCAAGCACGCTCATATCACGGATTCCCACCAGACTCATATGCAGTGTTCTTGGAATCGGCGTTGCTGTCAGTGTCAATACATCAACTGTATCCTTGACCTGCTTGATCTTCTCCTTATGACGTACACCAAAACGCTGCTCCTCATCTATGATAAGCAGCCCCAGATCCTTGTATTTGACATCTGCTGAAAGGAGTCTGTGTGTACCAATTACAATATCTACCAGACCTTTCTTTAAGTCTTCCAGCGTTTTCTTCTGTTCGCCCGCAGTACGGAACCTGGACAGCATATCTATACGGACAGGGAAATCCTTCATTCTCTGCACGAAAGTATTGTAATGCTGCTGCGCAAGAATGGTAGTCGGTACAAGAAATGCTACCTGTTTGCCATCCTGCACTGCCTTAAATGCTGCACGGATTGCAATCTCTGTCTTACCATATCCCACGTCCCCACAGATCAGTCTGTCCATGATACGTGAACTTTCCATATCTGCTTTTGTAGCTTCTATGGCAAGCAGCTGATCCTGCGTCTCTTCAAAAGGAAACATCTCTTCAAATTCCTGCTGCCATACAGTATCATGCCCAAACGCAAAGCCCTGCTTCTCCTGTCTTACTGCATAGAGCTCCACCAGATCCTTTGCCACTTCATTGACAGCACTCTTTACTTTGGATTTGGTCTTTGTCCATTCCTGCGTTCCCAGCTTATTCAGCTTCGGGCGCTTGGCAGCATCAGCAGAAGCATATTTCTGAATAACATCCAGCCCGGTCGCCAGAATATAGAGATTACCACCATCCCGGTATTCTATCTTGATATAGTCTTTTACGACCTTATCTACTTCTACCTTTTCAATACCCTTATAGATGCCCAGTCCATGATTCTCATGTACAACGTAATCACCTATCTTCAGATCTGAGAAATCCCTGATCTTCTGACCTTCATAGACTTTCTTCTTTTTCTTCTTGCGGTTCTGCTTTCCAAAGATATCGGATTCTGAAATGACTACGAATTTGAGCATTGGATACTCAAATCCCTTCAGCACATTTCCGTAAAATGTCATAATCTCTCCAGGCTGAAGCTCTCTCTGGGAATTATCTGAGTAAAAGGCATTGAGTCCTTCATCCATCAGATCCGTTGCCAGACGCTTGGCTCTCGTAGAGGAAGCAGACACCAGAAGAACACGATATCCATTTTTCTTATAGTGATTCAGATCCTTCACCAGCTCCGGGAAGCTGTTATTATAGGAAGATACATTTCTGGCATTCACTGCGTAACGATTCTGGAACTTTACAGGAAATCCCTTGTACTCCATGGTACTCAGTGCAAGCAGTCTGTTCTTATCCAGACGTGCATAGATTTCCCTGGCTCCATAGAGTACATTCATCTGCTCCGGCAGAATATATCCCTTCTCTGCTCTGGTGGACATACTTTCCCGAAACTCCAGCTCTACGGCATTGGCATGTTCTTCGATTCTTGCCGGCTCATCCAGACAGATACACAGCTTTCTATCAGCTACGAAATCTACCAGAGATTGTGTCTCTTCGTAGAAATATCCAATATAACTCTCCAGATTGACGAAGGACTGAAACTGTGTCACCTGTTCCTTTAATTCTGCCACTGTGCGCTTCCTCCGGTTTTGTCTCTTCTCTGAAAAAGGCAGCTGATTTCTTACAGTCCTTCTCCATCCTTGCCAGACCATCTTCTAATGCTTTTTTTGACAAAATCAATTCTGTTGCGGGATAAATTGACACCTCTGCCAGTTTTTCTATGGAACGCTGACTCTCTATATCGAAGGAACGGATAGACTCTACCTCATCCCCCCACAGCTCGATACGGACCGGATTCTCTCTGGTCAGATCAAAAATATCAACAATACCGCCACGGACTGAGAACTGCCCCGGTGCTTCTACCTGATAATTCTTCTCATAGCCCATCTTCACCAGCTGTCTGGCAATTGCAGCCTCTTCTGCAATACCGCCCTCTTCAATCTCTATGACATTCTCCTGCCATACAGACAAGGGGAGCTGATGTGCCATCAAAGCAGAAAATGTGGTGACAATCGTGATCGGTTCTCCCTCAAGAAGCTTGCGCAGAACAGCCACCCGTTCCTTAATCAGCTGATTACTGTGAATGTCTGCCTGATAAAAGATCAGATCCTTGGCAGGAAAATAATAGGATTCTCTACAATACAGCTTGCAATCATCCAACAGCTCCTTCGCTTTCATATCACTATATGTCACGATCAGCTTCACATCATACTTTTCCGTAAGTCCATATACCATATGAAGCTTCTGGGAATCCACACAGCCGCTGATACTGACCTTGCCCTGTTGTGTATTCAGTTGTTTTTGAATATCCTCATATTCCCCCAGCTCTCTAAGGGGTGCCAATATTGTATTCACACGAATGTCCCTGCCTTTTCACACTAATCCGCTTTTTTATTATACTGGTTCATGGCTGCATCCACATCACCCTCCAGCATGAGTTCCACTGCGCCACAGACCTTCTCCAGACTTTCCTTCATAATCGCCAGCTCTTCCCCTGAGAAATGACCCAGCACATAGTCTGCCAGATCATATCCCTTGGGCTTCTCGCCTACACCGATCTTAATTCTCTGGAATGTATCATGTCCCAGATGCAGGATGATGTTCTTGATGCCATTATGACCACCTGCACTGCCCTTCTTGCGGATACGGAGCTGTCCTACATCCAGGCTGATATCATCATAGATAACAATAAGTTCACTCTTTTCATCTATCTTATAGTAGTCTACAGCTGCACGGATTGCCTCTCCGCTCAGGTTCATATAAGTAAGTGGCTTTAACAGCATGACTTTATTGCCATTGATGACGCCCTTCCCCATCAGTGCCTTATTCTTCATATCACTGACACTGATTCCATATTTGTCAGCCAGAGCATCAATTGCCGCAAAGCCGATATTGTGTCTTGTATTATCATATTCCTTTGTTGGGTTGCCCAACCCTGCTATTATATACATACTTTCCTCTTTTCCAATTATCATGTACTCTCGGAATCCTCTTCAAACAAAGCATTCTGGCTTCATTTGGAAAACTCCGAGAGTACATTTATCGTAACGATTCAGAACCCCGCTATCACATCTGATGGCGTACGACTGCGTATTCATCGCCGTTGCGGTAGTAGGGACATTCCTTGTAGTGTCCCTGTCTCATGCGGACTGCGTCATCTTCGTCCATGTCTACTTCACAATAGTAGCATTCGTCTTCATCGTCATATACATTATATGCACAAGTATCACAGCTTGCCATAAATTTACCAGCCTTTCTTCTTTTGAGCAATTACATATATCGTATCGAATATTTGTTCTATTGTCAAGGGATATATTTTATATCGATTTCTTCATATTTCGGATATCCTTCATGAAGCAGCTTCTCTTCCAGTTCTCCATTGCCCGTGTGGCTGAAGCGATACAGGTTATAAGCGCCCTGTTCATAGGCAAAGTCCAGTCCGTCATCCTGATAATGCTCGTACTCTCCATCCCCTGCGTAAACTTCCAGAATCAGCTTCTTCTGCTCCTTGGTTCCAATATAGGCTTCTACCGGGTATTTTGGCAATATTGTACCTGCTTTCACATAAATCGGGCAGGTATCAAGCGGTGCATCCCTGATGATATACTGTCCACCGGCAATGTGCTCCTTTGTCCAGTAATCAACCCATTCGCCTGCCGGCAGATAGACCATTCTCTTGGTCGCTCCCTGCTCTACTACCGGCGCTGCCAGCAACTGACTTCCTATCATGAATTCATCATTCATATTGTGTGTATTGATATCTTTTTCATACTCCAGCACCAGTGGTCTCATAACAGGAAGACCAGTGCTTAGATGTTCATGGAAAAGGTCATAGAAATATGGAATCAGTTCATAACGCAGCTCCACGTACTTTCTGATGATATCCAGCTTCTCTTTGCCAAAAAGCCATGGTTCCTGACGTCTTGTTCCCATTGCGCTGTGATTACGAAACAGTGTGGAGAAACATCCCACCTGATACCAGCGTACCAGAAGTTCGCCAGTTGTATCAGAACCGAATCCTCCAATATCTGTTCCTGCAAAAGGATATCCACTCATACCCAGATTACACAACTGTGGAATTGCCATACGCAAATGTGTCCACAGACTGTTATTATCCCCTGTCCATACCGTAGCATACTTCTGCGTGCCGCTGTAGCAGGCTCTGGTAATGACAAAAGGACGCTTATCACTTAATCTGCGCAGTCCCTGATAGGTCGCCTTGGACATATTGTGACCATAGACATTGTGCATCCACTTATGATTTGTAATCTCATCCTCTTCGGTGAAAACAACATCATCCGGCAATGGACCATTGAAGCTTGCAGGCTCATTCATATCGTTCCATACACCCATAATGCCTTTATCCAGCAGGAACTGATGCTTCTCTCCCCACCAGTCACGTACTTCCTGTCTTCCAAAATCAGGAAATGCAGAATCTCCGGGCCATACGGCATTGATATAGACATCTCCATTTACATCTTTTGCAAAATAATCATGCTCGATACCCTCCCGATAAACGTAATAGTCCTCGTCTTTTTTCACACCGGGATCAATAATGGTAACTGCCTGGAATCCCTGTTCTTTCAGGTCAGTAATCAGCTGATCGGGGTCTGTGAAGTTGTCCTTATTCCAGGTGAATACTCGATAGCCATCCATATAATCAATATCAAAATAAATAGCATCACATGGAATCTCATATCGTCTGAAATCTGCTGCCAGCTGTCTTACCTCTGCCTCTGTCTTATAACTCCAGCGGCACTGATGATAGCCAAGTGTCCAGCGC
>ENA-OOXC01002104-OOXC01002104.1-human-gut-metagenome-genome-assembly--contig:-NODE-2104-length-10360-cov-2.426977_pt1 | contig 10360 bp, 6 predicted proteins | sample MGYA00241578_ERZ501325 | MGnify/ENA primary metagenome ERZ501325 (study PRJEB25962, sample SAMEA2042737) | human gut metagenome | biome: human gut; feature: human-associated habitat; material: faeces...
GAAATATCATTCGTCAGCTCCTTGAAGAGTATGACATTGAATCCGCGCAGGACATTCAAGACGCCTTGAAAGATCTGCTTGGAGGAACCATCAAAGAAATGATGGAAGCTGAAATGGACGATCATCTTGGATACTCCAAGTCTGAACGCTCAGACAGCGACGACTACCGTAACGGCTATAAGACCAAACGGGTAAACAGCAGCTACGGAAGTATGGAAATCGAAGTTCCACAGGATCGTAAATCTACCTTTGAGCCACAAGTGGTAAAGAAACGTCAAAAAGACATTTCAGACATTGATCAAAAGATTATTTCAATGTATGCCAAAGGTATGACTACCCGGAAAATATCAGATACACTGGAGGATATCTATGGATTTGAAGCGTCAGAAGGCTTTACAGATGTAACCGACAAAATCATGCCACAGATTGAAGATTGGCAGAACTGACCGCTTTCAGAAGTTTATCCGGTTCTTTACATTGATGCAATCCACTATTCTGTCCGCGACAATGGCGTTATCCGAAAACTAGCAGCCTATGTTATCCTGGGAATCAATCAGGATGGTTACAAGGAAGTTTTAACCATTGAAGTAGGGGAAAACGAAAGTTCAAAATACTGGCTTTCTGTTTTGAATGGTCTGAAAAATCGTGGGGTTAAGGATATTTTGATCATTTGTGCAGATGGACTGACAGGCATTAAAGAAGCAATCGCTGCCGCCTATCCTAAAACAGAGTATCAGCGGTGCATTGTTCATCAGGTCAGAAATACCATGAAATATGTTGCAGCCAAAGACCGTAAGCCGTTCTGCGCAGACCTAAAAACCATTTATCAGGCTCCAACCGAAGAAAAAGCATTGGATGCATTGGAACGGGTCACAAAAAAATGGAGCGAAAAGTATCCGAATTCCATGAAGAGCCGGAAACAAAACTGGGATGCTATTTCGCCAATTTTTAAGTTTTCTGCAGAGGTCAGAAAGGTTATATATACAACAAATGCCATCGAAAGCCTGAATGCTACCTACCGCAAACTTAATCGGCAGAGAAGTGTCTTTCCTAGCGATACTGCATTGTTAAAGGCTTTATATCTATCCACTTTTGAGGCAACCAAGAAATGGACGATGCCGCTTCGAAACTGGGGACAGGTTTATGGCGAGTTGAGCATCATGTACGAAGGATGACTGCCCGAATAAAAAATTTAAAGCTTGTTTTACAGGCGGAAATTTTCGCCTGCTCTTAACATGCTCGAATCAATACTGTTATATATAAAGCAAGGGCTGAATGCTCATTTGAGAGCCTTCAGCCCAATCATTATCATAGAATATCACATTTACAGACTTTTATTCACACACTCACTTTGTTTGCAGGACTATCTATTCTTTGAGACAAAATATTCTATTGGTCACTTTCTTTTTAGTAACTATTTCTAGCTACCCACTTACCATCATTCCGTAAGACAATTACCGCAAATTTCAATAGCTCATCATTAGCCATATTATAAACATTTCATTTCTGGATTAGCCACTGTTTAACCCGAAAATCATAACTATCAATCTGACCAACAGTTTGCCTTATGGCTGTAATCCACCATTACCTACCTATACAGTGCTTCTAAAAAATCCATCAATGTTATTTCTATATTCCGAAAATTTTAACCTCCAAATAAAAATTTGCCTTTCTGATTTTTTCTACATATTATAATTTTTAACATAAAAATTTATATAGATATTATTTATTAGGATTTCGCAGCATTATTTGTTGTATTTTTTTTCTTTTCTCTATTTCTAAAGATAAATACTTGAAATACAGTTTTAAATATTTATCTTTATACTTTTTAGTAATTCTACATCTTAACAACAATTCTTCAAAATCACTTTGCCTCAAATTATCAAATATGTTACTATAATCTACATTTTCAATATATAACTTCATGTAAAATGAGTTTCTACAAATATACCTAGACCAATTTCTAGCATAATTTTTTCTTTCTTCCTGTGAACTTTTCTGAAATTCATTGTTATCAATCAGTCTCTCAATCTCATCATAATCTTCTAAAAAAGCTGTTATGATTTTACATCTTGCTCCAAACTCATATGTATCTATTATTTTTTTTATATATTTATTATTACTTGAAATAATATTATAAATAATGCCTTGATTAGGAATACGCTTAATATTTTTAATAATATATTCACAATTATCAATTAAATATTTAACATATTTGCAGATATAAACATTATCATCTACCACTTGCATCCCTAACGTTAAAATATTAAATGCAATTAATTTTGATCTTTTCTCTGTTATTTCATTATCCGATTTTTTAAAAATATATTCAATTAACTCCTGATATCTCAACTCATCTTTTTGCTTCATCATAGCAAGGGTGAGCTCAAATACTTCAGAATCAACATCAAATTCTTGCAATAAATTATATTCTTCATCAGCTCCCCTAACTCTCAGGAATATATATTGTGCATAAAAATACTCAAAAAAAGATCTATGAAAAAACTTAAATCGATCCTCCCCTGCTGCTGGAACAAACAATTCTGTTCTATCCGAACAAAACGCCAGAAAATGTTCTGCTGCACGTTCAGTTTCCGAAGCCGAAATATATTTCCCCCCGTACGTCTTACATAACATTTCTACTATCTCGTCCTTTCCTATATCACTATTGTTCGGAAAACACATTTTTGCCAATTCCATAAATGTATTATCTTTCATCATACACGATATCAATTCCCAATCATACTTTGCCTTTGTTTTTTCTTTTTCTCTTCTATATGCAATATAATCAAAGCACTTTTGGTAAAGTTCCATTTTATTTTCTGGAAGCTCTCTTTCTGCTTTATATATATTTATAAGCAAAGATAATACTAAAAAACTATTCAAAAAACCTTTATCTACCAAAGCACCCGACTGTTCTAGAAACACCTCTCGGTCTTTGACATCAAATCTTCCAAGTTTTATTATATTATCTACATAGGACTCAATTTGCATTCTATCCAACGGCAAAATATCAAAAACCTCCACATCTTTTTCTGGAATAAATCCTCTATTTCTAGATGTAATACATATCTTATTATTAGGATTCTGATTCTTAAAATATGCTATTATTCTTTTATGTAAATCCTCTCTTTTCTGTTTTTCTACCTCGTCTAAAGCATCCAGTAATATTAAGCATCTTCCCATCTTTAAATAATATTCTATCATTTCAATAGGAAATTTTCTTTCATCCATTAAGGTTTCTTTAACCATACTTTGTTGTAAAAATTTCACAACCGAAACAGGTTGTTCACCTTCACTATAAAAAGACTTCAAATCTCCATAAATCACCAAATACTCTGAACTATTTAAAATGTTTATTTGATGAAAATCGTTTATAAGTTTTTTCAAAAATAATGATTTTCCATAACCAGCTCCGCCTGTTACATATACTATGCTGGCACTATCAAAAATATACTTCCAATCATCAAAATATTCACTTTTTTCAACTTGTTCAATATTCCAATCTTGAATCCAATAGTCCCGCCGAATCCACTTAATATGCTCTCTTAATTGTTGTTCTGCTGAAGGTTGTATTAAAACTGGCGGCACATAAAACTCAGAAAAATCAAATGTATCCAATAAATACACATGTGCTCTTGAATGATTGGTTTTTAATATTTGGTAATATTCTTTTACATAGTCAACATATTTATCGTCCGATGGAATAATTTCACATTGCATTGTCCGTTTTATAGTTTCAATAGTTTCATTTAAACGTAACATGATATTTACTTGCGCAAAATCAATCCTTTGATTTACCAACAATACTCCAATTTTATCTTCATTCTTTAGAAAGGAAAAAATATAATCTGTCGCAATTTTGAAATAATTTTCAAAAAATTGTCGTACAAGCGTTTTGGATGGTATATTAGAAACCACTTTATCATATCGTTTAATTAAATTATCTGTAAGAAACTCTATAACATCCTTTTCTGTAATTACAATACTATTCTTTTTTATATTTCTTATATTTCCTTTACAATTTCCCGTTATTTTATAAATAATATAATTTTCAATAATATCTTTAAAAAACGGTGATCTGAGAAAAGAATCCAACTGTCCTGACATATATAATACTTCATATTTTTTATCCATTTGCTCTTTAATGAATTTTTCTATTTGTTCTTTTGAATTTTCTTCATTTTTTAAATAGAGTCTTCCCAAACATACTTTGCTTATATCGTAGATAATAGAAGCAAGCAAACTATAACCCACATTCGATACAACATCCATTTATCATGTCCCTCCTGTTTTCAGTTTAAAATTTTAATATCCTAAAAATACCTATATTTTTTTCCATCTTTCTTCTTTTCTAAAAAAATATTTTTTGCTCTGCATGCCAAATAATTTTCATTGCTACTTCCCTAATCAATATACCATTGATTTTATTCAAAACCTACTTATTCAAGTATTTATACCATACCCTTAAAATAGTTCCAATAAATTATATTATTTAAAACGTATTTGTAAGTTCAATTTAATATATATTTGTCCATCTTCCACGTACAAATTCATATATTCATGTCTCCTCGTCGAAGCCCGTTCAAAAACAGTGTTCTCCAATAAATACTGTTCAAAGAAATTTCGGTTATAAATATGATATGCCAGTACTTCCCCATCATCTTTTACAATAATATATCCACCGTTTGCTTCATCCAATCCATCCCACGGCTTTGCCGGTTTTAAACCTAATGCACAAGAACAGAGGAATTTTTTAAATTTGTATTCATACATTGCAACATCACCATATCCAAGAGGATCCCGCTCACCCGCCAATTCTACTAATTTCCTACAGTCTTTAAAATCCTCAGTATAGAAATAAAGCAATATATTCCCCAATATCTCAGGCATACTGCTGTCTACCATGATCAAATTTCGCTTAAACCCTGTATGGCTCATATCCTCATAACTAATTTTTCCTCCATATTCTCTGATTTTTTTCATGCGATCATGAATTTTTGTTCTGGTTTCTATCGCATTGATTTCTTCAGCCTGTTCGCTATTTAGACCTTCTATTTTATATATAAAATTAGTGGTTTTTCCTGCATTCAAGAGTGTAGGTGCATTTCCAACTTCCGACTTAATCGAAAATCCAACCTTACGAATAAGATTAGTATATATATCCTGAATCTGCATGGTAATATCTGTTGTATCAGTTGACGGAGCCTTAAGCTTTGTTACATTTAATTCATTAACAAAAGAAGATACTTCTTCCACCTCAAAACTGCCACTATGAATTGTGATTTCTTTCATCAATTTATCTGCTTCTTCGCCTAATTTTTTACGATCTATCGTTGTTATTCTCTGTGCTTCCGTTTCCACAACCACCGAATCTTTCTCTATACAATAATCGTAACTCTTTCCTTTTTGTTCTTCTCTGATAATCTTTAAAATCGGATAGTATACATTATCAATTTTCTCTACCCTGTCGTTAGCTGCATACACCCTTCCCTGACTCAGCAGATGCATAAATACATATAATTCAGCCCATTCTCCTTTATTTCCAACCATTTTTGCATTATTGTTATTTTTCTTCTCCAACACTTTCTTTATCTCCTTAGCGATCGCCTCAATTACATTAACTGTCACACTATTGCCAAATTGTTTATACAAATGCGTATCTGCAAGCCCCAGTTTAAAATCATCTGGGAATCCCTGTAATCTAGCCCATTCACGCGGTGTCATTTTTCGTATTCCTTCTCTGTTAACTTTGCCCTTTATATGTGTTACTGGAGCAAAATTTGTAATCCTCTTATCAATAATAAGATTTCGTTCTCTCCCCATACCTCCACACACAATTGCTCCAGCTTGACCATCAAGATCTCTAATCTCATAACCAAAACCATTTCCCTTCGATTGGTGTCTTGCTTTATGTTTGCGTAATGTATCCATATAGACTGTAGAGAGATAATATTTCACGCTGACTTCCTTTTCTTCCATAATATCCCTAATACACGTATCAGAATTGTTTCCTTCTGGAAACTTAAATTCACTGCTGTCGATATCTTTACGAAAAGCCACTATATATATTCCCTATTCTGAGGCACTCCAAAATCTTTACTGTTCAAAATTCTATCGTACACTTTATATCCAATCTGCTCAAACGCTCTTTTAATAACTTTAAAAGTACGGCCCTTATCATGGATAGTAAGTCCCTTTACATTTTCGCAAAAAATAACCTTTGGCCGTCTGTATTCACAGATTCGAACAACATCCTGAAACAAAGTTCCTCGACACATACCTTTATAATCATCATCGAATCCCATGCGTTTTCCAGCTAGTGAGAATGCCTGGCAAGGAAAACCCGCTAAGCAAATATCAAACTCAGGAATATCTTTTTCGTCAATTTTGGTTATATCTCCTGCAATATCAAAGTCATCATGATAATTTAGTTTATAGGTCTTTTGCGCATATTCATCCCATTCACTAACAAATACTGTTTCAATATCCTTTCCAAAAGCATTATCAAATCCTTTTCTTATACCTCCAATTCCAGCGAACAAATCTATTGATCTATACATATTGCCTTGTCTCCTTTATTCGTAATAATTCCCCCTATCCATCATCATATCAAAAATGGTTTCCTCAATCACTTGAACGCACTCATCCGTATGTTTAGATATATCTTTCCCCCAAAAGCGAATAACCGTCCATCCTAAATACTGCAGTTGTTTATTTACTTCTTCATCCCGTTGCTGATTCTTTGATATCTTTTTTATCCAAAAGTCAGCGTTTTTACCTCTCGCCAACTGAGGTCTTAAAACCTCCCAATCCTTTCCATGAAAAAACTCACTATCACAAAAAATAGCAATTTTATACTTTGGAAGCACAATGTCTGGCTTTCCTGTTAATCGCTTATCATTTTTCCGATAGCGATATCCCTTCTTCCACAATGCTTTTCTCAAAGTCACTTCAATGCCAGTATCTTTATTTTTGATATTTTTCATGTTTTTATGGCGTTGTTCCTTTGTCAGCCGATCCATTTAATCACCTCAACATTACACTCCTTCATCAGGTACAACTTCCACAATATCTGATATATCGCTATTCAATGCAATGCATATTTTCATTCCTGCCTAATTTTGCAATTGAAGCAGAACTGATTGATCCAGTTGCTTCTTCATGTCTCGATCAATAATTCCCACAACTTCTTATAACTAATTTTCATCTTACTCCTCCAAATTTGCCCAATCCAGTAATATAACGTCAACAGATCGAACATATTTTCTATCATCTTATCACGAATTCTACATCACTTTCAAGTGAAATAGAAACAATTTATGAGATCGCTTAATTCCAATAATCACGTATCCACAGCTCTATGCCAAACTCTCCCTAACGCTATTTTACATACCAAACATCTCTGTCATACTCCAAATATGTAAGCAATCTTGTCGAAAGTTGAAGAGCAACTTTCATTCCCTTGAATATGTGCAATTGAGCTTCATCTTCCATTCCAGCAAAGGAGATATTATCATTCCTCCCTCTATCGTAAATGTAATCAATCCGCTGACAAATAACCTATCCATGTTTAGACTCAATAAAAATCCATTTTCTGTATCCATGCTTTCTTCATTATCCCATACTCGCCACAGCTTAATATGACTTACAAGCAGCACCTTGAGCGTATCAATACCAGTGACAATACATTAATCATTATACTTTCTCATTAAATTATCACGATATTTTTTCATTCTGTTCTTACTTTAATCAACATATCCTCACTTGGAAATTTAAATTAAATAAATACTGTCCTTCCTTCATATACACTTTTCCATAATCTCCATGGCCAACATCCGTCGAAGGATAATCCATATAACAATGGTGATACAAATAATTTTTAAAAACATCTGATTCCATTGCATAATTTGCAATTACATCACCATTTTTCTTGACAGTTATGTAACCACCTTTAACTTTGCTGATTCCATCCCACAAAGTGGATGCAGTCATACCACAATAGACTGCATATAAAAATTGTTTTATCATATACACATATTTAATTTCCGGATTAGTCAAATGACATGGATTTTCAGAAATTAGCAGTTTAATAATATCAATTATATTTCTGTCATTATTTTTCTCTACAAAATGATTCCAAAGAATCCATTCTATAACCTCGGGTAATCTTGGATTTATTAAATCTAAATTTTCCTCAAATGCTTGACATTTTGCCCGCTTAGCAAATTCATATCCCTGATACTCCAAAGTACATCCTCTTTGTATCATTAATCTGCACCTATCAGATATAACCGCATGCCCTTTATCATCCGTCAATGAATTTACCTCATGCATTAATTCTTCTGACATGCCAACCACCTTATATATAATTCCTGAAGCTTTTGATGTATTAAAAAGTGTTGGATCTTTCCCCATCTCGCTTTTAATGGAAAATCCTATATTTTCTCTATCTATACCACTTCTCGGATCATGTGTATTTAAAAAAATATCACTTTTATCAACACTTTTTGCTTTCAAAGATGTCATCTCTATTTCTGGCAAAAAGTCCATCACGTCTTTTGATACATTAAATGACGCTCCCGCTCCAGAAAGAATATCTTTTTTGAGGATTTCCGCTTTATCCAGAAACTCCATTGCCTTTACATTAGAAACGGGAATTTGATTTACTTCAATCATCACATCTCCAGTGCCAGTTCTACATATGTATGAAACCTGACGCCCTTTCGTTTCCTGCCGAACAAGTTTCAAAACATCCATCCATTCTGACAAATTGATATTTCCATGTTCATCTGCCATGTATATTTTCTGTTCCCCAAGAAGCTTTAATGCCACATACGGTTCACTCCACTCTCCTCTGTTCATACAATATCTCCTTTCAGTCATTCAAACTATTATCCACATTCTAAAAAGCACAGAACATCCGTGCTATTCTTTAAAGTATTATTTAACCTAAAAATAGCGCAGCTCATTATGTTACAACATAAAACCTATACGCATCAAACAGTTCAAGTCAAATGCTATGCACTGTCTCAAAAATATCCTGATCTTATACAAGTCGATTGCATCCAAACTCAAAAATTGATGTCTCTTGTTCCGCTCCATGGATAATTGCAGCTATATTTCTGTTCTTTACTCTGTTAATTACATTTTTAAGAAAGAAATCGCTTTTTTCATACATGAACTTCATAACTCACAGAATGCACCTATTATGTCAAGAACATCTTTGACACAATAAGAAAAATCCAGCCGTCATCCATACAACGTTTTTTTCATAAATAACAAATTTCTGCGCCTCCACCTCCATAATACTGAAAATTTTAGACATATCCCCTCCTAATATATATCCTTTCTCTACTGAATGAATCTTTCCCAATTATTAGAAAAACAGCCGTCAAAAGGAAATACTTGGCGCTTCAAACCAGAAATTATCCATTCCGATCGTGACTATCAGTATGTTTCAAATGCATACAAATTCCGAGAAATTATTCTGATTGTTGCTATTCATATAATATAACACCTGCATAAATTTTTATCCTTCTATTTTCAAAAGGCAATAAGCTAAACCGTTTTAATATAATTAATCATAAACATGCCTATCAGCTTATTTTTTTATTGAACCCTCTTATACCCCAAATAGGATTCACAAACTCTGCAACTATATATCTTCCAATAAATCAGAAACCTGTATGAGAGTTGAACTAATCCACCTACGGCTTGACAGATAAAATTTCTCATTTATTTTTTGATAAGCCCTGACATAAGATCATGAGCCATTCAGATATTACAATATATCCAACCTATTTTTTAGTATCAATTTTCATCTATTATATCATTGATATCAATAAATTCCAAACCCAAATTAAGTATTTCAATCTGCTATAACCACTTATATAATAACCATTACTAAACCTGAGAGCAGCCACGCCCCTCATCTTACCTCCTGCGCTACCGCTTGTCGGTAAGCCGAGTGTCATGCCTTCAAATAGCCATAAAATAGAAAAAGCGCCAACAGACAAGCAAGCTTGTCGTTGGCACTTTCCTATTTTATGACTGCTCTCAGTCCATTTCCTACTCAAACTCAATCGTTCCAGGCGGTTTACTCGTCAGATCATACATTACACGATTTACGCCTTTTACCTCGTTTATAATTCTTGTCATAACCTTCTGCAGTACCTCGAATGGAATCTCGGAGCAATCAGCGGTCATGAAGTCGCTGGTGTTGACTGCACGAAGTGCAATCGCGTAGTCGTAGGTTCGCTCATCGCCCATAACGCCGACACTACGCATGTTGGTCAGTGCTGCGAAATACTGTCCAAGGTTCTTGGCAAGTCCTGCCTTGGCGATCTCCTCGCGGTAG
>ENA-OOXC01002139-OOXC01002139.1-human-gut-metagenome-genome-assembly--contig:-NODE-2139-length-10200-cov-10.013307_pt1 | contig 10200 bp, 14 predicted proteins | sample MGYA00241578_ERZ501325 | MGnify/ENA primary metagenome ERZ501325 (study PRJEB25962, sample SAMEA2042737) | human gut metagenome | biome: human gut; feature: human-associated habitat; material: faeces...
AGTGCCTAAACATCTATTGATATGCTCAGAAAAGCTGTTTTCAAAAAGATATATCAGTATGCCTCACTTCGTTGAAAATCTCCGAATGTATAAATTTGATTATCCTGGTAACGAAGTGTGGCTCACATCTTATAAAAAGTATACTGACAAGATGACGGATCCACGTAATATAGAATTTATGTATGAATTGGCATGAGATTGTAAAATATAGCCCTCAAAAATATGATTCTAATGGTATATATACTGCAGATGAATGGGCATGTATGTGGGATGTTGGTAAGAAATTCGATGGTAAATTATTTACTCTTGAAGAATATTTAAGAGTAGAACAGCGTTATGTCTCTGTTATACTGTCTATTATGAAAGCGATGAACTGTAAGTATATGACAATACAATATTTAGAGGCAGATAAGGAATATATTACCAGTAGTATTAAATCTTCTAAGTTTTATAACATTGATTCTGAATTATTAAAATCTTTGCCATTATTAGAAGAAAACCGAAGAATTCATATCTCAAAGATTACAGACATAATACGTTTGTCTTTGAGGGAATATATATATGTTGTATTATGCAATAAAGAGCATAAATTACATATTAAATTTGGATATGATTATTACCTCAATGTTTCTTGCTCATTAAATTGTGAAACCTTAAAGAATATAGTTTGCCGAGAAGGTTTATATTTAGATCCAAGATAGTGATGAGAACATGAACCATATCTAATCATTATTAGTAAGCGTATCCGCGATGCTAGTATATACACGTTTAATGTTCACCTGAGTGCCGTCGGGAAAAGTGAAACAAACTCCGTGTAACATATCTTATGTATCCTTGTGACATAGAGTATAATCTTTGTTAAAAGGATGGTCTTTCCGCATACACCCCATGCATTATTTCGCTATATTTGCGATACGTTAAACCTAATCCACAGCTTATGAGTATGGCGAAACCAATAGCCAAACGTCTTAAGACCAAATACTATTACTGTTCAAATCTCGTCTACGACAATGACAACATTTCCGCCATCCTCTTCGACGGCGGCTACGCAAGTGTGGATGACGACAATGGAATAGTCATGCATTTTTATGTGAAGGACCATCTTGGCAGCAACCGTCTGGTGGTGGACGGCAACGGCAACATCGAGGAAGTGAACCATTATTACCCATTCGGTGCACTGATGGGCGACCGCTGTGGCGTGAGCCGAAACAACTACAAGTACATAGGCAAGGAGCTTGATACTATGTACGGTTGGAACATGCAGGATCATGAAGCAAGATGGTATGATCCGATTGTGGGTAGGTGGATGGCTACAGACCCTTTGCAGGAGAAATATGCAAATGTTAGTAGTTATGGTTATGCTGTGAATGATCCAATACGTTTTATAGATACAGATGGAAAAGTTATAAAATTACCGAAAGGCACTACTTATGAACAGATATTCATCGTATTAGGGAATATTCAAAATCTGACTGATGATAAAATTGTTTTTTCTACACAGAAAGATGGTTCTATCAAAATAAAAATTGCATATATGAGAAATGGAACAAAATCAGCAGGTACACGTCTTATACAAAGAATTAATAGTTCTAAAAGAATAATGACAATTAATATCACATCTAAGACTGCTGATGGAAATTCTGAAATAGATGATAATCCAACTAATGCGATTAATGGTAAAGGGTCTAATGTGAATGTGTATTTTAATCCTAATTCAAATCCCCAAATTCCTACTTTAAATGCAAAAACGGGGAGAGTTAATGGTGAAAAAAGGCCTGCTCATGTTGGATTAGCACATGAACTTATTCATGGCGACAGATCAATGCGTGGAGTTGCTATCGATTATTCTGAAAATGCCACTTATACTTATACGAATAGTCGAGGACTAAGAGTCACACAAAGTCTAAAAAAAGAGGAAGCTGCAACTATTGGCTTAAAACATGTCAAAAAAGATGATATTACAGAAAATGATATTCGTAAAGAGCAAGGCTTAAAACTACGAGGGGCATATATTGAATAAAAATGGACGTATCAAAACAATAAGAGTTAGATATTTGTCCGCTTCTGTTGCTTGCTTTATTTATAATTTGTTTTATTAATTGTTCAACTTTTCTATGAAAACGACTATGTTCAGATTATTTTTAATAATAATAAGTGTATTTATGATAAGCTCATGTTCTAATACACAGCCACCCAAGAAGAAAACAATAAATTCTTTGTCTTTACATGAGCAACAGAATATGGAAAAGAAGTCTATGATTCTAATTATGGACTTCGGAGATTCCGAGTCTCAAATAATAAAGTGTTGTGACTCGTTGTTGACCTATGGTGTAGGATATGTTGAAACTGCAAATAAAACAATATCGGAAGGGGATGTTGCATGGAATTCTGCTTATCAGATTATCAGAAAAAGACTTGGAACTGCTCAACAAAAGACAATACAAGTGGCAATTTCAAAATTGGAGAATACTTCTTATCGTGATTCTATTATTGTTAAGGATAATGTTGAATACACCTTGTATGTTAACAACCATAAAGTTGCCTCTGGATACAAGGCTCGTATTAAAAATTTCCCTGCAGATATACAGACAGCAATAAAGCAAATGAGATCATGGGCTTCTCCACTTTATCACAAAGAATACGGGGCATAATCGTGCGTTTAATTTAGAGGACGCAAAAAAGAAAAGGATGAGAATGAGAACTATAATGATTCACTGCTGTCAAAAAAAATATGAAAATTATGTATAACCTCAAATTTTAACGAACTATTGATATAAGAAATGAAAAAATTACTTTTTGCGATTTTTATTCTATTTACAAGTTGTGTAGCTAAGGATAGCCCATTTTCTCCTTCCTTAGCTAAAGTTCTTGATGGAATAATTGACAAAACCCATAATTTTGATGTAATACTAATTGTAGCCTCTAAGTTGGAAGAGCATGACTTGCTTTTCATTACAAGTGGGCCCGGTTACAATCCCAATGTTATGGTTGGTTATTACATATACAAGGATAAGTTGATCACATATTATCAAACTGACAGTACAGATAGGTCTGATATTATAGACACAAAATATTTGTACAAATATGAGGGTAATATACCTAATTATATAGACGTTTATGAAAAACTTATCTCTTGTGAACCAAAACAGTATTTGTATGAAATCATAGATGGACACAAACTGACAGTTGTAAACAACCAGAAAAGTTTGGGGTTCAGGAAGAATGAAATTAAAGGTGACAATGTCATTAAAAACAAACAATTAAACCAAATTTTGAATGACTTCATTTATAGCAATGTAGAAGTATTGTATGAGTTGCGTTTTAGAACAAAAAACAATAAACATTATGCTTTAATACGTTCTGGGATATATTATGACAAAGATAAATATAAGGGATATTTTTATAGAGACGGTAACCTGATTGTTTTATATGGAGATAGCCCATCTGAAGACATATTAGATAAAACGCAAATATTAACGAACACACAAGGAAGACCTAATTATAAATATGGAACTATTGATGAATGGAATTATCCATATCCTCGAAAATATGAAATACTTCCAAATGGTAACCTTCGAAAACTATCCTTCTATGAAGGGTTTGCTATTTAGATAAGAATAATCCCCTGTTGTCCAAAGATAATTCTTACCTTTGCCATCAGTTAATTAAAAAATAGAAAGTATGCCAACACGCATCAGTTATGACGGGATGTCGCGTCTGACGGCTGCCGGTTACCTCGAAAACGGCAAGCGCAACGACCATTTCTCCACCTCCTATAAGTATGACCTTATGGGAAACATCCTCTCGCTCCGTCGTGAAGGATTGCTCAACAGTGGCAGCTACGGAACAATTGATGACCTTACCTACAGCTATAAAGGCAATCAGGTGGTGAAGATAGACGATGCTGCGGAAGAAAGCCCCAGCTACAAAGGTGCTATGCATTTCCGCGACTATGCCGACGAAGAAACGGAGTATACATACGATGCTAACGGCAATATGCTGACGGACAGCAATAAGGGAATCACAAGCATTGACTACAATGTGTTGGACTTGCCACAATGTATAAGTACGAAATCAAGGGTTTTATTTAAAGAAAACTCCAACGATACCATATACTATACATATTCGGCAGATGGAACAAAACTACGCTCCACATACAAGAAGGCCGAGTTTCGTGTATATCCGTATAATCCAGAAACCTCTTTAACCTCTTTAAATGTTGAGACAGGTTTAAATGTTGGTACAGTCGGTATGGCGAAGCCGATAGCCAAACGTCTTAAGACCAAATACTATTACTGTTCAAATCTCGTCTACGATAATGAAAACATTTCCGCCATTCTCTTCGACGGCGGCTACGCAAGTGTGGATGACGACAATGGAATAGTCATGCATTTTTATGTGAAGGACCATCTTGGCAGCAACCGTCTGGTGGTGGACGGCAACGGCAACATCGAGGAAGTGAACCATTATTACCCATTCGGTGCACTGATGGGCGACCGCTGTGGCGTGAGCCGAAACAACTACAAGTACATAGGCAAGGAGCTTGATACTATGTACGGTTGGAACATGCAGGATCATGAAGCAAGATGGTATGATCCGGTCGTTGGTAGGTGGATGGTTACAGACCCTTTGCAGGAGAAATATTTTGATTCTTCTTTATCATCATTGTGGTATGGAGTGGATCCGTTGGCAGGAAAATATGCCAATAATTCACCCTATGTATATTGCAATGACAATCCAATAAGACTTATTGATTCCAATGGTAAGGCTCCTGGTGATTTCTTTTTATCAATAGAAAAGGTTGCTGTGGATTTTGGACTTTTTTACAATGATAATTCTATACGAGAAGATATTGAATACGGCTCTTCTATTTATCAAGTACGAAACTCAAATGGGCAGTTAGGATATACATATACAATCGCAGAGAGAGGTAGTAAACATGGAGTTACACCAAGTTGCCCAAATCTGTTTCGCAAGGTAGTTGCTGATATTCATACCCATGGGGCGTGGTCTAATGGCGAGTATAAAGATAATGAATTCTCAGGAATAAGGGATAAGAAAGGGAATTTACTTACATCAGATAAGCTACAGAAAGTAGATACACAGAATGGAGATATTGGTGACTCTAATAGAACCCAGCTAACATCTTTTCTTGTTACGCCAAATGGTTCTTTACAATCATATGATCCAAAGACAGGAAAAATAAAAGTACTTAGTAATAATATGCCAAGTGATTATAGAGATCCTGACAGGATGAATTCAGTATCAAGTTATATAGAAAAACATCCCCTATCAATCATGAAAGAGGCATCACAGAAGCTCAAGGAAAGTATAAATATAATTGATAAGTAAGTGATCTAAATTATTTATATATATCAGTACTAATATGGTTCATTTTCCGTTTTTATAGAAAAAGTAGATTATGAAACCAATAAAAGTACTTGAATTATCAGAGGTTGATCGCCTCAAATTAGAGAAAGGCTATCATAATGGCCCTACTCATAGTTTTCGTATCAGATGCAAATCCATATTGCTGAAGTCAGAAGGTAAATCAGCTCCCAAAATAGCAGAAATGCTTGAGGTGACTGTAGCTACTGTCTACACATGGATAAAACGTTATGAAGAAAATGGCATCCAGAATGCGACTGGCAAAGAAGCCAGTGACATTACTTTCAAACGTTTTTTAGAAACATTGGTGCAAGATATAAACGTATAAGAAAACGCCCAAGGGGCTTTACCACAAAAGAGTCCATCAACGCAGACAAGATTGTGGACTATCTTGACAGATTCTCTTTCAATGTCACGAAGAAGACTGTAATTGTCTTGGACAATGCTTCTGTTCATAGAAATCGGAAGGTGAAAGAACTGAGGAAAATTTGGTAGAAAAGAGGATTGTTCCTCTTCTATCTTCCATCTTATTCTCCAGAACTTAATCCTGCCGAGATTCTTTGGCGTATACTTAAGGGCAAATGGATAAGACCGATAGATTACGAGACTACGGACTCGCTTTTCTATTGTACGAACAGGGCCTTGGCATCTGTGGGTACGAACTTATTCGTGAATTATTCATATTTGTAAAATTAATTTTGAACAGTTACTTAGATAATGAGGAAAGAATATATTTTTGTATTGATATTTGCAATACTATGTTTCCTTGGGGGAAATTATTATAGCACCTATAATAGTAGCACCTATAATAGTAAAACTCTATTTGTTAATAAAGGAATAGCAACAGAAAAGGAGACTAAAGATCCTTTTCAAGGTACAAATTTCTACGATTCGACAAACTTTGAAAATACAGGAAACAGGTTTAAAAAGGGTATTATACCCGATGCCGAAACAGCATGTAAAGTAGCCATTCCCATTATTAAAGCAGTGTATGGAGAGCAACAGTTAAACTCTGAATTGCCACTTCAAATAACGCTTATCAATGATAAATACTGGACGATAGAAGGGACATTACATACGGCAAAAGGAGGTGTTGTATTTATGACCATTAATAAGAATAATGGATGTGTATTAAATTTGATGCATGGTGAATGATATCATGTTTTATTATGCAATACTCTGTTAATTCTAACGTAATCGTTTGAAAAGGAGGGAGTTAATTAACGTAATATAACTAATGGAATTTGGTTAAGTGGCCGATTATCAGTAACTTTATAGTATACTAAGCTTAAAGTAACATGACATCAGAACCACTCAACCAATATACGGAAATCTGCAGAGATGCTATCAAAAGTTCATCTGCAAAGGTAAGCAAAACTTTCGAAAACCTTCTCTTGGAAATAAAATGTGCAGAGACTTTAAAGTTATCCAAACGCAATACTTTGGATACTCGAGGGAAAATAATTATTAATTACGATTACAAAATTCCGATAAAGCATTTGTGGATTTATTGGGGACAATTTGATGTATGCATTGGCCTTAATGGACTTCAGTATGAGATCTCGTAACAGTTTGCAAGAAAGCTGAACCAAATTATGAAGAAAGAAGCCAATATAGTCGTATTCGACAGTCTTTGGTTTGAATTTCTTCATAAAAGGAATGGTGAATAAGTAGTTCGGTGCAGTACCCAAGACACATAATATTTATAATCTCGTGTTAATGGTGAATCTTACAGCACAAACAGTTGAATGGTATAACCCGCAAAAAAATAGGTTATGAAGACATTGGTTTAAATTTTTCGCATAAACTTATTTCATCCTTAAAAAATTAAATTATGAGCAACAATTCCACAAATAAAGTCGATCCCGTTATAAAATGCTTTTTTGTCTCATTTTGTACAATTATGGCAGTGGTATTTATTTTAAGCTTTTCCATAAAAGTCCTTATTTTGTGTTTTGTAATATATGGACTTACAATAATCCCTTTAAATACATTATTTATTTATGTCATCAGTCGTATCAGACTATTTAGATGGTCATTACATAGTGTGTGGTATGTAATCTCAGAAAGTTTTCTACTCATTCTTTATATGTATCTTTATGACAGAATAGCTATTATGTACTTTCCTGAATTCAGATTCTATGCTTTATGTGAAATATCTGTGTTTATAACCATTCAATTGGTGTTTGTTCTTGTAGCATCAATTTGTAGGAATAGAATGATAAAAAACAAGCAAAAACAAAAAGATGTATAATGTGGCGTCTCTTTAGAATCGGTGGCGTCTCTTTAGCATCACCATTCCTACGCCTGCGACCGCACCGACTGTCGCTCCGATTGAGTTGGCTGCGAAGTCGAGCCAGTCGCCGCTGCGGCGTCCGCCCGTGCAGTATTCCTGCAGAATCTCTATGACGCCGCTCATCAGTATGGGCGCAATCCAGGCGAGGCAGAACAGTTTTGTCCAGCTCAGCATTGGCTTGTCTGCGGGCGATGCTATGCGCATTACGGGCTGAGGCTTCGTGTTGTGAAGGCGCAGATATTCGAGCCATATAGTGGCGCAAGTGCCGCCGTACATGGCTATGTGTACCCATTTGTCTATCAAAGTGACGTTGTCGAGCGGCGTACTCGGTATCGTTGCGAAACACAGAATCCATATCATAAGGATATAGAAGCACGATACCGGGTACGCCTTGAGTAGATGTCTGATGTATGTCATTGTATAAGAAATTCTTTTAATTGTTGTGTAAGAACTTCTTATTAAACGCTATTTTCCCGCTTTTATTGTTAAGGCAACGGCTTTAACGTACGAGAATCTTCTTGCCGTTCACGATGTATATGCCTGCAGCGAGTCCGTTCACAGCCTCGGCTGCCGATACGGCGCTCTTGAAGCGGCGCACCGTTCTGCCGTCTGTCGCCACTACGGTTGTGGTGGCTGGGGCGGCGTTGGCTGCGATGTCTATGATGGCGGTGGGCTGGTCGGCTGTAACGTTCTTCAGGAGATAGTGGCCCTCGGCGTCCTTCTGGTTCAGTATCTCGAAGTAGGCGTTCGCCTTAATACCCGTTACATCGGCGGTCTGCACCGAGCTCGACTTTGCGAACACGAAGTTAACGTAGTCGGTCGGTGTGTTTATCTTGAACTGCTTGCTGTACCATTTCTTGCCGTTCTTCTCCGTCGGTGTCGTCACGTTGTCGCCATTTTTTGTTAGCCGGTGCGTGTGTGTCGTCGCCGCCCCACGTCCAGAAGTAGCAGTTGGTCCAGCCCACGTTGTCGGTGTTGACATACACGGCGATGTTGTAAGCCTCGAACTTATGCACGCTGTATGTGCGTGTCACGATAGTGCCCACCTTGCCGTTCACGAGCAGCGCAGCCTTCAGCGTGCACTTGCCGTCGGGCAGCGCAATCTTGGCGCCGTTTGTCACCTTTGCGCTCGACGTCGTAGGAGCGGTGCCGTCAGTTGTGTAGACAATCTGTGCGTCTTTGGCTGTAGAGATAGCGCGCAACGTGACGGTAGGGTCGTTGTAGTATTCGCCCGACGGCAGCGACGGGAACACCGTCTCGGCAGAAGTAGGCAGGAAGTAGCGCCAGTGGTATCCCTCGGCAGCCAAAGCCCATCCGTCGTCGGTTGGTGTGTATGCGTTAGCCGTGGTGCCCACCGCCGCACGCAGCTTCATATTCTTGCCCGTTGTGGTTACGACGTAGCGCTTCGCAGAGTTCTCCGTGCACGACCATCGGCTCTCGTTGTGTATTCCGGCTATGTAGCGCACCAGAATCATGTTCTTGATGTCCTGCTTGCAGTCGGTCCAGTGCTTGTAGAACACGCAGGGCGTGCCCGGCATGGCGAGCATGTAAGCGTTTGCCGCCAGCGTGTCCTTGCGTATCGGGTCTTGGTCGGCGTCGCTGCGCTTCTCCGTGTCGTGGTTCTCGAGGAACGTCACCGCATAGCGCTTGTACACCACGTCGGTAGCCAAGCCTCCGTTTGCCAGCTTCGACCAGTTGCCGTTGTTAGCCGCATCGCGCATCGAGTAGCGTATGGGGAAGTCGAACGCCGCCGACATTATCTTGTCGTCCACCTTCGTAGCGTTCAGCCAGTTGATTACATTCGTCTTGTTGCCGTCGAAGTATTCGCCGACGGAGTAGGTGGGGTTCGCCGCCTTGTTGTACAAGCCCGTGAACCTTCCGGCGTATCCCTTCGTCATATCGTAGCGCACGCCGGCATATCCTAAGTCGTTGAGCAGCATGTCGAGATACGCCTTCACGCAGTTCTGCACGTTGGCAGAGTTGTGGTCGAGGTCGCGCATACCGTCCCAGTCCTCGCCCGTATCGTAGTTGGCGCTGAGGCTCACGCCCTGCTTCTTCGCCTCCTCCGCAGCCTTGCCTTTGTCGTCGCCGGCGCAAACGTCTGCAGCCGTCATCTTGTACGTCTTGCCCTTGTACGTCTCCTCGGGAAAGTCGAACCAGTTCTTTATGGTTCCGCGGTGGTTTATCACGACGTCGGCGATGGTGCCGATGCCCTTCTTCTTGAACGTGCCGATCATTGAGCGCAGCTCCTGCTCCGTGCCGAACGACGAGTTGTAGTTGGAAAACCAGTAGAGGTCGTTATAGCCCATCGACTTGCCGCCGCAGTAAGCGCTCTGCGGCACCCAGATAAGTTTGAAGTAAGGCGCCATGTCGTCAGCCTCGCTCTCAAGCTTTGTCCACTGCGATGCGTCGAAGCTGTTCCAGTAGAAGCCCTGAAGCATCACGCCCTCGTATTCAGAAGTATTGCTGTCCGGTAAAACTTTTTCAAACAAAATAAATTAGGGCTGACACTTCTC
>ENA-OOXC01002141-OOXC01002141.1-human-gut-metagenome-genome-assembly--contig:-NODE-2141-length-10198-cov-2.980085_pt1 | contig 10198 bp, 7 predicted proteins | sample MGYA00241578_ERZ501325 | MGnify/ENA primary metagenome ERZ501325 (study PRJEB25962, sample SAMEA2042737) | human gut metagenome | biome: human gut; feature: human-associated habitat; material: faeces...
GATGCTGACCGCAGCCTGTACGAACCGGAAGACTTTTCCGAATATGGAAGAGATTGAACCATTCAATGTAATATACCAGACTGCAGAAGACGGTATGGGAGACACAATCAAGCCGAGACTGGTAGAAGCCGGTGCTGATCTGAGCCGGGTTATGGTCATTGATGATACAGAAGAAGCACTGACATTATCCGATGACCGTATCGAAAAGGCAATCCGTCAGAATCAGGTCAGACTTTTAATCATTGATCCGGTACAGGCATTTATCGGTGCCGACGTGGATATGAACCGGGCAAATGAAGTGCGTCCGGTATTTCGAAAACTGGGAATGATTGCTGAAAAGACCGGCTGTGCGATTGTGTTGATTGGACATCTGAATAAATCTTCTGGTACGCAGAGTACTTACCGGGGACTTGGTTCTATTGATATCATGGCGGCGGTGAGAAGCCTGCTTTTTATCGGGAAAGTAAAGAAAGACCCGACAACAAGAGTGCTGATTCATGAGAAAAGTTCTCTTGCACCTCCGGGTGAGACGATGGCATTTAAACTTGGAGATGAAGAAGGTTTCCGATGGGTGGGAGCTTATGAGATTTCTGCCGATGATCTTCTGGATGGAAAGGAAGGAAAGCCGACAGAAACAAAGCTGCAACGAGGAACGAAACTGATCTATGAACTGCTTGCAGACGGAAATGCAGTCACAATCCGGGAACTGGATGAAAAGGCAAAATCACAGGGAATCTCCCAGAGAACCATGCGTGAAGCCAGAAGCCGGATGAAAGAAGAACTGGATTATCAGATGAATGAAAAACAGGAAAATACCATTCGATTAAAAAAATAAAAGAGAATGGGTGACGGCAGGATTTTGGAGTGGACGGCAGGCTTTATAGATACCCTATTTGCCGCCTGCCGTCTGCCAGTGCAAGGCAATCGAACGAAAATAGTAGGTATCCATACGAAAATAAAAAAATGCAACCAACAGTCTGGGCAGTTAATCTGAAAATGGATTAGCTGCTCTTTTTTTGCAAAAAATGGAGATTTTACAATGGCAGCGAAGAAGAAAATCATCAATATCAGAGTATATTTTGACGGTGATCAGGACGCAAAAGAAGTATTTGCCGAAGTGATCGCACAGAAAATACGTGACACGAAAACAAAAGATAAACTTGCAATAATGAAAGATAGGCAGTATAATGATTATGAGTTCAGTAATCTGAAATCTGCGTAGGATGTGCAACGTAACGGAGGTATCAGATGAACAACAGATATATGAGTAACAATACAGACAGAAATGCAACATGGAGAGTTGGCGTATATTGCCGACTTTCCAAAGATGACGAACTGACCGGAGAGAGTGCCAGCATCTCCAACCAAAGGGACATTCTGGTGAATTACTGTCAGTCACAGGGCTGGCAGGTGGTGGATGTGTTTCAAGACGATGGTTATACAGGACTGAACACAGACCGACCGGACTTACAGAGACTTCTCAAAGCCTGTGAAAAAGGACTGGTGAATCTTGTAATCACCAAAGATCAGAGCCGACTGGGACGAAACCATGTACAGACAGGATTTCTGATGGAAGAGTTTTTTCCGAAGCATGGAGTAAGGTATATCGCATTATACGACAATGTGGATACCTTTGACGGGGACAATGAGATTGCTCCGTTTAAGAATGTACTGAATGAGATGTATTCCAGAGACATTTCCAAGAAAGTCCATGCGTCCTATCACCTGCAGGCAACCAAGGGCAAGTTTACAGGCGTTGTTCCACCACTGGGATATCAGAAAGACCCGGAGGAAAAGGGACATCTCCTGATTGACGATGAGACAGCACCAATTGTCCGGAAAATCTTCCAGTGGGCGGTGGATGGTCATGGGATTAACTTCATATCCAGAGAACTGGAACGACAGCAGATTCCCTGCCCGTCATGGTGGCACCGGAAACGGGGACTCCGTACCTATTACACAAAATGGGAAAAGAAAGACCCTGAAAATGGGAAATATGTATGGGATGAATCCTATCTGAAATCCCTGCTGATGAATCCCGTTTACTGTGGTGACATGGCTTCCCAGAAGAGGTACTACCGTTTTAAGATTGGCAATCAGGGAGATAAAGCTCCGGAGGACTGGATCACAGTCAGGGATACCCATGAAGCAATCATTCCACAGGATGTATTTGCTCTGGTACAGGCGAAGATGAAAGGCAGGAAACGCCAGACAGAACAGGGAGAATACAGTATGTTTGCCGGTTTACTCCGCTGTGCAGAGTGTGGCGGTGCATTAACATTAAAGAAGACACACACCAAAGACCAACATGAAGTTTATACCTGTTCCACTTATATCCATAAGGGAAAAGCACACTGCACCCAGCACCGGGTGGACGCTGATGATCTGTATGATGCAGTCCTTACCAGAATCCAGGAATGTGCAAAAGCAGTCACCGGAGAGGGAACAGAACTGGAAGACAGGGTAAAAGAGTTGTGTGAGGAAGATACGCAGGGACACAGAGACAGTCTGGAGAAGCTGGTATCAAAGCAGAAAGACCGTCTGGAGACGTTAGATCGGCTGATTGCAAAACTGTATGACGACCTCATCAATGACAAGATTACAGAATCTGTTTTTGATAAGATGTTGGAGAAGACACAGAAAGAGCAGGCAGATATCAAAAAGGAACTTTCCCAGAATGAGAGTGTGCTGAATACAGAAGAAAAACTGGATGCACAGTCCCAACAGTGGATTGACGATATCAGTGAGTATGCGGATATCAAAGAACTGGATGCCAATCTTCTGAACCGGCTGATCAGTAAAATCATTATCTCAGAACCGCAGGAGAAAGACGGAAAAGAAAATTACCGCCGTACTCCTGAAACGGTTACAATGGAAATTCATTTCAATTTAAAACCAATACCGGAGCTTGGAACCATCGAAAGAGGTTCCGGCTCCCATAAATAAGAAAAATCTATCAAAATTTAATCTATTTTAATCTTTTCAAGGCTCATTTCGAGCCAATATTTTCTCATAAAAGACATAAAACAGCTTATGAGTGGCGGTGGCATCATCATTGTGGCACAGACGGTAATTCCACAGCTTACCACTCTGTTCTCATAATTCATGGGCGGGATCATTGATAAGATTACTGAATTCATAAAGGAACTGTTGCAGGGGTGGGTTCTGACCAACTTTGAAACCATGTTTACCGATGTCAATGACAAGGTAGGCACGATTGCAGGGGAGGTCAGCAAAACTCCCAGCACTTGGAACTCCGGTATTTTTGATATGATAAAAACATTGTCCGACAACGTGATGATTCCCATAGCGGGAATGATCATCAGCTTTGTACTCGTCTATGAGCTTATTTCCATGGTCATTGACAAAAATAACCTGCATGACTTCAATACAGCCATTTTTATCCGCTTTTTTATGAAAGCGTGTATTGCAGTCATGCTTCTTAGCAAGACTTTTGACATTGTAATGGCAGTATTTGATGTGGGAAGCCATATCGTAAATTCTGCCGCATCAGCGATTACCGGAAGCACCAGTATTGATGTGGCAAGTACGCTGCAGACGATGTTCAATGAGCAGTTTTCGGAGATGAGCATAGGCGAGCTGTTAGGACTGGGGATGGAGACCATGATCGTCAGTTTATGTATGAAAATCATGTCAGTCCTTATCACCGTCATTCTTTATGGGCGAATGATTGAAATATATCTTTATGTATCAGTAGCACCAGTTCCCTGTGCAACCGTAACCAACCGGGAATGGGGAACGATAGGAACTAATTATTTTAAGGGACTTTGTGCATTGGCATTTCAGGGATTTTTTATGATGGTGTGCGTCGCAATCTATGCGGTGCTGGTGGCAGGTGTGGCAGTAGCCGACAACCTGCATACGGCACTCTGGTCGGTGGCAGCATATACCGTTATTTTATGCTTTTCACTCTTTAAGACTGGTTCATTATCGAAATCTATCTGGAATGCGCACTAAGGGAGGAACGATATGGCAATATCTGTGCAGGTGCCAAAGGATTTGTCCGGTATCAAGACAAAAGTGGCACTGAACTTGACAAAGAGACAGATCATCTGTTTCAGCGGTGCGGCAGTAGCCGGGATACCCTTGTATTTTTTAACCAAGGGACTGATCGGAACATCAGCCGCATCACTTCTTATGATGGGAGCAATGCTTCCGTTCTTCTTTTTTGCGATGTATGAGAAAAACGGGTTTCCGGCGGAGAAGATTTTGTATTTTATGCTCCGGCAGAAGATACTCACACCGGGCATAAGACCATACCGGTCAGAGAACTTATACAAGCAGTTGGAAGAAAAAGAAAAATTACGAAGGGAGGTTCGTTATCTTGAAGAAAAAGCAAAAGGCAGAACCGGAAAGCCGCAGAAAAAGCAGTTATAAAGGCAATAGCAGGAACAACAGTAAAAGTGGCGGTCTTACCTTTTCAGAAAAGAAGCGTCTTATACAGTTAAAGCATATTTTATCGGGAAAGAGCATTGAGAAAGAAAAGCCGACTACCGCACAAAGGACGATCACTTTTGAAAAGATGTTCCGTGACGGTATCTGTCAGGTCAGCCACCGTTATTATACAAAGATGGTGGAATTTTTTGATATAAACTATGAGCTTCTGGAAGTGGATGACCAGGCGGACATACTGGCACAGTACAGCAAGCTTATCAATTATTTTGATCCGTCTGTGAGGTTTGAACTGGTGCTTTTCAACAGGCAGGTCAACGAGCAGATGCTTACAGAACAGTTTGACATTCCGTGGCAGGAGGATGATTTTAACGATATTCGTGAGGAATATACGGAAATGTTAAAGAAGCAGGCGGCAAAGGGCAACAACGGTATCATCAAATCAAAATATCTGATTTTTGGTGTAGAAAGCAACGGCTACAAGGAAGCCAAGAGCCGCCTTAACAACATTGAAAAAGATGTCATACGGAACTTAAACAACATAGGAACCCTTGCGAGGGGACTGGACGGAAAGGAAAGACTGCGCATCCTGCATGAATATTTTAATCAGGATACCATGGAGCCTTTCCGTTTTTCATTTAAGGATTTGGCAGAATCCGGTAAGTCGGTCAAGGACTATATTGCACCGCCGGGATTTGATTTCCGCTATCCGAACCGCTTTAAGTCAGGGAATATGTATGGCTGTGTGTCCTATCTGGATATTATCGCACCGAAGTTTACGGACGAGCTGATCAAGCATCTTCTGGATATTGATGCTAATCTTACGATTTCCATGCACATGCAGACGGAAGATCCGGTAAAGGCAATCAAGAAGTTAAAAGCGGTCATTTCCAATATCCAGAAAATGAAGATTGAGGAGCAGAAAAAGGCAGTCCGAAGCGGTTACGATATGGATATTCTTCCAACAGACATCGTGACTTATGAAAAGGACACGCTGGAATTTCTCGATGATTTGAATACGAGCAACCAGAAGATGATCAACATGACATTCCTTATTACCTGTTATGGCAGAACCAAGCGGGAACTGGAGAGCTTAATGCAGAGAGTGTCCGGTATCATTCAGCAGGCAAACTGTGACCTCAGATGTTTACAGTATTTACAGGAGCAGGGCCTTATGGCATCTGCACCGATTGGGTGCAATGAAACCGGAATTGAGCGTACCCTTTCCACAAAGAGTACCGCAATCTTAGTACCATTCTGCACACAGGAATTATTTATGCCTGCACCGGCAATCTATTACGGATTAAATGCACTCAGCAACAACATGATCATGGCAGACCGCAAAAGGCTCCGTACACCAAACGGAGTTATCTTAGGTACTCCCGGAAGTGGTAAGAGTTTTAGTGCAAAGCGTGAGATTTTAAGCTGTTTTCTTATCACAAAGGACGATATTATCATCTGCGATCCGGAGGGAGAGTATTTTGCTCTTGTGGCAGCACTACATGGACAGGTGGTAAAACTTGCCACCAATTCCAAAGACTATCTGAACCCTATGGATATTCAGTTGAGCCATAAGGGGGATAAGGAAGCATTAAAACTGAAATCTGATTTTATCATAACATTATGTGACCTGATCGCAGGTGGCAAGGACGGTCTGGAGAACGATGAGAAAGGTATCATCGACGAATGTATCCGTCATATTTATGACAAGTATTTTGAAAATCCGGTGCCGGAAAATATGCCGCTGCTGGAAGATTTATATGATGCCCTGTTAGCACACAAAAATCCAAAGGCGGAGCGTATCGCAAACAGCCTTGTGCTGTATGTGCATGGTTCCCAGAATTACTTCAACCACCATACCAACGTAGACAGCGGCAATCGTATCATGTGCTTTGACATCAGAGATTTGGGAAACCAGTTGAAAGAGCTGGGTATGTTAATCGTGCAGGATGCGGTTTGGAACAGGGTATCGCAGAACAGGGAGCGAAAGATTGCTACCCGTTATTACTGTGATGAGTTCCACCTTCTTCTGAAGGAGAAGCAGACAGCTATTTATTCCGTGGAAATCTGGAAGCGTTTCAGAAAATGGGGCGGTATTCCGACAGGTTTGACGCAGAACGTGGGCGATTTTCTTCGTTCTGAGGAGATTGAAGGTATTTTGGGTAACAGCGATTTTGTGTATCTGTTAAATCAGAATGCCAAAGATCAGGCAATTCTCGCTGATAAGCTGGGACTTTCTGATAAGCAGCTTTCCTATGTCACCAACTCCGAGCCGGGAAGTGGTCTGATACTGTTTGACAATGTGGTAATTCCATTTGTAGACAAATATCCGACAGACACCAAGACTTACAGAATTATGAATACCAAGCCGGAGGAATCGGTGCAGAAGGAGGACGCAGTATAAAATGGCAGAAAAAAGACAGAAGAAGCAGGCAGTAAAGGCATTTGAAAAAGAGACATTTTCCAAAGATAAGGAAGCGACTGGAGTAAAGCATACAGAAAACAGGCAGGATAACACCTTTCCTACGGAAAATCATTTTCATGCCAATGAGAAGCCTGTGAGCAATCTGCCACGGGATGCGAACCATGGCAGTCATAGAAGAAATGCAACTTCTGGTCACAGCGTCCAGAAGTCGGAAGCCGAAGCGGAAAAGGCATTCTTAAAGGAAAACAGTTTCATGCAGGAGGAACAGCCGGGGGATTCTGACAGCACGATGGAAAATGAGGTTCATGTCAGGGACACCTACCAACGGTCTGAGGAAAAAGGAAAATATCACAAAAGGCGTGTGCAGAGAGAACACGCACACAGAGAGCGTGCGAAGTCAGAAAATACAAAGCAGTCCGATTATGGAGATTTCCAGACAAAGGATGCCACATTTTCGCAGGGGCAGGCGGAAGAATTTACCGACAAAAAAGTACAGAAGGCTTTTGATAAGTCGGAAAAGAGTCGTCAGAAGTTGCAGAAAGCAAAGGACAAGATGCCGAAAAAGCGGCATTATGAGATGAAACGTGTCTTTGATGAACAGAACGGAAAAGCAAAATATATCGTAGTTCCGGTAGATGTGGAGAAGCCATTTAAGCAGGATGGTCTGGGAAAGACTGCGGTTCATAAGCTGCAAACGGAAAATATGTATTTTGTGCATCGTAAGATTGCAGAAACAGAAAGGGACAATTCTGCGGTTGAGGGTGCACACAAGACGGAACAGCGTGCCGAGGACATTTATCACTATATGAAGTATCACCGCAAGAGCAAGGCACAGAGAAAGCGTGACCGCTTAGAGCGATTGCACAAAAAACAGGTTACAGCGGATATGAAGCTGGAGTATGAGAAATTCATCAGTGAAAATCCACATCTAAAGGGCAACAGTCCAAAGAAGCAGTTGCAAAGGCAGCTACAGAAACAGCGCATCAAGCGTGAGTATGCCAAGGCAAGGCGGGTAGGAGCAGAAGCCAAGACTGCAAAGGAAACATTTACAAAGACAGCCAATGCTGCAACCGGGATTGCAAAGAAGTTACAGGAAATTGCCACGAAAAATAAAACACTGATTATCACAGTGGGTATTTTTGCACTTCTGCTTATTATGATCATGTCGGCATTATCAAGCTGCGGTTCCATGTTTACCGGAACTGTGACAACAACGATGGCAAGCACATATCTTAGCCTTCCGGCAGAGATTGATGCAGCAGATTTATCTTTTACAGAAAAGGAAATGGAGCTGCAAAACAAGATTGACCGGATTGAAACTGATTATCCGGGATATGATGAATACGATTATAACCTTGGTGCAATCGGGCATGATCCGTACACACTGATCAGTTATCTTTCCGCAGTCCATACGGAATTTACTGCCGCAGGAATAGAGAGTGAGATTCAGGAATTATTTGATGCCATGTATTCACTCACTACCGAGGAAGTAGAGGAAACACGGACAAGGACAGTCACAAAGACCGGAACCAGAACAGTTACAAATGCAGATGGAAGCATCAGTACCGAGGAATACGAGTATGAGGAGGAAGAAGAATATACCGTAACAATTCTTCGTGTCACACTTACGGTCACACCGCTTGAGAGCATTGTAGCCGGACGCATGGACAGCGAACAGACGGAAATTTTTGGAGCCTATACGGAGACAAAAGGCGGCTTACAGGTCTTTGCTTCTCCGGTTGATTATTACTGGTATTACTATATCAGCAGTTATTATGGCTACCGGAAAAATCCAAACACCGGAGCCGAGGAGCTTCACAGGGGTGTGGATATAGCGGTGCCGACAGGAACGTTTGTATATGCGGCACATGATGGAACGGTAACAGAAGCAACTTACGATTCCTATTATGGAAATTATGTGGTGATTACGGACAGTAAGGGATATACCACAAAATATGCCCACATGGACAGCTTAAATGTGTCCGCAGGGCAGAGTGTAAAAAAAGGTGACAATATAGGCAAAAGCGGAAATACAGGAAGCAGTACCGGAAGCCACCTTCATATCGAATGTCTGTATAACGGGGAATATTATAACCCGTTATTTTATTTTGAAGCAGGAGAACAGACCATTTATGGAGAAACAACGGGCGGCACCGGAGGAGGAACCAGCAATGTGATACCGCCGGAATCCTATGATGATGTAACCGTACAGACGCTTATGCGTGAAGCAAACAGGTATCTGGGAATGCCATATACTTTTGGCGGCACAGCTCCGGCTAGTTTTGACTGTTCCGGTTTTGTATGCTGGGTATTTTCAAACAGTGGCGTACATAACCTGCCAAGAACCACAGCACAGGGCATTTATGACCAGTGTACTCCGGTATCAGCGGCAGACGCAAAGGCAGGGGATATTATCTTTTTTACCGGAACTTATAATGCGGGACGTCCGGTTACACACGTTGGTATCTACTGTGGAAACGGTACGATGGTGCATTGCGGTGATCCAATTCAGTACACATCAATCAATACTTCTTACTGGCAGAGCCATTTCTATGGTTTTGGAAGATTGAATTAGCGAAGGGAGGAATTATTTTTGTCAGTAGAGCGAATCAATTCACAGCTTAAAAAGGTCAGGGAGCAGATAGCACAGCTACAGGCAAAGGAAAAAGACCTTGCAGAGCAGAAACAGATGGCGGAGGATGCCGAAGCCATGAAGATCATACGGAAATATAAAATCTCATCCGAGCGATTGCAGATGCTTAATAAGCTCAGTGAGGATGAAGTCAGAAATTTATTACAGAAACGGGAACAGGAAAAGGAGGATTCGACCAATGAAAATGAAGAAGTTATCCGTTAAGGCACTAATGTCCCTGATACTGTCGGCAATACTTTTTTGTATGCCGATTGGGGCATTTTTTGCAAACAGGGCAAATACTGTGGAGGTTCATGCGGAGGATACCGCAGAGCAGAAAACAGAGAGTGCGGCAGAAGAAGGCAGTGCAGAAAGCACAGCGTCCGGCACTGATAACAAGGACAGTTCCGGTAGTGGAGAAAATCATACAGAGCAGTCCACGGAGAATACAACAGAAAATTCCACAGAAGGCACAACTGAGGAGACACAGCCTGCCGCAAAATGCACCTGCAAGGAAAAATGCAGTCAGTATGCAGTAAATGAAGATTGTGAGGTGTGTGCAAAGGATTACAAGGAATGTGCCTATATCAATCCGAGTGTAAAAATCACAATCAATACACCGTCTGGATGGCATAATGATACCACTAAGGTAACTGTCAAGGTGGAAGATACGATAGTTTCCGGTAATTTTACCATTCAGACAGTAAAGGCGAAAGTCGGGCAGAATG
>ENA-OOXC01002150-OOXC01002150.1-human-gut-metagenome-genome-assembly--contig:-NODE-2150-length-10153-cov-2.252822_pt1 | contig 10153 bp, 5 predicted proteins | sample MGYA00241578_ERZ501325 | MGnify/ENA primary metagenome ERZ501325 (study PRJEB25962, sample SAMEA2042737) | human gut metagenome | biome: human gut; feature: human-associated habitat; material: faeces...
AGAATTGGAAAACATATTTGAAAATAGCATGTTCCTGGCTTCTAATCTTTTCTGATTCTTCCTTTTTCAATCAATGAGTTTATGTACGGAACAAAGAAAAGAGAGAGAGGTGAGCACCTATGCAGCTTACTAATACAACGGATTATGCAATCAGGATTGTCTGTTATTTGGCAATAAAAAAGCGCAGGGTTACAACGGCAAAATTAGCTTCTGAATTAAAGATTCCGGAGAGCTATATTCCAAAAATCACAAAGCAGTTAAAAAAAGAGAAGATTATTTCAGCTTCTGAAGGTATCAGTGGAGGATATGCCCTTGCCAAAAATCCAGAAAAAATTTCTTTATTTGATGTCATATCATGTATGGAATCAACAATGGCAATCAGTCGCTGTCTTGAAAAGGATGGATTTTGCTCCAGAAACTATACGGATTGCTGTAAAGTACATCAAGTCTTATTGGACTTACAGAACACTTACAATAACCGATTAGAAAATGTGAAAATCTCTGATATTATCAGACCGGGGAAAGATGAATATTTTGGGCGATTTTATATCATTCTGAAAGTTAATTTAGCGGAAAACAGTTATGAATGTATCTATTCTCATAACAGGGGGATTTATGATGATGTAAAAACTGCAGGAACATATGATGATTTTCTGAAAGTATATTGTGAAAAATATGTATGTGAAAAAGATTGTGAAAAACTGCAGGAATTTTTGAAAAGCGATTCGTTGACAGAGCATTTGAAAAAGGGCTGTTCAGAAGAAGATATCGTTTATCAAAGAAGAAGCGAGAAAAACTCAGAGACTTATGTTTGGATGGAAGTAAAAAGATTTGTGGATGAAAATGAGAAAACTGCTGTTATTACATTCCATAATGCAAAAGTTATCCCTAACACAATTGTAAATATGGAACGGGAATTAAGACAAAAAGCACAGGATGAGACAAAACAGTATTGGAAAATGGTTTCGCTTCTGGCTGCAGTGTTGAATCACAATAATCTTATAGAAACAGAACATCAGGATGATATCTGTTTTTATACAAAACAAGTGTATCTTCAACTACAGAAAAACTATCCGGAGTATGGGATTACAGAGGAAGAAATAGAAAATGTCTCTCATCTGGCTCCAATTCATGATATTGGAAAAATCCGTGTGCCGATAGAGATATTGAACAAAAACGGTAAATTAACAGCTGATGAGATGGAAATTGTAAAGCAGCATCCTCTTACAGGAGCAGAGATGACATTGCGGTTTCCACAAGGAACTACGACAGAAAAACTTAATAAGTATAGCTATGAAATATGCAGATATCACCATGAAAGATATGATGGATCTGGTTACCCGGATGGACTAAAAGGTGATGAAATACCACTTTGTGCTCAGATAGTAGGCCTTGTGGATGCTTATGATGCATTGGTCAGTGTACGCCCCTATAAAAGAAAATTAAAGCATGAAGAAGCCATAAGAATGATTGCCAACGGTGAATGTGGTGTATTTTCAAAAAAACTATTGCAGTGCTTTATAGCAGCGGCAATGCAGAAGGAATGGATAAAAAAGGCAGATAGTTGAGAAAAGTAAAATATGTTTTTAGGAGGAATTTGTGTGAAGAGGAAAAAGAGATGGCTAAGATGGATAGCCTGGACACTTTTATTGGTTTTGTGCATGAATAGCGCAGGAACGACAGTTTTGGCAGTTTCAGTGGAAGAAGAGAATATTCCAAATATGAATAGTACTCAAGAGGGTGAAATGCGCACAGAAGATTTTATTCCGGAGGAAAGTACATCATTGTCGGAAGAGACGTCGAAAGAAGAAAATACTTCGCCATCAGAAGAGACTCCTGGAGAGGAAATCACCCCGCCATTAGAAGAGATTCCGGAGGAAGAAATTACTCCATCCCAGGGAGAGATTTCAGAAGAAGAAAAAGCCTTCGAGGAGCAGATTGCACAAGAGGAATCACCGAAACTTCAGGAGATTTCCGAAGGCTTTGATATTGATTTCTATGTCATTATCGACGGAAACAAGGTAAAGCTTCAGCATAATGACATTACTGGCATTGCAACATGGAAAGACGGAAGAACTACCTATCATGGTGTTTCCGTTGAGGACCTGCTCCGGATATATGAAGAATTTGGATTTGTGAAAAATGGTGAGAATCAGAATCCGGATGCAAATAATAAGTTTGTATCTGCATACCGGGGAAAAAGCAGGATAGAATACGGAGAAGTTTATACAGACACAAAATCCGGAAAGACCTATGTTTCTTACAATTATGGCCAGAATAAACAAGGGGAAGCGGTAGATGTTTACTACCTTCCAAATGGAAAAGGCGTTGCATTAAATTTAAAAGATTCTGTAAAAAAGGACAACTCGTTTTATTCCGTAGAGGTAAAGGGAGAAGGGCAGGATCGGATTCGTTATGCATTAACAGGAACTGTAGTGGAAGAAGCTGTGGCTGACTTTAATCCCAAATTGCCAGACCAGACAGACCAGATCGAATGGACCTGTATGGGAACAGACGATAAGGTGATAGATGGTATACGGGAATCGGGGAACCAGACGAGATTCGCAATTGGAAAAATCACACAGTCTTATGTGATCCAGAGAGCGGATCAGACAGCCTTTGACATTCAGTTTTATATATATGCAGACAATGAGGTTCGAAAGCTGCCGGCTGATTCTCTGAAAAAGGTGTATAAATGGAACCGTCAGGGCAGATGCTATTTATCTGTCAGTGATCTTGCTGAGATTTATAGAGAGTTCGGCTTGAATGCAGAGGAAACACAATCCGGACATTATTTTCCATATACAGTCCGTGGTGAGAAGACATTAGCACAGGCGACAGTGGTAACTTATAAAGGACAGCAATATGTATCTTATAACCTGGACAAGCAGGAAGCAACTGTACCAACAGACGTTTATTATATGCCAAAAGGAGCATCTGATGGCGAAAAAATTCCGGATAATGATTCAGACCAGATTAAGCAGAATAAGAACAGTTTCTATTCGGTTACAGTGATCAATCCGGATGGAAATCGAACTGTGAGTTACTATAAGAAAGATTCTGCGGTCACAATTTCCGTTGATCCAGGAGATACGAAGGAAAGCGATTGGCTTTGTGCCAGTGAGGATGAAAATAAAACAATTTCTCCGGTGAAACAGGGCGATAAACTAACCTTTTCTATTGGAAAGATAGAGCAACCATATACGGTTGCATGCAACACTTTTGCACCAGCAACCTTGAACATTAAATTCTATACTTTTGTAAATAATGAGAGATATAATGTTCTAAACGAAGAAATTCCTGTTATAAAAGATACTACAACAAAGCCGGGAACAGTTTATTATTATATTTCTAATGATGAGTTAAAAAAGCATTTTGAAAAATTCCATTACGATGGTTCTATTCAAAATGGAGCAAAAGAGCGTTTTTATTATTCCAAGAGAGATTACGATACAATCCATAATGCAGGGAAATACACGATAGAAGGTCATGAATGTATTTATATAGGAAAGTCCGGAGAGCCGATGGATGTGTATTACCTGCCAGACGGACAGAATATAAGCACCATGAGTGCAAAGACCTTACTAGAACACGACGATGATAGATATAACGGTTTTTACAGTGTGACAGTACAGGATGAAGATGGACAGGTTTACAGCCAAACAGCTTTGCGTGATCTTCCGGCAATTGATTTTGTTGCAAGAAAGTCAACACTTACAAGAACAGTTAGTACAAAGCCGCGTGTAGAAGAACAAACGCAGGATATAAACTGGGAATGCAGAGAGGAAGATGGTACTCTTTCAGCAGTTACATGGAGTAAAAATGAAGCAGAGCATACCATGAGCTTTACTATTCAGCCAGATGATGCAGTACGTCCATATGTGATTGTTCCTGATAATACAGAAAAGCCGGCTGCGGTAAAAGAAGCAAATATCAGTTTTTATGTATTTATCGATGGACATTATAAGCTGATAAAGAACCTCAATGCTGAGCAGCATTACATAATCAAAGCAAACAGTGGCCGAGCCAGTCGTTATTATTTGCGAGCTAAACCAGATGATACGATTTCTAAAATTTACAGTGAGTTTGGTTTCACTCCGAGCAAGCTGGAGCCCGGCGCAGATCAGAAAGAGAAGATTCTGTTTGGTTATGCGACAGACAGCCGTGTGTTTGTACAGCACCCTTATAAGGACAACGATGGTACATGGTATATTCCTGTCCTGAAAAACGGGAAAGATGTATCTGTCTATTATTTCTCACAGCCAAACCCACTGAATCCAGACAGAATCGAAAATTATTTTGATCGTTTGACAGGACTTTCTTCTCAGGTTGGGCTGGCAGGAAGACATTTCAGTGTAGAGGGAAGTTTTCATCTGATTGAAGTGTTGGATCCACTGAACCTGACCAAAAGAGAGGCGATTAAGAGACAGTATGTAGGCCATGGGGAAGCATATACTGTGGAAGTACCAAAGAGGGCAAGTTTAGAAGGTGAGTATTATGGCAAGGAGATTGTCTGGAGTTGTACATCTAATGACAGGGACGAAAATGAGGTTCTTCCGGAACCGTCCGGAGATGATAAGGTAAAATTTGAAATTCCGAATGTTAACTCATCTTATGAGGTGATCGCAGACAAACCGCTGGAGTCTGGGGCAGTCAGGGTTATCTATAATACAACTCGTTATATGAAGAAACTTCCTAAGGAAGCTAAGTTGACCCCTCAGGTTGAGAATAAGACAAGACATACAGATGATTATGAGAATGAAATAGAAGCTGGAAAACATAACGTCAAGTCACCATATCCGCTAGTTTATGATCATGAAGATAATGACAGCAAAGAGTTGGAACAGTATGAATTCGATCATTGGGATTACAGAAACAAAGACGGAAAGTGGCAGGAATGCGGTGCAGGGGATTCTATTTCTGATCTTATAAATAATAATGCAAGACAGCCAATCACCCTCTATGCAGCGTGGCGTAAGGTGAGTAACCAAAATCGAAAACAGGTACAGTTTTATATCTGTAAGTCAGCGATGCCGGAAGATGGTTCGGTAGCATTACCAACCACGAATGTAGACGATTATACAAGTGCGGTTGCCGTGGCAAACTGTAATGTGAAGGCAAGTATATTGCATGATGTTCCAGTTCTTGGAAATAAGAATCCATCTACGTGGGAACAGTATGCGGATGGAAATAAGAGAGTGCAAGAACTTTTGCAGGGAACTAAACCAGATGAGGGATATATTGGAAATGGAGACTATATCTACAAGATAGATAGAATTCCTTCCGATGAAGAGGTATTCCAGACAATTCGTGAAAGTGGACGTATGATTCGTATCGGAGACAGGGAGATTCCGCCATCGAAATTAGATACCGAATTCTTCACCATTTATTGGTATTCTTTCAAAAGTGAAATGTCCGATGGGTGGCATATTGACGGACGTATTGTAGCAAAAAATGGTTACCTGACAGTAAAGAAAGATTTTGTCGGAATGCCGGAAGCAATAGAGGAAGTCAAGAAAGATTATTATATCCAGGTAGATATGGATGAAAAGCTTTTAGATGGAAAACCTCAGCCACCTGCATTTCATCAGCACATGAAACTTGTGCTTCCTTCTGAAGATAATCAGACGCCGGACACAGAAGCTCCGCAAGCGGAGGATGCTCCGATAGAAGTTGTAGGTACATGGACAGATGATACACATACAAGCTGTACGTGGATCGTTAAGGCGGACTCATTCTGGAAATACACATTAAAAGAGTACAACTATAAGCCAAAAGATTCGAATGTGAAATTTTCAGGTTGGTACAATGTTCACAATTCTCATGAACAAGGAGATAATGTAAATTCATGGGAAGCATATCCAGAAAGTGGAATTCAATTCACAGGACGTGGAATTGGACGCGGTGGTGAGACTCTTACTATTGAATTGGAGAACCGTTATCAGAAAGAGGGAATACTCACACTGAACAAATTTGATGAGTCTACCGGACGGGGAATGGAGAAGATCAATTTTGCTGTCAGTAAGAACGGTGTTGAGGAGGAAACGGTAACAACTGATAAATACGGAATCGCACAACTTCACATTCCGTTACAAGATGAAAACAAACAGAACAGAACAGCAACTGAGACGTATTTGTTGCGAGAGACAAACTTACCGACGGGATATGTAGACACAGGAGATATACAGATCACCGTTGAGATTGCCAATGGAGCATTCAAAATCATTGATGCAAAATTGGTGGATAGGGAGGCTAACGAAAATCAGGAGGCTGTTAAGGCACCAGTTGATGGTAAGATAGACGGAAAATCTGTTCTGCTTCAGCGAGGAGATACCAGCCTTAATATCCGAAATTTTGCTAAAACAGGCACTCTGCATATCAAAAAGACATGGGAAAATCCAAATGATGCACTGATGGAAAAACAGGTGAAAATCAGATTGTATCAGAATGGAATTTCTACAGGACAGGAATTCTTGCTGAATGAAGAGAACGGATGGGAACACACAGTCGACAATGTTCCACTATTCCAGGACAGAAATCCGGTGGAATATAAGGTGGAAGAAATCGAGATAGGAAAGACACATTATTCTTCGGACTACGGGGATGGTTTCCTATATTATGAAGTTATTTATCCAGAGATTCAGTATTTCGATTCAAATGGACAACAAATATTCCCGAAGGATGAGAATGAGTTCAAGGATGTTTCCAAGATGGAACTGGAAGTGCAGAATCTGCATTTCAATCTTGCTGAACGAAGTTTCTTAAAGACGGATGATCTTCCAAGAAACCGACTTGCTGGTGCAGGTTTTCTGTTCTACAAAGTACCGTATGATGATGTTACGAAAGAATATGCGGATGATACAGGATATACAGTAGATTATGACAATACACAGAGCAAGGACGATATCGTTCTGAAAAAGGATGGAAAAACGTGTACGACGTATCGTTCCTTAGAAACAGATGAAAATGGAATGCTTCAATTACCGGAGGACTTTGAGAACGGACGATACTGGATGGTAGAATCTGTTACTCCAAACAAAAAGGACAAAGCAGATAAAACCAAAACACAGTATCAGGATAACTTTAATTTATATATGGTCGATGTAGAATCCGATATTTTATTCCTATATGAGAAATCACCGATGACAAATACCTGGAGAGCTGTTTCGGACAGACATATCGTCAATCATCCGCAAAAAGGCGGGGTGACGGTTGAGATTACAAAGGAAGTCACTGGTCCACTTGGAAACCGCAAGAAGCCATTTGATATGGAAATTCTCTATTGGGAAGATGGTCAAAAGCTGCGTAGCAAGACAATTAGAACTTCTTTGAAACATGGAGATAAAGTTACATTAAAAAATGTAGATATATCTTCGGATATCATAATAACAGAAACTGTTGATACATCAAAATACGCTGTTTCGATTTCTAAAAAAGAAGAGAATGATAAGTATTCAAATCCAGTGCAGGCAACATCGAATGGAAATACAGCTGTCATGAAACAGCGGATTGAGGCTGCACGAGGAGACGTGATTGAGTTAAAAATCACAAACGAAAACACACAATTAATACCGGAAACAGGGGTTCGTCTGGAAACAAGCAGGCATGTATGGTTACTATTTGCCATAAGTATTATCATGATTCTGTTTTTCAGAAGAAGACGGAAAATAAGATAAACACTGCTATGGAACAAAACTTGCAAAAATACATCAGACATTTTACATGTTTGTTGCATTGGAATAAAAAAATAAACCACTATAATAATGGTATGCTCCCCGTCAAGAGGACAATAAAAAATAATAAATTTTTGTATCGTCAGCCATGCTATGGCTGGCGATATTTTATGCTGCTTTTGTATATTGCTCATGATATTTCATTGGTGTCATTACATGCAGTTTCCTTTGAAGTCGTTGGTTGTTGTAGTAATCTATGTAATTAGCTATCGCAGTAATCAAAGAGCTTCTGTCATTAAAACGCTGTTTATAATACATTTCTCGTTTTAGAATTCCCCAAAACCCTTCCATTGGTCCATTGTCAATACAGTGGGCAACTCTAGACATACTCTGCTTCATATGATGTTTTTTTAATCTAGTATAAAACTGTGCGCTTGTATATTGAAAGCCTCGATCAGAATGAACTAATGGGTGTGCATCTGGCTCCTGACGAACAGCCTCATCAAACGTGTCCATAACTAATGGATTATCATTATGATCGCTGATTTTAAAGGAAACAATCCTTCTATCATATAAATCTAAAATAGCACTCAGATAAACTTTATGAACTTCTATTCCGTTGTAGTATTTAAATTCAGAAACATCTGTAAGCCACTTTTCATTCGGTTTTTCGGCGTGAAATTCACGGTGTAAATAGTTTTTTGCTATGTGATCAGGATTTCTGTCTCCTCTGGTACAACTCTTAGGTTTCCATTTAATATTTGATTTTATATCGTATTTCCTACAAATACGAAGTACTCGTTTATCATTCACATGAATTCCTTTATGTCCATCTAATTCATCACGAATCCTTCGGTATCCCATATCTGGATGCTGGTGATGAATCCTTTGGATTTCAGTGGATAGTCTTTCGTTTCGAAGTTCATTATTACTTTTCGGATATTTTACCCAGCGGTAATACGCAGAACGTGTAACATTAAGATATTTACAAAGTCTATCTATGGGATAATGCTTAGTAGACGATAGTTTTTGGATGGCTTCATATTCGGCTAACCGATGGATTAAAGATAGCGACCCCTCCTTTCCAGTTCTCTGACTTTTTTTAACAGATCATTCTCCATTTGTAAGTCTAGATTTCTTCTTTCCAGTTCAGCTATCTTGTCACGTAGCTCTTCTTCAGGTGTTCTGCTTGGAAGAGAAGCTATACGACGTCCACGTCTGTCTTCCAGACCCGCTTGACCCATCTTTTCGTATCGTATTACCCAATTGCGAACTTGTTGATAGGAACAATCATATTTGAGTGCCATTGCACCATAATTCTTATCATTTGCAAGACAATCTGTTACTATTTTTAATCTCTCATCAAGTGTAGTGTTCTTTGCTTTTTTCATGTAAGCACCTCCAGTGGATGTTTTTAATATTCCACCAGAATTATACACCTTAATCCAATCGGAAAGCTGTCTGTGTGAACGAATTCCGTATTTTGTGCAAATATCCTGAAGAGATCCTTCTCCGTTAAGATAATCATTTATAGCAGATATTTTTAAATCTTTTGAATAAGATCTGTTTTTCGGTTGATTGAGTAATCCAGTTGGTCCATCATACTGATAAATAGAAATCCAATTTCGAATACTATGATGATCAACTCCCAATTCTTTTCCTGCTTGCCGTATGCCAATTTCTCCTGCAAGGTAGCGTTCGACTATTTTTACTTTTTCTACTGGTTCTATCTTACTCTTTCTGAACATGAAAATACCCCCATATAGGACTTTTATATTTCATTGTCCTATATGAGGGCAGCATATTATTTTTCAGGTGATTCTTCGATTTTTTCCTCGGTGCCTTTCTCCGTTTTTTCCTCATAGACAAGCTCGTTTGTCCTCTTGTCAATGCGCATCAGATGAATGTAGCTTCCCGTATCGTCCACCAGACCCACGAAGGTCGGGCGCAGTTCCACATTGGCGATATCTTCCGCCACATTGCGGCTCACACCGCCGTGCACCTGCTCCACCCGCCCAGCGTTGCGCCCGCCGGGGATGTAGGTGGAGAGCGGATAACCTTTGATGTCCACAAAAACGGCACCGATCACTACAATTCCCATAGAAAAAATTCCTTTCCCGGATTTTTACCTTGATTTTAACTTCATTATACACGATTACCGGGCCGGAATCCATGTATTTTCCGATTTTGGGGTCTTTGACCCCGCCGTCGGCACCGACCTTCCCCCATTACAGCAAAAGGCCCCCGGTCGAATGGCCGGGGACCCTTTGTGATACGATCAAGCTTCCGCCTGACTGGGATGGGGCTTCGGCGGGTGCTTGGTGAAGAGGAGCTTCAGCACCAGCGGCGTTGCCACCGAGGAGACCACGATCAGCAGGATGACCGCTGTGAAGTAAACGGGATCCACCACGCCCACATCGAGGCCCTTCTGGGCCACGATCAGCGCCACCTCGCCGCGGGTCATCATGCCGACGCCCACT
>ENA-OOXC01002154-OOXC01002154.1-human-gut-metagenome-genome-assembly--contig:-NODE-2154-length-10145-cov-2.490981_pt1 | contig 10145 bp, 7 predicted proteins | sample MGYA00241578_ERZ501325 | MGnify/ENA primary metagenome ERZ501325 (study PRJEB25962, sample SAMEA2042737) | human gut metagenome | biome: human gut; feature: human-associated habitat; material: faeces...
CAAGTGACAGGTGACTTGAATACTACTTTCGGGTATCGCCGTTTACAAGAATCGGCGCTCGGGGGGAGGGTGCCGTAAATCGCCTGCTAGAGACGCATTTCCCCACTCTCTTTCATACCGCCAGTGCCCTATCCGCCCCTTCGGGGCACCTTCCCCTCGAGGGGAAGGCTATTTATATCAAACAGCGGAGCCGCCACTGCACCCCTGAACCTTGAACCTTCTTTTCTTTGTTGCCTTTCCATATACTTATATGCTAAAATTAGATATTATTCAGAACTATCAATCTATGGGGTGAAAAAACCTATTGAATGGGTCGTTTATATTTCACAGGAAATATAGAGAAGGAGGAAAATATTGAATAAATTTGTAAAGAATGTGGCCCTCTATGTGCTTCTGATCATTATAGCGGTCTCCATATTCAATACCTTTGTTCATCCTCAGGAAAAACACTCAGAAATCACCTACAGCGATTTCATTTCGCAGGTCGAGAAGAAGAATGTCGACTCCGTGACGATGACGAACAATTCCATCAGCGGTAAGCTGAAGGACGGCAGCGAATTCGCTACCTATGCACCGGACAATGACGCGCAGCTTCTGCCAAAGCTTTCGGAGGGCGGCGTCATCATCACTGCAAAACCGCCGGAACAGCCGTCCTGGTGGATGAATCTGCTCTCTTCGCTGCTTCCGATCATCATTCTGGTCGGCGTGTGGTTCTGGATCATGAACCAGACACAGGGCGGCGGCGGACGTGTCATGAGCTTTGGCAAGTCCAGAGCGAAGATGACCGCCGAAGGCCAGGTCCATGTGAATTTCTCTGATGTCGCAGGGGAAGACGAAGCGAAGGAAGAACTCTCCGAAGTGGTGGATTTCCTGAAAAATCCGGGTCGCTATACGGCGATCGGCGCGAAGATCCCGAAGGGCGTGCTCCTCGTCGGCCCGCCAGGGACAGGTAAGACCCTGCTTGCCAAAGCAGTGGCCGGTGAAGCGAAAGTGCCATTCTTCTCCATCTCCGGCTCTGACTTTGTAGAAATGTTTGTCGGTGTCGGCGCTTCCCGTGTCCGTGACCTCTTTGCCCAGGCAAAGAAGAATGCACCATGCATCGTCTTCATCGATGAGATCGATGCGGTGGGCCGTCAGAGAGGCAGCGGCCTCGGCGGCGGACACGACGAAAGAGAACAGACGCTGAACCAGCTCTTGGTCGAGATGGATGGCTTCGGCTCGAACGAAGGCATCATCACCATCGCTGCGACGAACCGTCCGGATATCCTCGATCCGGCGCTGCTGCGTCCGGGTCGTTTCGACCGCCGCGTCGTCGTCGGCCGTCCTGACCTCAGAGGCCGTCTTGCGATCCTGCGTGTCCATGCGAAGAATAAGCCGCTGGAACCGGATGTCGATCTCAATACCATCGCAAAGAAAGTCCCGGGCTTCACAGGGGCTGATCTTGCGAACATGCTGAATGAAGCAGCCCTTCTGGCTGCCCGTCAGAACAGAAAGACGATCTCCATGGCCGATCTGGAAGAGGCCAGCGAAAAAGTCAGCTACGGACCGGAAAGAAAGAGCCATAAGGTGAGCGATGAGGAAAGAAGGATCACCGCCTACCATGAATCCGGCCATGCCATCATGGCGACCCTTCTGAAGGATGCGGATCCGGTGCATAAAGTCACCATCATTCCGCGCGGACAGGCGGGCGGCTACACCATGATGCTCCCGCATGAAGAACGTTCCTTCATCACGAAGTCGCATCTTCTCGCTCAGCTTCGTGTCGCTCTCGGCGGGCGCTGCGCGGAAAAGATCATTTTCAATGAGATCTCCAGCGGTGCCTCCGGCGACCTCCAGCAGGTGACCGGCATCCTCCGCAAGATGATCATGGAATGGGGCATGAGCGATCGACTGGGGCCGATGATCTTCGGCGAACATCAGGAACAGATCTTCCTTGGCAAGCAGCTCGGCTCGGAAAGAAACTACGGCGAGACCGTAGCGACCATCATCGATGAAGAAATGCACAAGTACCTCGACGAAGCGTACAATGATACCATGCAGACACTGATGGACCATATGCCTGTCCTGGAAGCCATGGCGCAGGCGCTCCTCGAGGTGGAAACCATCGATCATAAGCAGGTGGAAAACCTTTTCAAGTATCACTCCCTCTATGCACCGGGAGAAGAACCGAAGAAGGAGGACGACGAAGAGTCTCCGCTTCCGCCGATGCCAAAGGATGAAGGCCCGTCGCCTTCCCTCTATAGTGAATAATACGATAGAGCTTGACAGAATGCCTCCGCTTTGCGGGGGCGTTTTCTTTTGCTTTTTGTAAAAGTTTGAGAACGTTTTAGGAATGTGAGATAAAAAAGTGGTAACATAGGGGTGACTGGTGACTGGTGACTGGTGACTAGTGACTAGGGATTAGGGACTAGGGATTAGTGACTAGGGATTAGGGACTAGGGATTAGGGATTAGAGAGTAGGAAATGAGAAGTCAGCTCCTCGATCTGATCTCTCCAATTATCTGTATCGTACTCGATCTGCTCTGACCAGCGGGAGACGGCGCGGAAGGGATCGCCGGTGCGTACGGCCTCGAGGTAGATGAAGAGCGTACTTTCCGCGGCAAACGGGGCGAGTACGGAGACGGGAACGGCGGGCTGATCCCCATCCTCGGGGCTCGCAAGGTCCAGCTGGCGATAGATGATGTACTGGTAGATAGCATCCCAGAATCCCGCAGGGACTTTGGGCGGGTGCGCCTTGGCCTCGTTCACCAGCTCTTCGGCGTGCGCTTGCATCCATGCGAGGTTCCTTGTCCACGTGTCATCGATGGGCTCGGTGTCTGCCATCGCATCCAGCATGGCGGACACGGCTTTGGGGGAAAGGTCGAGGGTGAAATGGCATTCTTCCTCGGAGAGGGGAAGAAGCAGTTCATCCATGAGTTGGGAAAATGTCACGGTCATGGGTTTCTGTTCGGCTGCTTCCGGATCCAGAAGCTCAAATGTGAGGGGCAGATGCTCGGCGATCTCTTCCACCGTGCGTTCGCAGCAGAGCCCCGTGCCGGATAGCTCGGCGCCGCATGGGTATTTGTAAAAACGCGGGTGCTCGCGGCAGATGTCGCAGAGCGCATCCTCGCCGAGCTCCAGTACCAGACGGCAGAGCCCGGCTTTGTTCAGGAAATGGCAGTAGCCCTTCTCATTCAGCCTGAAACAGGTAGAGCCATCCTCCGACGTTCCCATCCATTGCCGGAGCTCCTGACACAGCGGGCTTTTGAGTGTTTGGTAATAGTTCTTCGTGTCTTCGTCGATGTCGATCTCCCACGTCTGGCAGCAGGTGTGCCGGCAAGCGCCCGCCTTGCAGCGGAAATCAGGGAAGAATGTGGGGAAAATGGTCAGGGACATGGGGATGCCTTCTTTCAAAAAAATAAGGAATGAGTGGCTAGGGATTAGGGATTGGGGATTAGGAGTGACTAGTGACTGGGGTTCTTCGGTATCGTCATCCCGAGCGCAGCCGAGGGATCTCTACTGCCCTGAAGGAATCAGCGTGTATGAGCTGAGGGAAAACGATGTCTTGGTGCTGCCTCACATCAGGCAATGAGTGTTCTGCCATATAGATTTCTCGGTTACGCTCGAAATGACGACAGCGCGAAGCGCTATCAAAACTCCGCGGCGCCTCATTATTTTTTGCGCTGCACCAACCCCTTTGAACCTATAGAACCCGCTGAACCTCTTTCATTCACAATCAAGGGATGGCGCGTCCTCGAGGCTAAGTTTGAAAGCAGGGATGAGTAACTAGGGATTAGGGATTGGAGTGACTAGTGACTGAAATGCCATCTTAGGGCATCGCTCTATTTATATTCCGCGGCGCTTCCATATTTTATGCGCCGCACCACCCCCGCCCTACCCATAGAACCCATAGAACCCGCTCTTTCGCCTGCAGTCAATGGGACGGCACGCCCCGTGGGCTAACTTTGAACCCCAAGACAAAAAACGGTTACACCGCCAGCTGGTGATGTAACCGTTTCCCTTACTATATTCAATTTCCGATCTTCTTTGCCATCCACTCCATGGCTTCGCCAAGGATGTAGAGGGAGCCGCAGATGATGACGACATCGCCATCTTTGGCTTCTTTCTGTGCCGCATCCAGTGCTTTCGTGACAGACGACTCTGCCGTATGCACGGCTGCGATCTTCTGCTCATCGATCATGGCAGCGATCTCTTCCGGCTTTCTGGTGCGCGGTGTCGGTGCTTCCGTCAGGAATACACGGTCACCCTTGCGGATGAGGAGCTGGATGACGGTCTCCGTATCCTTGTCCTGAAGAGAAGTGAAGACGAGGACGCGGCGCTTGTCCGGGTACTGTTCCTCGATCGCTTCCTTCAGTGCTTCAGCGCCCGCCGGATTGTGTGCGCCGTCCATGACGAACGGGATACCGCCCAGATCATGGATCTCAAAGCGGCCCTTCCACTGGGCACGTGCAAGACCTTCACGCAGGTCATTCTCATTGACTCTCTCATCCTGCTTCATGATGAGCGTGAGCGCCATAGTCGCGACAGCCGCATTGACTGCCTGATGCGCGCCGACGAAGGGCACGAAGAGGAGACAGTTTTCGAGTTCCTTGGGCATGTCCTTGCGCTTGACGACGACGACCTGTCCATGACCGTACTTACTGCGGGTATCGATCTCAAAGTCTCTTCCATAGAAATAAAGGCGCGCTTTCTTATCATGCGCTTCTTTTTTCAGCTGCTTCAGCGGTACATGCTGGGCTGCGGTGACGACAGGGATGCCCTCTTTGATGATACCGGCCTTCTGATGTGCGATCTCCTCCAGATTCTTGCCGAGGTATTTCTCGTGATCCATCGCTACATTCGTGATGACAGAAACGACCGGTATAATGACATTCGTAGAGTCGTAGAGCCCGCCCATACCGACCTCCATGACCGCGTAGTCGACCTTCTGTTCTTTGAAATACCAGAACGCCATAGCCGTCAGGAGTTCAAATTCCGTCGGAGCTTCGACGCCGTCAGCGATGGCTTTTTCTGCGGCTTCGCGGACGACGGTCGCAGCCTTCGCGAAGTCTTCCCTCGGAATATCATGGCCTGCGATGTGGATGCGCTCGGTGTAATCGATGAGATGCGGGGAAATGTAGCGACCGACTTTGAGTGTCGCATTTTCCAGTACACTGGTGATCATAGCCACCACGCTGCCCTTGCCGTTCGTACCGGTGACATGGATGACTTTGTAAGCCTTTTCCGGATGATCCAGACGTTCAAGGATGGCTTCGATGCGTTCGAGACCCGGCTTGATCCCGAAGGATGCCGCCGCTTCCAGATAGGCGATAGATTCTTCGTAATTCATGATTTCTCCTTACTATAGTTAGCTGCTCGCTGCAAGCAGCAGGCAGGTGGCGGATGCCCTCTGTCTGCTGCACGCAGCCAACGGTCTTTTAGCCAAGCTTTTCCAGGAACTGCAGACGTTCGTCCAAAGACTTCATCTTTTCTTCAAAGGTCGCCAGCTTTTCCTTTTCCTTCGCTACGACAGCTTCCGGTGCCTTGGCGAGGAAGCCCTGATTGGAAAGTTTGCCGGACGTGCGGGCGATATCTTTGGCCAGAGCATCTTTCGCCTTCTGGATCTTTTCCTTTTCCTTCGCCGTGTCGATGAGGCCTTTGAGCTCGAGGTAGACTTCAAGACCTGTGACGACAGCCGCATTTGCATTTTCCGGCTTTGCCGCATCTGCTGAAAGGAGCTTCATGCCTTCGACATGGCCGAGTTTTTTGAAGTATTCCTTATTGTTTTCAAGGCAGGCTTTGAGGTCATCACGAAGGACAGCGATCTGGATATGGCAGGCTTTATTCGGGGTGACACCTGCTTCGGCGCGCATATTACGGACAGCCTTGATGCAGTCCATGATGCGGTCAAACTGTTCTGCTTCGGTCGGGAAACGGAGCGCCTCGTCCGCCTTCGGCCACGGAGCTCTTGCCAGCGTTTCACCTTCATGCGGCAGATGCTGCCAGAGGTGTTCCGTAATGAATGGCATGAACGGATGGAGCAGTGCCAGCATGCGGGTCAGGGTGTATACGAGGACATACTGGGTGACTTTTCTATCCGTATTGTGCTGTCCATAGAGACGGCCCTTCGCCGTTTCGATGTACCAGTCGCAGAAATAGTTCCATGCGAAGTTGTAGATGCTGTCTGCCGCTTCACCGAGTTCATACTTGTCAAGGTTCGTGCCTACATAGTCTTCGGTGTAGGCGAGACGGTCAAGGATCCACTTGTCTGCCAGCGTCAGCTGTTCCTTGGTCGGGACGAAATCCTTGTCATAGTCATCCAGGTTCATCAGGGTGAACTTGGTCGCATTCCAGAGTTTGTTGGCGAAGTTTCTATTTCCTTCAACACGTTCATAGTAGAAACGCATATCATTGCCCGGGGTGTTGCCGGTCACCAGGGTGAAGCGGAGCGCATCTGCGCCGTACTTTTCGATGACTTCCAGCGGATCGATGCCGTTACCGAGGGATTTGGACATCTTACGTCCCTGAGAGTCGCGGACAAGGCCGTGGATGAAGACGTATTTGAATGGGATCTCCTTCATGAATTCCATGGACATGAACATCATGCGGGCTACCCAGAAGAAGATGATGTCGTAGCCGGTGACCATGGTGGAGGTCGGATACCACTGTTTCAGCGTCGGTGTCTGATCCGGCCAGCCCATCGTGGAGAACGGCCAAAGCGCAGAGGAGAACCAGGTATCGAGTACGTCCGGATCCTGATGGATATGCTGGCTGTGACACTTCGGGCATTCTGTGAGGTCGGTGCGGGATGCAGAGACAGCGCCGCAGTCATCGCAGTACCAGACCGGGATACGATGCCCCCACCAAAGCTGGCGGGAAATGCACCAATCATGGATGTTCGACAGCCACTGGATATATGTTTTCGAGAAACGTTCCGGGACGAACTTGGTCTTACCAGAGGTAACCGCTTCCATAGCAGGACCGGCAAGCGGTTTCATCTTGACAAACCACTGCTTGGTGGTCATCGGTTCGACGACGGTCTTGCAGCGAGAGCAGTGACCGACCGCATGCTTTGTTTCTTCGATCTTGACGAGAAGACCGGCTTCCTTGAGATCAGCAATGATGGCTTTTCTCGCTTCGTAGCGATCCATGCCGACATACTTGCCTGCCTTTTCATTCATCGTGCCATCTTTGTTCATGATGACGATGGTCTCGAGCTGATGTCTCTGGCCGACCTCAAAGTCATTCGGGTCATGCGCCGGTGTGATCTTTACGCAGCCGGTACCATAAGCCATGTCAACGTATTCATCGGCGATGATCGGGATCTCACGGCCGGTGCCGGGAAGTGCGACCTTCTTGCCGACGAGATCCTTGTAGCGTTCATCTTCCGGATTCACGGCGACAGCGGTATCGCCCGGGATGGTCTCCGGACGGGTGGTCGCGATCTGGATATATTTTCCCTCTTCGCCAGCGATCGGGTAATTGAAGTACCAGAGATGTCCGACTTCATCTTCATGTTCGACTTCGATGTCGGAGAGTGCTGTCTGGCAGCGCGGGCACCAGTTCGTGATGCGGAAGCCCTGATAGATCAGGCCTTTTTCATAGAGGGAAACAAAAACCTCACGAACGGCACGCGCACAGATATCATCCATGGTGAAACGTTCACGGGACCAGTCGCAGGAAGAGCCGAGGCGGCGGATCTGCAGACCGATGCGGTTGCCGAATTTTTCCTTCCACTGCCATACACGTTCCAGGAATTTTTCACGGCCGAGGTCATATTTATTGAGACCTTCTTCAGCGATCTGCTTTTCGACCTTGACCTGCGTTGCGATGCCGGCATGATCTTTGCCCGGCAGCCACAGGACATTGTAGCCCTGCATTCTCTTGTAACGGATCAGAATATCCTGCAGGGTATTGTCGAGCGCATGCCCCATGTGCAGCTGGCCGGTGACATTTGGCGGCGGCAGCACGATGCTGTACGGTTCTTTTTCAGGATCTGCTTCATCATGGAATACACCATGATCTTCCCAGAAGCTATACCATTTCTGTTCGATCTGACTGGGATCGTATTTTCCCAGATCTTTCATGTCTTCTGCCATATCGTTCACTCCTACAATAAAAAAATCTCCTTCATCCACATAGGACGAAAGAGTGCTTCCGCGGTACCACCTAAATAATCAGTAACTGATCGCTCATTCGCGCGTAACGTGCGCCGCGGACAGATCTCGCTGTCAGCTCCGGGGTGACCCGCTGTTTCCTTCCTGCCGCCTTTCCAGCCCCGGCGGCTCTCTGTGAGAAATTTCCCAGCTTCTTCCCATCTTTGCTTGTACATATACGTTAGTATGATAGCAGGATTTAAAGCAAAATGCAAGAGGAAAATGGGAAAGGTTGGCGGGTTCATGGTTAGCCTCTGGGGCGTACTGCCCTTTGATTCCGTTTGAAATCTTCGCTTGAATGAGAAATTAGAAATGAGAAATCCGAAATGGTGGTGCGGCGCCAGATCCTTCGACTCAGTTCTCACTGCTTTGCCTTTACATGATCGAACATCCGACATTTCACTCCGCTCAGGATGACGAAATGCGCCGCGAAGCATAAATAATGGCGATGCCATGAGCTGGCATGCCAGTCACTAGTCACCAGTCACTTGCGACACCTAATCCCTAGCTACTAATTCCTAGTCACAAGTTACTAGCGACTTGAATACTATTTTCGGGCATCGCCTCATATATACTCGCGGCGAAGCCGCCACCACAACCCTGAACCCTGAACCCCGAACCCGACAACTGATTTATCATTTAGGAGTGTGACAAACATGTTACTGATCACGAAAATTCTGGCAGTCATCATCTTATTGATCTGTCTGGGATTCATTGCCTACTGGGCCATCGCCATCATCAAAGGCGACTGTGTGCTGAAGGTGATGAAGTCCAAGCGGACGCCTTTCCATGTGGAGTCCATGGATATGAAGAGCGTGACGCTCTCCTGCACGCTGCCGATCAAGAACGTCGGCAAGCAGCTCGGCACCATCATGGATGCCTTTGTCCGCGTGTACCTGCCTTTTGAGCAGTACGATGAAGCCGTCGTCACGGCGCACCTCACCGATTTCGATATGCCGCGTCCCGATGACTACTGGCAGGCCTTCATCTTAGATCCGGGCAAGACGAAGAAATTCCTCATCACTCTGGAGATCAAGGGCAAGGGCGACAGCATTCTCCATGACTTGGAGACCTTCCCGGAAATGGGAATGGATGTCATTTATCAGGTCGTCGCGAGAAGCGACTACTACTATGCGAAGTCCCGCATCGTTCTTTCGAAGGAAGAGCTCAGAAATGCGCTCTATGAATATAAAACGGAGGTGAGATAAATGGCAGAATTAGAACTCATACCGATCCACACCCGTATCCTGACCCATCACGACAACATCGTCGATGCCATTCTGGAATACGCCGGCGACAAGATCACCGACCATGACATCGTCTGCAGTGCAGAGTCCGTCGTCGCCATCACCCAGAACCGCTACGTCCGTCCGGAAGAGCTGAATGTCTGCTGGCAGGCCCGTCTCATGAACCGCTTCGTCCCGTCCGCAGGCTCCATGGCGAGCATCTACGGCATGCAGGCAGCCATGGATGAAGAAGGGAAATGGAACATGCTCTTCTCCTTCGCCCTCGGTGCTGTCGCCAAGCTCTTCGGCAAGAACGGCGTCTTCTACGCCCGCTGCCGTCAGGCATCTTTGATCGATGATGTCACCGGTACCATGCCGCCTTTCGACAAATGCCTCGTCTATGGTCCGGCGGATACTGACAATGTCTGTGAAAAGATCAAGAAGGCGACCGGCGCCTACGGCGCGGTCATCGCAGATGTCAATGACCTGAAACGCGCTGCCGTCCTCGGAAAGAGCCAGGGCCTTGATCCGAAACAGATCGCTAAGATCCTGATCGATAATCCTTTCGGCAATGACAACCAGAAAACACCGATCGTCATCATCAAGAACTTTACCGATATGATGAAGTGAGAAAAGGGGCTGTGAAGAAATGAATCCGCATTTCTTCACAGCTCCTTTTTGCTTTGCTTTCATTCGGTTCAGGGTTCAGGGTTCAAGGTTCAGGTGGCGGCTTCGCCGCCTTTTTTTAGAGGATGGTATTCTCGTATCGCAGCCTTCCCCTCTA
>ENA-OOXC01002155-OOXC01002155.1-human-gut-metagenome-genome-assembly--contig:-NODE-2155-length-10132-cov-1.955741_pt1 | contig 10132 bp, 7 predicted proteins | sample MGYA00241578_ERZ501325 | MGnify/ENA primary metagenome ERZ501325 (study PRJEB25962, sample SAMEA2042737) | human gut metagenome | biome: human gut; feature: human-associated habitat; material: faeces...
CTTGCCGTAGCGTCCGTAGCCGTAATAGCCGTAGCTGTAGCCGGGGTCAAGTATGCTTTCCTTGGCGGCATTGAGAACTCCGCCGATAATATTGCAGCCTCGGGTTGAAATATTGTTTATGCAATCAAGAATCGTCCATCTGTGGGTCGAATCCTGACGGATAACGAAGAGGATTCCGTCACTGTATTCGGAAATCAAAAGGGGATCCGTTGTTATTGCGCAAGGCGGCGAATCAATGATTACATAATCGGCAATTGCTCTGAGCTCCTTCATGAAATCATACATTTTTTCGTCATTGAGCTTTTTCTCCGGACTTTTGCTTGGAGCGTCGCTGCCGAAAACAACGAAGTCTTTTGGATTTTCATTAAATAGTCTTTTGATTTTTTTATCACAGCTCTCGGACTGAACACGAAGAACTTTATTGTCGATGAAGCGTTTTTTAACAGTTCTCGTCTCACCGAGGAGCCTGCTGAGCGAACAATAGTTTTTCTTATTCTCAAGTTCTCTGCTGACTGAAAGCTTTCTGAGATCGAGGTCAATAAGAGCAACCTTTTTGTTTGGGTTACCCGCCTTGATATAGCGAGCCAAATTGATGGCAACTGAGCTTTTTCCTTCGTTTGCAAGTGCGGCAGTGACCATAAGCACCTTGGTGTCCGTCTTTTGCATTGAGCGAACTACCTTGAGCGAAAGAGCCTTCATGCTTTCGGAATATCTCTTGCCGTTTTCTGTGCTCTCATCGGCATAGATAGGGTGTGAACCTCTTTTTTTGCCGACCTTTATGTAAGGAATAATGCCCATGCAGTTCATATTTAACTTATCGTTGAAATCCTGTTCTGTCTGAATTGTTTTTCTGAACAGAGCAAAAATTATTATAATCAGCAAGCTTGCGACAAAGGTTATTGCAAAGCAGATAATAACGGACTTTAAATAGCTGATTCTGTTGTTCGGCTGCGTCGGAACGGAGCTGGGTTGAACGATATTCAGCTTTGTTTCGCCGATAACGTATCTCGAAACGTCGGGAAGACGTTTGACAACGGCATCGAGAATTGCCTTGGCGTCATTGGGGTTTTGACTGACAACAGAAATTGAGAAAAGATTTGAATTTTTGATTGCATTAAGCGAAATCGTTCCGTTTATTCTTTCTTCACCGAGCTCTTCCTTCAGAATCTCATTGAAAACGGAGCTTTTGAGAATGTAGGGAAGAACCTTTGCCATCTGCTCGGCGTTGGCGGAATCATAGTAGAAGCCGTATGAAGCGGCTATTTCGGCATATGAGGTTGTCGTATTGACCGTGAAAGATGCCTTGGATTCATAGGTGGGAACATATGTATATTTCTGATAGGCGCAGAAGATTACGGAAACGGCAACGAATGCCGAAACGCAGATCCACCACGCTCTTTTGAATATTTTCAGAACATCCCTCAGCAGAACATGAAGGTCAAGGACATCATCATTATATCTGTTTGAATTCATATTACTCATTTTCGCTCCTCAATGTAGTTGTTTTCGGCTGTTTTGCCGTATTCGTAGTTTTCGTAATGGCTGTAGCCGTAAATGCTGTCTCCGGCTACATGCATATTAAATTCACGATAATCATTGAGAACATAACCTAAATATTTTGCGTTGCCTTCCTTAATATCTTCAATGGCGGTATTGATGTCGGAAAGGCGCACATAATCGTGACGGACAACTATCAGCGAGCAGTCAACGATATCCGAAACAAGCTGAACGTCGGTTCCTACGATTATTGGGGATGAGTCAAGAACAATATAGTCATATTTCTTATCGGCGTAATCAAGAAGCTCCTGAAGCCTTACGGAATGAATATATACGGTTGACTCTTTCTTTGAACCGAAGTTCATTATCATATCAACGCCCGTTCTTGAAAACTTGCGGATGATATCATCAAAATCCGACTGTCCGTCGATGTACGAAATAAGGTCGGGAATTGACTTCTTTTCCCTCTCGGTGATTTTATAAAGCGCGGGCTTCCTGAAATCGACATCGACAAGCAGAACCCTTTTGCCCATACTGCTCAGGGCAATGGCGAGGTTGGTGGAAACTGTTGATTTGCCCTCGTTTTCTGCAACGCTTGTTACAAGCACACGCTTATATCCGTTCTGATCCATTTTAAACCTGAGGTTTTCAGCAAATTTTCTGTTGCTTTCTTCAAAAGAAAAGCTGCATGTCGGGGAATTTATCAAAACAGATTTACGAGGCTTGCGAATAAAAGATCTGAAGGTTTGTAATTTTTTCTCGTGACTGATGACGCCGAAGCAATCTCCGTCCAGCTCCTCCTGTGCGCTGTAAACGGTTTTGAAGGTTTTTCTTGTAATACAGGAGGCAACAACGGCGATAACATAGAGCGCAGCCATTGCAATAGCGGCAATGAGCCGATACATTTTCATGTTAAACGAATTGGATTCAACTGTCGGAATCTGCGGCTCCGAGACCGTTTCAAGAACGGCATTTGAGAAAAGATAATCGGAAATTCCGTTGTAATTTTTCAGTATTGAATTGCTGACAACATAGGCGGTTTTCGGGTCGTTGGCCGTGACCTCAAGCACAAGAAGGTTCGTTCCGGAGATAACATTTGCCGAAACGGAGATCCCGGCGGGCAGATTACCCTCGCTCTCCTCGACCTTTTGCATGAGTATATCGCTCTCAAAGACCTCCTTGAGAACGCCTGCCATTGAGGATGCAGTCGAAAGCGCCGCATAGGCATTGGCATAGGTTGTGCTCTTTGCAGCAACAACAAGAGTAGAGGATGACGTATATTCGGGAACACGGACATATCTGCCGTAAATGGTCACGGCGGAGAATCCGATAATCGCAGCCATCAGAATAAACAGGGCATTGTGCCAAACATCTCTGAGGACTATGAATATATTCATCTGATTCGATTTAGTCGTCGTGGTTTCTTTCATAATGTTATCCCTCTCTGACAATAACTATAAGGAATGAATGGCCTGTCAGTCCCTTTGAATCGGTGTATTCATATTTGATCTGATTTACACCTGCAGTTGTTGTGTCAACCGTTGAGGTTATCGAAACCTTGCTTACATCCGTTTTTTCGTCATATTTATCTGTGACGGATTTAATGAATTTGCGAGGCTCGACGGTGTCGTTGACATTGATATATATAAGGTAATCCGTAAGCTCAATGAGGGGAGAGTCAATAGTGTCGTTAACAATGTTGACCGGAAGCTTTCGGTTAACAACATCGGCATAGCTGTTGGAGGCTTCAAACGTAACATAGTATGTGCCGAGCTTGGAATTGTCAACGTCATTAACAACGATCTTGACCTTTGAGGAAATGTCGCCGTCAAGACAATCGGTCAGGCTGATTTTTGAAAACATGGAAACCGTGTCGCCGGAATTGAACATAAGGGGTTCCTTAAGTGTGAATACAGGCTCGGTATAATCCGTATATTTTACCCGTCGTGTATATTTGCCCACATTGTTGCTCGAATCGAAAACGAGATAAGTTATGTCGCACACGCCTTCGGAAATGAACTTTGAATGAGAGCCGACAAGAATTTCGGAAGTAAGGTCGCCGTCACGGTCGTCGGTTGCCTTTAAGCCCGAGACCAGCTTGCTTTTGTCGTCTTTGACGGAAAGCTCAAGCAAATCACGGTCCGAGGTTATAACGGGGGGAGTGTGGTCCCTGACGGTTTTATCAAGAACAACGTTGACTGACCATGCGCCTACGACAAGAACAAATACTATTAAGACCAGAATTCTGATAAACTTCATTTCAACACCTCGATACGCATACTACTTCAGTTTATATAGTAATATTTAATCATAAAAATCAACAAAAGTCAACATTTAATGCTTTTTTTATATATAACAATATAGCAGAAAAACAGCCACGCAAATAAAAAATTTTTGTTTGCAAAGCTGTTTTATTGAAATTTTATTTTCTGTTTTTAAGTCTCTTATCGCATTTTGCGGCGAGAAAAGTTCCGAGGCTTTGGAAGATCTGCACAAGGATTATCAGGAACACAACGGCGAATACCATTATAAGATACTGATATCTGTAATAACCGTAGTTTATGGCTATCTTGCCGAGGCCTCCTCCTCCGATAATTCCGCTCATTGCCGAATAACCGAGAACAGTCGTGAGAGCGATAGTTCCGTTTGAAATGAGCGACGGAACGCTCTCGGGGATCATGACTTTTGCGATGATTTGGAATGGGGAAGCGCCCATACTCTGCGCCGCCTCAATGATACTCGGATTGATTTCTCTCAGGCTGCTTTCAACCAGTCGCGCAACGAAAGGGAAAGCAGCGATAACGAGCGGCACAACCGTTGCGGGCGTGCCTACGACCGTTCCGACAATGAGTCTTGTGAGCGGAAAAACCATTATCATAAGAATGAGGAACGGAACGGAACGCAAAAGGTTTATGATAACGTTGATAACGTGGAGAACGCCCTGCGGAATACGCAGGATTTTTTTATTCTCTCCGGCAACAAGAAGCACGCCGAGCGGCAGACCGATTACTATTGCAAAAAGTGTGGAGAGCAGGGTTACATAGACCGTCTCCCAAATTGCAAGCGGAAATTGATTTTTAAGCACTTCAAGCGCCTTCTGAACCTCTTCCGAGGCAAGGTACTCACTCAGCATGTTTTGTCACCTCCTCAACGTAGATATCGGGTATGTTATTCAGATAATTCATTGCTTTTTCAAGTCCGGTTTTGCCGCCGGGAATTCCCAGAAGCATATTGCCGTAAGCCTTTCCGTCAAGCGAACGGGTCGAAGCCGAAAGAATATCAGCGGCGATGCCCTCATCAATTGCCATCTGAGCAATGAGGGGCTTGTTCGTTGCCGAAGCGCCGTTGAATACAACACGTATAATGCTTTCGTCGGGATAATCTGCCGCATTGAATTCACATCCGTCGGGATAAACCAATGACTTTGCGGCGTCCGATTTCGGAGCGGCAAAAACATCACTGACCTTTCCTTCCTCAACGACGGTTCCGCGGTCGAGAATGGCAACTCGGGTACAAATCTGCTCAACAACGCTCATCTGATGAGTGATAACAATGACCGTGATGCCGAGCTTGTCATGGATATCTCTGATCAGCGAAAGAATCGATTGGGTAGTCTGGGGATCAAGCGCACTTGTTGCCTCGTCGCAGAGAAGAATTTTCGGATGAGTCGCAAGGGCTCTTGCTATTGCAACTCTCTGCTGCTGACCGCCCGAAAGCTGTACGGGGTAGCTTTTGAGCTTGTCGCCGAGTCCGACGGTTTCAAGGAGCTCCTTTGCACGGGCTGTTGCCTCGGATTTTTTTACTCCCGCAAGCTCCATCGGGAAGCATACATTTTTAAGACATGTGCGCTGCATGAGCAGATTAAAGCCTTGGAAAATCATCGTTATCTGTCTGCGCTCATTGCGAAGCTGGGAATCGCTGAGGCTGCCGACGTCAACGCCGTCTATAATGACGCTGCCCTGTGTCGGACGTTCAAGCATATTGATACAGCGGACAAGCGTGCTTTTGCCTGCACCGCTCATTCCGATTATTCCGTATATTTCGCCGTCGTCGATTTTCAACGAAACATCGTTGAGCGCATCAAGCTTTCCGTCGGAGGTCTCAAAGGTTTTAGTCAGGTGTTTTATTTCAATCATTTATTTCACTCCACATAAAATAGAAGTGCTGCCTGTTGCGAACAGCACTTCTTATTCTACACTTATTTGTTCAATGCGTCAAGTGTTGTCTGCTTGCCGCCGTAAAGACCCATCGGCTCAACATGGATAACTGCGGCCGAGACAATGTGCGTACCGTTTTCCTTGTTGAAGTCATCAAGGTACGGAGTGTGCTGGAAGTAGTTTGCGTCAATCTCACCGTTTTCAACAACGTTGTTCGGCTGAACGTAATCCGTAAATTCTTTGATGTCAAGCGTAATGCCCTTTGCGGCAAGGATTTCCTTTGCTACGTCAAGGATTTCCTTATGCGGAGCGGGGGAGGCCGCAACAGTGATCGTTGTGCCCTTGAGCGCATTGTAATCTACCGATGAATCATATCCGTCGCCCGGGTTCTCAACAACGCTGACAACCGAACCGTTATATTTATTATTGATATAGTCGGCAACCTGCTTGCTTTCAAGAGCAGCCTTGAGTGCCTTGATTTTCGGAGCGTTCTCGTTGCCCTGCTTAACTGCAAGAATATTGCCGTAGGCGGAAGCCGAACCTTCGATAATAAGCGAATCCTTTACCGGGTTGAGCTTTGCTTCGATAGCGTAGTTCGAATTGATGATTGCATAGTCAACGTCCTTGAGTGTGTTCGGAAGCTGAGCCGCCTCAATCTCTTTGAACTCAATGTTCTTCGGGTTCTCGGCGATGTCGTTGATCGTTGCGGTGATGCCTACGCCGTCCTTGAGCTTTATGTAGCCCTTTTCCTGAAGAAGGAGCAGCGCTCTTGCTTCATTGGTGGTGTCGTTCGGAATCGCTATTGTGATATTGCCGCTTTTTGATGATGAGCAGCCGGCAAAAAGACTGAGAGCGAGAACTGCTACGAGTAAAAGTGAAACTATTTTTTTCATGATATATCTACCTTTCATTTTAGAAATTATTGTTATTTTATCAATTTTTTACGATTATGTCAACATCGGCACATTCGTCCGAATCTGTAATTGGCTCTGAGAAGAACCGTAAATTGCTTCAACATAAAAATCCCTCCAAAAAATAAACCGGAAACCCTTTCGAGGTTCCCGGTCAAAAGCATTTTAAAATCATTTGGCTCATGAATTGAGAACGCATCGAAAAAGGGCATGACAATAAGTGCGCATACACATGCACATTCCGGTGGTATAGGTTGCGTTAAACAATGTCGCCATGATGCAATTCTCCTTTCAAAATTAACTACCCGTTTGGTAGGTTGACGATATAATAGCACAGCAGATTTAATTTGTCAATCCTTTTTTATAAAATTTTTTGATTTTTTTGGTAATTTATAATTCTGGTGGCAGAAGGCAAAAAAAGGCGGGATTCAACAATGTTCGATAAAGGCACATTCAGTAGGAGCCGATGACCGCATCGACCCAAGGGCAGAAGAAACTTAGACATAGTCAGTAGGGGCGCGCACGTCCTCTGAATTCAGAAGAAAAAAGCGGACAGCCGATGGTTGCTACTACGAAAAGACGGAAAATTTAATATGAAAACTATCTTTCCGAAGGGATAAAGAAAAAAACGATGAAATAATTTCCTCACCTGCCAAATTTAAAATATGTTGTGAGAAACCGTTCTGTGTGATATAATCGTATATGACACTTTTGTGACATATTTGACGTTGTTTTTCGGTGAAAGCCAAAAAGAAAAGATATATAATTAAACTGTAAAATGAAAAGGGGGAGGCATATGAGCCATTCAATTTATATTGCCGACGATGAGAAGAATATCCGAGACCTTATCAAAAGCTTTCTGGAAAGCGACGGATATGAGGTTTCCGCATTTGAAACGGGCGATGAACTCAAGGCGGTCTTTGATGAAAAACCTGCCGACCTGGTAATTCTTGACATTATGATGCCAGGCACGGACGGATTGACTCTGTGCAGAAAGCTGCGTGAGGAATCGAGTGTTCCCATTATTATTCTCACCGCCAAAGATTCGGAATATGATTATGTTCAGGGAATAACTATAGGCAGTGATGATTATCTCACCAAGCCGTTCAGACCGACAGCGCTTCTCATGCGCGTGCGTTCACTGCTTCGCCGTATGGATATGAACGAAAAGGGCGATCGCAGCTCAAAAATGTCCGATGAGGACATAAGTATAGGTGATTTGACCTTTTCAGGCAGGAGAAATGAAATCCTTTGCGGCGGCAGACCCGTCAAGCTTACACGAACCGAGCTGAAAATGCTTTCATATATGATGAAAAATCCCGAAAAGGCATATTCAAGGGATGAGCTTCTCAATGCAATATGGGGATATGATACCAAGGTCGAAACAAGAGTTACCGATGAGACGCTCAGACGCATAAGAAAACAGCTTTCGGCCTGTGAGAGCAATGTCAGCGTCAGAACAATGTGGGGCTTCGGATATCGCATTGAGGTTAACGGTGATAAGAAATGAAACATGTTAAACTGAAAATACTTTGTATAATTTGGATTTCGGTTATCGTTATTTTTTCGGGCTTTGTAGGGATAGTCAACCTCATTGTTCCCTCTCATTTTGAAAAGGAAGCGATAAATGCGCTTGAATATGAGATGGAATATATAGATAAGTTTGAAAACAATGACTATGCCGACGATGAATATGAAGGCTCTTTTCTCAGCGGCAACATCAATTTTATAAATTTCTTTGACGAAGGCTATGAATTCAGCGGAACTCCGATAAAGGGTTCAGAATCAAATTCCTCCGCGCAGAATTCCGAGAACGAGATAAGATCGCATTACAGTCTCAGCTCGCTTAAAGAGGGCGATATCAGGAAGCTGATAACCGATAAGGGTTATTATGTGCTTGTAAAGTATCACGATACATTTACGATGGACGGCTCTTATCAATCAACGGTAATGTATATAAACATTCAGCCGCTTGTGAATTATGTTCGATCGCTCAACTGGGTTTTTGCTGCGATATTTGTCGCCGTGATCGCGGTTATGAGCGTTATCGGCTATAAGCTCGGCAGCAGGATCGAGGATTATCACGAAGCCAATCATGAATTCTTCCAGAATTCTTCGCACGAGTTAAAAACGCCGCTTATGGCTATTCAGGGCTATGCCGAGGGAATTGAAGCAGGCGTTGTCGATATTCCGTCCTCGGCGGAGATTATCATGCGTGAGAGCGACAAAATGGCTCATATGATCGACGAGATGCTTTCAATCTCAAAGATAGACGCAAATCAGCTCCCGCTTAATATGACGACATCAGACCTCAGAGAAATACTATATGATTGTATCCGTTCTGTAGAGCCGATTCAGAATAAGAAGAAAATCACAATAACTCCGATGTTCCCCGAAAGTCCCGTATGGGTTCACTGCGACGAAAATCAGCTTTCACGGGTATTCATAAATGTTCTGACGAACGGAATTCGGCATTGCAACAGTGCAATCGTAGTTTTATGCACTGCCGAGCAGAAATCAGCTATGGTAAAAATCAGCGACGACGGCAACGGAATTGCCGAGGATGACCTGCCGCATATCTTTGACCGTTTCTATACGGGAACAAAGGGCAGCACGGGTATCGGCCTTGCGCTCTCACGTGAGATTGTCAACCTGCATAATGGTACAATAACGGCTTACAATGAGGTTGGCGCGGCATTTGAAATAAGATTACCGCTTTCAAAATCATAATTTAAAAGGACAGCAAAATGACAAATCGCATCGCTTCAAAAAACAGAATATTTTTTCTCGGCGATGATCGGAAATGAGGTGAGCCGATATGTCACTTTCATCGTTTCTTATGCCCGGCGGAGCCTCGGGAATGACGTCTTTTTTCAGCATTGAATATATGTTCGTCTTTCTCCCGATTGCGATTGCTCTTTATTGGCTCTCGCCGCAGAAAATCCGCAGATACGTTCTTATTTTTGAAAGCTGTGCCTTCTTTTGGCTCATCAGCGGAAAATTGATTGTCTATCTTATCATTTCCGCCGCTTCAATTTACGGCTTTGGACTTTGGCTGGATAGAATCAATTTAAAAAAGAAGGAAGCGCTTCATGGGCTTGACCGTGAAGAAAAGAAAAAGATAAAGAAACAATTTACCGGGCGTTTACGTCTTGTTCTCGCCCTTGCGACGGTTATCCATATCGGCGCTCTGCTTGTGCTGAAGTATTCGGCCTTTGCAGCAGGCAATATCAATTCGCTTCTTGCCTTGATGAATGTCGGAATGAGAATGAGTATACCGAGGTTTATTATGCCGATAGGCATATCATTCTTTACTTTGCAGGCGGTTTCGTATCTCGTCGATGTCTACAGAGGAAAAAATCAGGCAGACAGAAATTTCTTTCGCGTTTTTCTTTGGCTTTCGTTTTTCCCTCAGATTGTAGAAGGACCGATTTGCCGCTATTCTCAGACAGCGCAGCAGCTTTGGAAAGCGGAAAGAGTCAAATTTGATTCATTGACGCTCGGACTTCAGCGTATCATTTTCGGTATGATGAAAAAGATGGTCGTTGCCGACCGCCTTAACCTGCC
>ENA-OOXC01002157-OOXC01002157.1-human-gut-metagenome-genome-assembly--contig:-NODE-2157-length-10120-cov-1.507799_pt1 | contig 10120 bp, 8 predicted proteins | sample MGYA00241578_ERZ501325 | MGnify/ENA primary metagenome ERZ501325 (study PRJEB25962, sample SAMEA2042737) | human gut metagenome | biome: human gut; feature: human-associated habitat; material: faeces...
CCTCTCCTTTCATCTCCAGATTATTCCAATACGTGGCCTTCAATCCCGTCCTCCCGCCGTGCGACAACTGATGGAAATAAGAATCGAAGACTTCATTACTCAGAAGGTCGCACCCTTTTTCATATCGCACGTCACGGCCAAGCCTTTCACGAATACCGTCCAAGACCGTATAGGTATGCGAAGGCGTACCTTCATAGTTTCCCCATTGCATGACGGAATCCACCGCGTTCGGCCCCATTACGACGACATCGCCACGCGTCTTGTCCAAAGGAAGCACCCCGTCGTTGTGCAACAAGACCAAAGACTTACGGGCAATGTCCAAGGCCATCTGCTTATGTGTCTGGCAATCCACCGTATCTATGCCGATGCGGCTCCAAGGCACCAACGAGTCATCATCCATTTCCCCGAGCGCAAAACGGGCTTCCAACAAACGGAAGAGACTGGTGTCGATACGGTGTTCCGTTATCAATCCCCTATCGACTGCCGCTTCCAATTGCATGTAATCCCCCCATCCGCATTCCAAGTCCGTCCCGCTGGTTACTGCGGAAGCACTGGCTGTAGCGGCATCGGGATGCGTCTCGTGAAAAAGTCACCGATGGCACCGCAATCGCTCACCACCACATATTTAAATCCCCATTCGTCGCGCAGGATTTGATGAAGCAAGCGTTCGCTCCCGCAACAGGGTGCTCCCTCGAAACGCTGATAGGCACACATCACTTCTTTCACATCGGCTTCTTGGACCAATACCTTGAAAGCCGGCAAGTAAGTCTCCCACAAATCGCGCGGGTCAAGCTGTTCCACGTCGAAATAATGACGCTTGGCTTCCGGCCCGCTATGCACGGCATAATGTTTCGCACAAGCGTGCAACTTGTCATACTTGGCATCCGCAGGACCTTGCAAGCCCCTGACCACAGCCACACCCATCCGGGAAGTCAGGTAAGGGTCTTCTCCCCAAGTCTCTTGCCCCCGTCCCCACCGGGGATCGCGGAAGATGTTCACATTGGGCGTCCAAAACGTCAATCCTTCGTTCATCTGCCCGTAGCGGCCTTTTTTGTGCGCATCGTGATATTTCGCACGAGCCTCGTCGCTTACCGTCGTGTACACGGCCTCCACGGCCTTATCGTCGAACACGGAAGCCATACCCATGGTGATGGGATAAACCGTAGCGACTCCGCTACGGGCCACTCCGTGCAACGCCTCGCTCCACCAATTATAAGGCTTGATGCCCAAACGCTCCACGCCGGGAGACTGGTTTTGCATCAACGAGATTTTCTCTTTCAACGTCAACCGCTTCAACAAATCGTCCGCACGCTCCTGCGGCGACAAATCTGGATTTTTGTAAGGTTCGTCCTGCGCCGGAGAGGACGTAGCCGCCATGACTCCCACACAGAAAGCAAAAACAAATTTTCTCATATTTTTATCGTTTACTTACTATTCAACACATCAAATACATTGTGTACTTTATATCCTCTCTCCGCTCAAAGTCCTACTGTTTCCCGGAATTTGATATCATCGGAAGAAGCTCCCACCATAAAGGTATATTCTCCCTTAGGAGTGACAAACTTGCGCTCCTGCTCATCCCAATAACGCAAATCCTTCTTTGGTACACCGATCGTCACTTTGGATGTTTTACCTTTCTTTATATGTACCCGTTTAAAACCATGCAACTGTTTAAGCGGCATGTATGTGCCGGTTTCCGGATACTTCACGTAGACTTGTGCCACCTCATCGCCATCATACTTCCCGGTATTGGAAACTTCAAAGCTGACTTTCACAGTATCTTGCTCCACATTCACTCCCTTGCTTTTGTAGCGGAACTTGGTATAACTCAAACCGTAACCGAACTCATACAAAGGTTGGCCTTCAAAGTACTGGTAAGTACGTCCCTTCACGGAATAATTGTCAAAAGCCGGAATCTCATCCAAAGAATTATAATAAGTGAGAGGCAAACGGCCGCCCGGATTATAATCACCGAATAAAACCTCCGCCACAGCATTTCCGCCCTGCTCACCGGGGTACCATGCGTTGAGAATAGCCGGGACATTCTCGTCCATCCAGTTTACGGCCATGGAACTTCCGGCCACCAATACCACCACCGTATTCGGATTGACCTTATAAAGTTCTTTGATAAACTCCTGTTGGTCTACCGGCAGTTCCAAAGAGAAACGGTCCTGTCCCTCCCGTTCTATGGACTTATTGATGCCCAACACTGCCACCGTCACATCGCACTCCGCCGCTACTTTACCGGCATCACCGAAACGAGCCAATACGTTTTGCGAACCGGCCGAGGGAGCTTTCCAATACAATCCGGCAAAACAGTCCCCGCCATTGTCAAAATACTCCACCTGCAATTTATACGTTTTTCCGGCTTCTAACTTTATCATGGCTTCATCCATCTGCACGCTGTGCTCGGTCCAAGCGTCTATCACCTTCTTGCCGTCTACATACACCCGGCAACCGTCGTCCGACTTCATCCCTAACGTGTACACTCCGGACACGATAGGTTTCAACTGTCCCGTCCATCGAATAGACATAGGTGCTTCCGGTTGGAAACGGTCGGGCTTGTGCACCGGGTCATAAAGCAACTCTTCTTCCATCCGGACAGAAGCTTCACCGGACAAGCTATTGTTCCGGTAATATTCCACTTTCAAGCCCTCGGGGAAATAGGTTTTCGTCACCGGCTCAAAATCTTCACTGGCGGAAACCCAAGGAGCATAAGCGACCTTGAAACCGTATTCTTCCGCATATTGCTTGATTCCGTCGAGAATCGTCACCGGCTCGTTCTTCGGCGTACCGCTGTAATCTCCGAACTCGCAATGCCCCGCACTGATGCCTACAACGGCTATGGACTTTACCTTCTTGGGATTCAACGGTAAAAAGTTATCTTTGTTTTTCAGCAACACCATACTTTGACGCGCTGCCTCCAAAGCCAAATCCTGATGAGCCTTGCAGCCTACCACGGACGGTTCTATCTGGTTATATGGGTTCTGTGACGGGTCGTCAAACAATCCCAACATCATACGTCCCCGGAGAATCCGGTAAGCAGCGGAGTCTATATCCGCTTCGCTCACCATATATTGCCGGTAAGCCTTCAACAGCCCTTCTCCATATACCTGATTACCGCATTCCAAATCCAGCCCGGCTTTAACGGCCAACGTTGCGGCCGCCTCACGGGTCTTCACATAATGGTGCTTGGTAATCATCCATTCGGGAGCACTGCAATCCGAGACGATGTAACCATTGAAACCCCAATCTCCACGCAACACATTCTTTATCAAATAGGTGTTCACCGTACAAGGTACATCGTTCACGGCATTGTAGGCCATCATGATAGATTGCGCCTTTCCCTCCGTAATACAACGCTCGAAAGAAGGCAGGTAATACTCTCTTAAATCACGCTCCGACACCTTGGCATTGCAACTCGAACGGTTGTGCTCTTCATTGTTCACCGCAAAATGCTTCGGCGTGGAAACCGTCTTCAGATACCGGGGATGATCGCCTTGCAAACCTTTCACAAAAGCCACTCCGAGCACCCCACTCAAGTAGGGATCCTCTCCGTACGTCTCCGGTGTACGTCCCCAACGAGGGTCACGGGCCATATTGACCGTAGGCGACCAAAAAGTCAGCAAGTCGCTTGCTCCGGCTATCTGCTTTTTTCCGTATTCCAATTCTTTCCATCGTCCGCGCCTCGTCCGAGATGGCAGAAGATATACGATACAATAGCTCCGGATTCCACATGGCAGCCATACCTATGGCCTGCGGAAATACCGTGAAATCCCCCGGCCGCACCACTCCGTGCAAAGCTTCATTGCCATGATTGTACTTATCTATCCCCAAACGCCCGATGGCCGGGGCATCATTGACCAGCAAGGAAATCTTTTCTTCCACAGTCAAACGCGACAACAGATCCATGATACGCTCGTGTTGAGGCGCTTTCATATCTCTGAACAACTCAGTTCCTCCGCCTGTTTGCCCCGACAAAGGCAGGGCACACAAGGTCATGGAACAACCAATTACTTTCAATACATTCATACTTGACAGTTTAATAGATTATTGTGTTAAAGGTTTTAGGTTGTAAATTCAAAATCATCATCTTATCACCGCAGACCAGCCGTACGCCACGCTCGGCAGCTTCCCTATTCATGCAAAATACAACGGTTTCCCCATCCGGATTCCGGAAGGCCAGCACGTCATTCCCTTTTTCTACTTTGAGCTTATGGGCACCCGGTTTCAAGAAATGGCTCAAATGTTTCAACAAATAGAACTCCGGTGTATAGACCGCCTCCTTTGTAGAAGAAAGGACACGCACCAATGCGTTCTGTTTCCATCCCCACGAACTGGCTCCTTCATCCTGAAGCACCATATTAAAATACATATACGTATTCACGCCTCCGTCAAGATAAGTTTTAATCAAATCAAAGGTATGTTCGGCAGCCGCCCAGTCGAAAGTACCGCTTCCACACTCGTTTTCCGTCTGCATCAACTGCATTTCAGGATATTTATCATGTATCTCTCCCACAATGTCCTTGCCTTCCCACTGTAAACCGATGCCACGTACATAACGGCCCGCTGCCGTATCCTGCATCACGCAGTCCAAATCAGCCATACGGTTGCAGTTGAACGTACCGAAATACAAATCCACTTCCGGATGCTCTTGTGCAAAGAGCGGACCGAGATACCGGCCGATAAAGTTGGCCATTGAAGCGGGTGTCCAACTGCAATTCGGCCATTGGTTCTTGGTGTAAGGCTCGTTTTGGAACTGCAACAAAGAAATGTTTATTCCCTCCTTCCGATAGGCTTCCACAAACTTGGATTGATAGAGCGCGTATGCCTTCAGATACTCCGGCTGCTGAATGAGATGGTCGCCTTCCACCTCGTTCTCTTTCGTGAAATCATTATGGTCTCCCGGTGCCGTAGCATAATGCCGGGTGGCTTTCATCCAAACCGGCGGTGTCCAAGGCGAAGTCCATAACCTAAGCTCCGGATTCTGTTTTAACGCGGCCTTCACGTATGGAATCATCGCCTGCTTGTCACGCTCTATGGTGAAATGCCGCATTTCAAAGTCTCCGGCCGTATCATTGCATGTATAATAATCACGGGCAAAGTCGTTAGCCCCCATAGGGATGCGCCCGTATGCAAAATGTATCCCTTCCGGAGCAAACAAAGCCTGCATGACCTCCTCCCGTCTTTCTCTTGGCAACAATGCAAGGGCATCCCATCCAATCTCCCCGAAAGACCCACCGAATCCATCGAACGATTGTTCCTGTTCATCGGAAACCACAATGTCCGGCACTGTCCCATCCGCCGATTGCACTTCCACCACCGCTTGTTTCCAAATTTCCGTTTCAGACGTGGTATACACCTTTACCTCTTGTGTGCAAGCCAAAAGCCCGTAACTTGCCCACAGACAAATCCCTAATCGATAATTCTTTTTCATTTCACTATTTCAGTTAACATTTACTCATTGTTTTTCATATCCAAAGAAGGAGGTACGTCTTCCGCCCCACTACCCCATTCCTTGTTGCATCGGTTTCCCATGACAAACTCAAGTTTACCTCCATTGACGATGTCTTCATGGCTAAACCAAGGTTTTGTCCAAACCTTCCCATTCAACTTAGCCGACTGAATGTATTTGTTCTCTTCCGAACAGTTTCGGGCTATGATTTCCAATGTCTTCCCATTGCTCATTTTCAGTTCTATGGAAGAGAAGAAAGGACTTCCGATATGATAAACCGGCAATCCGGGTGTTACCGGATAGAATCCCATCATGGAAAATACCACAAACGCTGAAAGACCTCCGCCGTCCTCATCGCCGGGCATCCCCATCAGGTCGTTGCGGAACCACTGATGTACCAACGAACGTATGCGATGCTGCGTCTTCCACGGAGCACCGGCATAATTATATAAATAAGGTATATGCAAAGAAGGCTCGTTACCCATGGAATACTGCCCCACGTTGCCCGTATGGTCGGGAAGCTGGGCATAAAACTCATACTTCGGCCGTCCTAACCACTCATTGAAGGTGGCATCGAGATTCCGGACGAACGCCTCTTTTCCTCCCATCAACTCCACCAAATCGCCTGCATTGTGCTGCACGTCCCAACGATATACCCAGGCGTTATTCTCGCCATAGTAATCCCGCGCCCCCATTCCTCCGGAGAAACGGTAGTCGAACGGTTCTATAAACTTGCCTTCTTTATCTTTGGGATGGAAAAAAGAAGTTTGCGAATTGAACAGGTTCCGGTAGTTATAAGAACAGTCCAGATAATGTTCCGCCTCATGCTCCAAACCCAACGCGGCAGCCATGCGAGACAGGCACCATTGGTCGTAAGAAGTACCCAAGGTAACAGCCACCGCCTGCCGCTTTTCCCAAGAATTTACTTCCGGCACGGTTTCTTTCTCGCCGGGATAGAGAGCCGGAATATATCCTTTCTCCATATAGAAGCTGTCCAACCACCCGGGAGCAGCGGAAGACCACGGTGCCAACGTTTTCCTCTCCACACTGTTTTTAGCATACGCGTACGCTTCCCGCAAATCGAAATCCCGGACACCCTTACACCATGCATCGGCCACGACCGACACACCATGATTACAATTCATCCGGCGCGAATCTCCCGTAATCTCCGGAAAATTCGGAAGGCAGTGACGTCCGTCCGTCTCTGCCATTCTCAAAAAAGAACGAATCATATCCGTATGCTTAGGGGCATCAAGCAAAATGCGCAGAGGATGTGCCGCACGGTAACTGTCCCAAACCCAGTCGTCCGTATAATATGCGTGCCCGCCATCATCATGCACCTTGTTGTCATAGACGCTGAAATAACGTCCGTCCTCGCTTACGCAGACCGGACGCTCCAGACAACGGTACAAAGACGTATAAAACACATGACGGTCGTTCTCCGTACCTCCAGAGATCCGAATCTTTCCCAACTCTTCATTCCATATACGACGACCTTCTTCGGCCACCGTCTCCAACTCAAATCCCGGTATTTCCCTCTTCAGGTTCTTCTTGGCCTGCTCCACACTGATATACGACACGCCATAACGGACGTTCAAAGAAGACAAAGCAGGACTCCAGGACAGTGCCACACAAATGTCGTCTCCTTCCGCCTTCCGTTTTTCCCTGTTCCATTTTCCGTCACGGAACACACCGCTTTGCTCCGGTGTCACGTCCGTTTCCATATAAATGTACACTTTCAGGTTATTCCATATATTCTGATAACCGTAGACCGCGCTCCCGTCGACTGTCAATTCTCCATTTCCACCGTTCAGTACCAAATAAGGAACCGTACTCTGCCGCCGATAATCAAAATGATAAATGGCCGACTGGCGGGAAGGGGCAAAATCCACGTGCAACTGCTGGTCGCATAAATCCACCTTATAATAATAAGGCTTCACCACTTCATTGTCATAATCATAATCCATCACACGTGCCAAATCCGTCTCGTCGCCTTGAAGGGGAGACAAATTAAAAACAAAGCTTCCCCGATGGCTGATTTGCAACACAGGCAAACCATGTAACTTTCCGGATGTGTAGTCTCCTCTTTGGGGGTAAACCCTCAACATACTGTTAGGCAAATGCACAATGGGATAAGTCGGAACCAACAAATGGCTGATGTTTCCCATATAGGGATTCACATAATCCACCGGTTCGGCTTTCGATGCCGCTACAACTTGTTGTTTCATGGTACACATACCACAAAACAACAACAAGCACAGAATTTTCTTCAAGAATCTGCTTGTCATACATATCTGTTTAAAAAGGTTAGGTGGACAAAAGTAATGATTTAAACGGCTTCCTCTTTTATAAAAACAAATCAAAATATAAAAAAAAACAAGCCATCGGATTTGGAATGACGGAAGTGGATTTTGGGACGGCGTGTTATGCGTTATGATCTTTGGAAAATTGATTTTTGAGGTTTAAAAAAGAAAACAAATATGATATATTATTAGATTGTATCCAACTTTTTGCTTACACGGCAGAGAGAGGGAGAAAATAAAAGAGCTGGAGAAAATAGAAAGCGTCCTGAAAATGTGCAGGTAATTGTGCAGTACAAAAACATAGAAAGGCGAAAATCCCGATAAATCAAGGGTTTTCGGACAGGTAAATCGTAAAATGAAACTTGGAATCGTTGGTCTCCCGAATGTTGGTAAAAGTACCTTATTTAATTCTCTGACGAAAGCTGGTGCGGAGTCTGCAAACTATCCGTTCTGTACCATTGACCCCAATGTAGGTGTGGTAGCCGTTCCGGACGAGCGCTTAAAGCTTCTGGGTGATCTGTATCATTCCAAAAAGGTAACGCCTGCTGTGATCGAGTTTGTAGACATCGCAGGTCTGGTGAAAGGTGCTTCTAAGGGTGAAGGCCTTGGCAACCAGTTTTTGAGCAATATCCGCGAAGTGGATGCGATCGTGCACGTCGTTCGCTGTTTCGAGGACAGCAACGTTGTCCATGTAGATGGAAGCGTGAATCCGCTGCGCGACATCGAGACGATCAACCTCGAGCTGATCTTCTCCGACCTGGAAATTCTGGAACGCAGAATCGCCAAAGTGGCAAAGGGCGCGAGAATGGATAAGGATCAGGCAAAAGAGCTGGCGATGCTGGAGCGTGTCAAGGAGCGTCTGGAGGACGGAAAGCTTGCAATCGGCTTCGAGACAGAGGATGAAGACGAGGAAGAATACTTCAAGAACCTGAACCTGCTGACTGCAAAACCGGTGATCTATGCGGCGAACGTCGGGGAAGAGGATCTGGCAAACGACGGCGCAGACAACGCAGGCGTACAGGCAGTCAGAGAATATGCAAAAGAAACCGGCAGTGAGGTATTTGCGATCTGCGCACAGATCGAGGAAGAAATTTCCGAGCTGGACGATGAAGAACGTCAGATGTTTCTGGATGACCTTGGATTAAAAGAATCCGGTCTGGAAAAGCTGATCCGCGCAAGTTACCATCTGCTCGGCCTGATGAGCTTTTTAACTTCCGGCGAGGATGAGACGAGAGCATGGACGATCAAACAGGGCACAAAAGCACCGCAGGCGGCCGGCAAGATTCACACCGACTTCGAACGCGGCTTTATCAAGGCTGAGGTTGTCAATTACAAAGATCTGCTGGAAAACGGCTCCCTTGCGGCAGCGAGAGAAAAAGGACTTGTCCGCATGGAGGGCAAGGAATATGTGGTACAGGACGGCGATGTAATTCTGTTCCGCTTCAATGTCTGAGAAAATCGTTACTGTTCACTCGCGCCATTCGCAAAAGGGCAAAAAAATTATAAATACAACAAAAGGTACGCTTTTAGGGCATTTTGTTGTCACGAATGACGAAAAAGGCAGTTGGACTTTTCACGGTCCGGCTGTCTTTTTTTTCTGAAATCGCTTGTCAAGGAGGGCATTTTATACTAAAATGGTTTCAAAGTGGTAGAAAGTGGTACGAAGTGGAGTAAGGTGGCAGACCTTTTCCATGAATGGCAGGTGATTGTACATGTTTATGGGCGAATACAATCATACGTTGGATACAAAAGGCAGGTTGATCATTCCCTCCAAATTTCGAGAGACGCTCGGTGAGAAATTTGTAGTGACCAAGGGACTGGATGGCTGCTTATTTGTGTACGACAATGTCGGCTGGACTGCTTTCGAAGAAAAGCTTCAGGCAATGCCCATCAGCAGAAAAGACACCCGTATGTTTGTCCGCCACTTTCTGGCAGGCGCCGCGGAGGTGGAGGTGGACAAGCAGGGACGTGCCCTGATCCCTTCCAAATTAAGAGAATTTGCAGAGCTGACCAAAGACGTTGTGCTGGTGGGCGCTGCAGGACATATTGAAATCTGGAGCCAGGAGCGCTGGGATGCCCTGGAAGAAGAGGCGGAGGAATCCATGGAGGATATCGCAGAGCGCATGGACGACCTCGGACTGTAATTGCTGTAACAAAGAAAGGAAAAATCGATGGAATTTGCACATACATCCGTCCTGTTGGAGGAGACAATTGAAGGACTTGCAATCAAACCGGACGGCATCTATGTGGACGGCACATTGGGCGGGGCAGGACATTCCAGCCACATTGCAGCGCGCCTTAGGACCGGCCGGCTGATCGGTATCGACCAGGATGCAGAGGCGATCGAAGCGGCGACAAAACG
>ENA-OOXC01002158-OOXC01002158.1-human-gut-metagenome-genome-assembly--contig:-NODE-2158-length-10119-cov-4.478339_pt1 | contig 10119 bp, 9 predicted proteins | sample MGYA00241578_ERZ501325 | MGnify/ENA primary metagenome ERZ501325 (study PRJEB25962, sample SAMEA2042737) | human gut metagenome | biome: human gut; feature: human-associated habitat; material: faeces...
CGAAAATACTTGGCTGGTGACGGCCCGGAAAGATAGGGAGATGCCAACATCAAAGTGTCCATCCAATAGGGTGGGCATTTTTTATTGTTAAGTTTAAGTGATTAAGCAAAAATCCGGCTTCTTTCATATGAAGTCGGATTTTTCGTTTATCATTCAAGTACATCAAAGCCTCTGTCATACAGCATTAAATTAATATCAATTACACTTAGTTTGTGAAGCAGTCCAAACATTATTACCGCATCTCTGCCGTCTTTGGCATACAGAGGTGAAGCTTTTATACGGTTCAGCAGTTTTTCTGTCTGTGTCAGATCCGCACCTATTCCAATGCAGAGCATTATCAGCTTATCTCTTGACGGTGTCTTTATTCCTTGGAATATCTGATAGCCGTAGTGCTTTTCTATCATAGAATTATTTATAGCCTCTGATTTGCTTATCTTTTTGCTTTGTATAATACTTTCAAGCATTTGAGGTAATGTCGCAAAATTCAGCTGATCCGAGTTTTCTTTAAAATAATCGTCAAGATTACTTTTTGATTTTAAGCTATTGAGAAGTTCATCAGTTGATTTTTTCAATTTATATCTTCCTTTTTATACAAATTTATGCTAATATTTACAAGAGGGGAGGTGCAAAAAATGAACGAGTTTGAATATAAATTTTCACTTTGGCAATTTGATGTTGTTACAGATTTTAACAGAACGACACAGCTTGTGCGCAATCGCAGCACGGGTCGGCTTATGGTGAAAAAGATTATGCCCGCTTACGAATTTGAGGTACATAACGCTGTCAGTAAAATTAATAATTGCCATATCGCAAAAGTTTTTGATGTTATCACTGACCGCAATGCCTGCATTATTCTTGAAGAATATGTACAAGGTCATACCATTGAGCAGTATTTGTCAAAAGGTACTTTTGCGGAAGATTATGCCATAAATATTGCCCGTCAGATTTGCAACGGACTCAGTGTTTTGCACAAATATTCAATTACCCATCGTGACATTACTCCGTCCAATATTATCATAGGTTTTGACGGTGTTGTTAAGATAATTGATTTTGGAATTTCAAGACTGCATAAAGAAAACGCCAAACGCGATACGCAGGTTCTCGGTACAGAGGGTTATGCCGCACCCGAACAATTCGGCTTTAAGCAGAGCGACTGCAAAACAGATATTTATGCTCTGGGAGTTTTGCTTAATTATATGCTAACAGGTCATATTCCGTCAGAAGTTATGTACCGTGACGGTGATGTTGCGGATATTATTAAAAAATGTACAGAATACAATGTTGAAAAGCGTTTTGAACGGATAGAAGATTTAGACGCCGCTTTGAAAAGAAAGAGAGTTTACGGCTTTAACTTTGCCGACAATTTTATGGAAAATTTCCCCGGACTCCGTTCGGAAAAGAAAGGTGTGCGTGTTTTTGCGTGCGTAATGTACGGCTGGATGTTTTTATGGATTATAGGTATGTACAGCAAGTATTGCGTAATAAATATACTGAACTTTTTTCCCGTCACGCTTATGGTAATACTGCTTTTCTTTATTCCCATTTCATTTTTCTCTGACCTTTTCGGCTTTCAGAGTTGTATTCCCAAAATAAGGGATATGCCTAAAACTTTAAGGAAGCTTATTTTTTACTCATTAGCCGTTGTGAGTATGTTTGTCGGTATGTCGATTTTCCGTGCCGTTACAACGGTATCTTATTTATGGTATTATTTTCCATAGTACAACAATATTATAACATAAATTTTTTTCTTAGTGTATGCTGTCAGCATACACTTTTTTATTTGGCTTTTTATATAATAATGTCAACGAATTTAATAAAAGGAGGAATTTATTATGAAAAATACCGTTAAAAAAGTTTTATGTACATTTATTGCAGTGGTTGCGGCGGTCACTTCTACATTGGTTTTTACAGGTTGTGGCTCAAAAAAAGCCACAAGCGACGTAAGTATTCCTGACTATACTTTTTCTGAAAGTTCTAAGGAAGAGGAAAGTTCGCAGGCAGAAGAAAGCTCAAAGGACGATGAATCTTCTGAGGAGGAAAGTTCAAAGGCAGAAGAAAGTCAAAAAGATGAAGAAAGTTCTAAAGAAGAGAATAACGATTCCGACACCGTTGATCCTGATTTTAAGGAAGTAATGGACGATTACGAGGACTTTATGAATGATTATGTTGACTTTATGAAGAAGTACTCAAGCAGTGACAATCCCGCAGGACTTATGAAAGATTACACGGAGTTTGTGTCGAAGTATGCTGAATGGGGCAAGAAGATAGACGATATTGACGAGGATTCTCTTTCAAAAGCAGATTACGATTATTATATTGATGTGACAGCAAGAGTTACTAAAAAACTTGCAGAAGTTGCCGAATAATAAAAATGACTTTTAATGACATCTGGGAAGAAATCGTAAGATGCACAGGCAATGTAATTACCACAAAAGAGAATACAAAATTTACATATGTTGTAAATGAAAACAGTATTTTTATTCCGAAAGCGAATTGGAAAATTACAAAATCAGAGCTTGAATGTGCGGTAAAAATGTTGCAAAATCCGTCATTTGCAAAGAATGCGGCAATCGGTTCATCGTATGTGTATGCTATAATATTTAATGCTTTGGCAGGAATTCAATAATAACAGACTTTTTCATATGGATAAAAGCGCTCGGGTACTGTACCTTGAGCGCTTTTATAATGCAATTAAAAGTTGGCTTTGTCAAGAAAAGTGTGTAAGTTTTTTAAAATCATAAAAACTTTACAAATAATCCTATGAGAACAACTATGTATCTAAAAAACGACTACAATCATCCCATCAATCTTCCTTATATTCTATTACTCGTGTACATATATAATGATAAATTATAATGATAAATGTATCACGAACTAAAGTCAAGTAATAATTTTCAAAAACGGATAATATCTTTTCCTAGTGAATTCCCAAAGTAAATTCCACAGTAGGAAAGGAGTGGAATTTACTTTGGGAATTCACGCTTATAAACGCAATTATAAACGAATATAAAAACAGCTGTGACGGATTTTATCTTTTTGGCGACCTCGGTGCCGTTGATTTTTATAAAAAGCTCGGATTCAAAACCATAAATCAATACACTTGCAAAATTAAAGATGAAATAATTGCAAATGTTCTTCCCCACTCTTTCACACGCATAAACTACAAAAACTCTCGGACAGATTTGACCCGAGAGTTTTGTGTTATAACAATGGAGTTTGTTGATTATTAATTTTTATTATAATTTTGCAATCATCTTAGAGTTGCCGTGATAGCAGCACATGAACCGAGTAAATTATACAAGCTGTTTCTCTCACCGTTATATCCGTTTTCTTTGAGATGTTCGTCTGCCGTTTCTTCGGTAATCGGTTCAACATTAAAATCTACTGTCTGGGTTTCCTCTGTGCCGTCATTGTACTTAACGGTTACATCAACCGATACTCCTTCAAAAAGCTGTGAATAAAGCTCGTTATACATATCAATGATATCCGATTCATCATATTCGGGATTAAATTCTTTATCGAAATTCTCACCGTTTTTTTCGATGTATTCAGCTTTCACACTGTCGCTCACGGCTTCACCGCTGTACAGACTATACGCATTATATTTACTTAAAATTTTAGCCGCTTTTTCACTGTCATTTGCCATAAGATAAACATTCATACTAACAGGAGCAACTCCGTCAGAATCCACTTTAACGCTTTCATCCTGCTTATCATAATCAACGGTAAAACCCGAGTAAAAATAATCGGCACCCGAATTCATATATATTTTCATAGTTTCGTCGGCATTTTTGTTTTCAAAATCCGATAATACTTTACCGCAATATACTTTTTCATTGTCATCTGTATTAAAAGTAAAATATGAATTGCCTTTTGCATTATATGTAATTGTACTTATGTTATCACCCTTGCAAGAAAGCAACAAATTAAAAGTTTCCTCATAGCTCTCGTAGCCGTAAGAATATCTATCAGCCCTATCTATAGCGGCAACCTGTACCGGTTTATCTTTAGTTAATTCAGCAGCTGCGGCCGTAATAACAAATCCGTTTTGATTTTGAGCAGGCTTTGAAAAAAGGGCAAACGCACCTCCCGAAACAAGCATTGCCGCAACAAGAGAAGCTGCAATAACTTTATTTACTTTTTTATTTTTACTTTTCTTAATGTCAATAATGTTGTCATTGCTTTGCTTGCTATAAATATTTTCTATCGCAGAATTAACTGCATTCTCACTGATTTTAATATCATTGATTGTTTTCGTATATAAATTTTTACGCATACTAAAGTCCTCCTTCGGATAGAATTTTGCCGAGTTTTTTTCTTGCCCTCTGCAGCTGCGAACTGATTGTATTTTGACTTTTGTCCATTATACGAGCTATTTCTGCAATTGAATAATCCTCATAATAATACAGATAAATAACATTTCTGTACTGCTTTGGAAGCTGCCAAATTTCTTCCATTACAGCCTTTGTTTGCGGCTGCTCAAGTTCTGTATATTTGTCGATTGACTCAATCTTATTATGCCAAAACGACTTATGAAAATTATTGCATTTGTTTATGGTAACCCGTATAAGCCAATATTTTAAATGTTTTTCATCGTCAAGAGGCGGGTTCTTTGTAAGTAATGTAACGCAAACCTCTTGAAAAATATCCTCGGCGTCAGCTTTTGATTTTAAATTTTGATATGCAATGCGAAATATCATATCCGCATATTTTACAATTACTTGTTCGATTTTGTTTTTCGGTACCGAATGAATCACTCATTTGTAACCTCCTTCCACTGTTAATACAACTGCAAACACACATTTTCGTGCATAATTTTAAAATTTTTTAATTTTATAATACCAAATTAATGTCTGTTTGTAAAAACAGTGAATATATAAAACTGCGTAAACAAAAAGACCTTATCCAAAAACGAATAATGTCTTTCCTTGGAACTGATAACGGGTGATTGTAATTATTCAAACTCTTTGCCTCGCTTGCTGCGGCTTGTTCATAGTCATATTTTCATCAACTCTACGCCATAAAAACAGTCCAGCGGACTGTTCAGCTTGTCGAAAAAGCCCAGCTTTTACTGGACTTTTTCTACAGGCTGAAGCTGCTACATTTCTGTAACAGCTTAACAATGAATTTATTATTTAATTGTTTAAGTATTTTTGTAACACCTTTTCAAGTTTATCAAACCTGCAGCATCTTTTTACGAGATTAATGTTTTTATCAGGATAATTTACTACAATGTCATAAAGCTTATTAGCTCTCTTTAAAATCAACTCACTATTACTTTGACAAAAAGCAAGCTGATCCTTTAAAAGCTCCTTATAAGCTATATCCCTCGGTGTATCATCAGGGCGTACTTTCATATCTATTGGAGTAAGTAAAGACTCATCTACCGGTAACATATTATTTATGTTTAATGCTCCGAATTAAAATATTTTTAAATTCCCTGTTCAAAAATGTAGAGGTACAAGTCCTCAAGGGTTGGTTTTGCGGTTGTGTATTGGAAGTCTGTCGGCGGGTTATCGGTCACGATGCGGACTATTATGCTGTTGTCGTTGTGACAGAGATTTGAAACACGGTAATTGTCTTGAAAATATTTTAAATCTTCCCTTTGAATTTCGACCTCAAAGACTTTATTTTCAAGCTCCTTTGTCAGCTTATTCGGGGAATCGTGGGAGATGAGCTGACCTTTTTTAAGCAAAATAATCTCCTTTGCGATAAACTCAATATCCGACACAACATGGGTGGAGATTAGGACAATTTTATCCTCGGCAATCTCGCTGATGAAGTTGCGTATGCGTATTCTCTCCTTCGGGTCAAGTCCTGCCGTTGGCTCGTCAAGTATGAGAATTTCGGGATTGTTCAGAAGCGCTTGAGCAATCAAGGCTCTCTGCTTCATACCGCCCGAAAACGAGCCTAACTTTTTATGTGCGGCATCTGTCAGATTAACCGTTTCAAGAAGCTGAGTGATCTTTTCCTTGGCTTCTTTCTTTTTTAAGCCCTTTAAAGCCGCCATATACCACAAAAAGCGGTTGAGGGTGAAATCATCATACAAGCCCTGCTGTTGGGGCATATAGCCGAGTACGGCTCGGTAATCCTTGCCGAGCTTTTTGATATTTTCACCGCCGTAAACCACCTCTCCGCCGTCGGCATTGAGGTTGTCGGTGATAATGTTCATCAGCGTGGACTTGCCTGCTCCGTTCGGTCCGAGCAAGCCGTATACTCCCGGAGTTAAGATAACGCTGAAATTATCAAGCGCCTTTACCGAGCCCTTTTTATAGGTTTTGCTGATACGATTTAAAGCTAATTCCATATTTACAACCTCTTTTGTTTTGAAACTTAAATTATAAATTTCGTACTTTTGCGCTTGGGAACAAAGATAATCAGAGCCGATACTGCGATTATCAGCAGACAAACGGCGGTGATTATGCCGATAACGGCTGTCTGAGCATTATTTGAAAATGCCGATACCATACGGATTTTGTTGTTATCAATGAACACCACGCAGGGTATAAGGAGCAAGCCGCTTGAAATTATCATTGTCACAAACTGATTTTTAAATATGTAGGAGAGCAGATAGACCAAAGTCGTTGTGCCGACTGCCGCAAGCAGATGAACAAAGCCGAGAGCAAGAATATATCCGCCCACGGTTATGCCGCTTGTCAGAGCCGAAAAATTTCTTGAATATGCAAGCGGTAAATCAAATGATGCCGTGCCGAAGGTCTTGATAAAGTTGAGCATATACGGCAGATAGATTAAGATATAGGAAATCACCGTGGTAATCAGGACGGTCAAGAGCTTTATAATCAACAGCCTCGCTTTGCCGTACTTATTTGCCGAAATCAAGTTAACCATAGAGGTCTTGTATTCAATCGCCAAAATGTTAGAGGTACAGAAGATAACCACGGCTAAGAGCAGAGCAAAATACTCCCACTCCCTAAAGGTGTCCATAGTCAGCCGCTTGTTCACCACTTCATTGACAAGTGCAGGCTTTTCGCCCGTCAGCTCAGCCTTTTCATTAACATATTCAAGCTGAGCGCAAATGTCCTCAAATGCCATTCCTCTTATGCTTAAAATACCATCAATGGTATTGAGCCTGTTCGTTTTTTCCTCAACCGAAATCGTGTTGTCGGCTGAAAGCTCCTCGGCTTCTCTTGTAAGCTCGTCAAAATAAGCCCTTTCACTCTCGATAAAATCATACTTTTCCTCGTCAAGCTCACCCTCAAGTGTTTGCATATAGGTGTCATAGGCGCTTTCCTGAGGACTTCTGAATATAATACTCAAATCATCATTGTAGCTGACAAAGCCGAGAGCCACGAGGATAATTACTGCGACAAGGGCGAAGGAGGTTTTGTAGTGCTTGTAAGCCTCGCCGCTGTATATTCTCACACTTCCGTTGATTTTCTTAAACCGTCCGAGCCGTGACATAAGCCTGTCGAGCAAAACGAGCTTGCCGTTATGCTGTGACAGTCTTGAAAACGCCAATGCCGCTCCCAAAACTCCGACAACGGAGAGAGCTATAGCTAAGCCGATGAAAACGGTGATTATGTTAATCGGCTGTGAAAAAATATTGACATTCTGATAACAGCCAAAAATATTGTTGCCGCTGATAAGGTAGAAAATATTTATAAATTTTAGCGAAGCCAACACAGAGCTGCCGTCAATGAAAATGAAGCAGGAAAATTCAAAAATCAGTGCCGCCGCCAAGATTAAATAGGTCTTTGCGGAGGACTTGATAACCACGAATAAAAATGCCGTGAGCATTGACAGAGAGCAGAGCAAAAGCGTTTTGCCGAGTACCCACAAAATCAGGTATTCAAGCATTGTAACATTTAATGCGCAGTTTAAAAACAGCTTGCTCGACTGCACGGGGCGGCTCAAGTCTCCAAAGCCGTAGACTGTGCCTGCCATCATAATGTTGCTCGCATAGAACAGCAGACTAACAACCGCCGTAACGCTCAAAACAACCAAGAGCTTGCAGGCTATTGTTTGCAGTCTGCCCTTCGCCGTTGACCGCACAAGAATATAAAGCTCCTTTTCTCTTTCAACGGAGAACATCAAAATATTGACGAGCAATACGATAATCAGCAAAATATAGCTTGAAACCTCATATGAGGTTGCGGCTTCAACCGCCTTGTTATTGCCGAGGATGGGCTTAACACCTTTAACCTCGGCAAAATCCACGGGAGTTTTTTCAATATTTCTGAACGAAAAGCTGTCCGGCTCTGCAAAAATGGAAAAGCTGCTCTGTTGCTCGGCTCTCGACTTCATATTGGAAATAAACTCTTCATAGCTGTCTATGTGAGAGAGCTGAGCCTGTATGTTGCTTAGCATAACCGAGCGGTTGAACAGCTCATCATCGTTCAAGTCCAAGCCTGCCGCATTGTCATACAGCTTTGGATATTTTTCCTTGTATTCATCTGCATTTCCGTTGTGCAAAAGAATTTGTGCAATCTGTATCTCCGTGTTCTTGCTTTCAAAGAACGCATTTTTATCCTCTGCGTCGTTACATTCCTGAATAAGCTGTTCATATGCCCCGACATCACTTGAAATTGCCGAATTTTCATAATCAGAGGATTGAAGCATTACGAAAAACAGAGAATCGGCGCAGAAAAATGCGATGATGCAAATAAGAAATATTTTGTTTGAAAACAGCTTTAAATATTCGCTACCTGCAATTCTCATACAACTCCCGCCTGTCCCTCTACATAGTAATTGCTGTTCTTCTTTTCAGCCCATTTCAGCTTGCAAAGCTCGGTGAATTTTATAGTTTCGCCGCCGATTGAGCCGAGTTGACTTTTATCCGCCATAGCTAAAATTCGTTCTCCGTTATCATCTACAGATTCAAAAATAAAATATTCATTATCCTGTGGATTAATATTATTGCTTACTTTATTTTCAAATTCAGGCGGAACATACGAATCTATCTCATTCATATTTAAATCGTAAACCGTAATAATCTGTTTTTCTGCATCTTTTCTGGTGACCTGCACACAATTATCACCATATATGTATTTTCCATCGGTTGAATATCGCAAATTATCTTTATGAGCTATTGTGAAAAAGCTTTCCTTTACATTTCCATCCAAATTGCATTTAAGATAAACATTTTCATCCGAATTTTTATCGTAATAGGACGCAATCATTGTGTCGTCTAAAAAGAAATTATAAGACACCTGATAGCCTTTAGCTTTAGGAATGTCATTAATCTCTAATGTATCTAAATTGATACATTTGATACTTAAACCGGGTCCTTCCTCATTTTCATTTCTCTCGTCGGCAGTAAAGTAAAAATAATTCTTATACGCACATATTTGAGAAACAGCTCTCAAGCCGGACTCAATATAGTAATCCGTTTTGTATAGAATCTGCGGTTCTGATTTAGGTGAATCAAGAGGTATTCTGATTACTGATGAATCAGTAGAGCAATAAAAATATCCCCTGTGTATGAACCATTCAAAATCATAAAAATTAAAGCTTCCCGTGAGATTTTCCCTTTGGCTTCCATCAGGCTTCATACGCATAAGATATGTATTGTAATTTATATAGCTCTTGTCATACTCTCCGCATAAAGCATACAAATATCCGTCATTATATTGTATTTGGGGCTTCTCCGTTAAGTTTAAATAGGCATCGCAAGCTTCAGGGTCATCGTGAGTACAATTTGGTTTTGAACAAAGAGGAGTAGCCTTTTTTGTTTCTTTATCAATAAAAATCACGATTCCGTCATCACCGATATAATAATAACCTTTATCTGATTTTGTCATAGGTGCATTTCCGCCGATATGGTACATTAGCTGCATATCTGTTGCATAATTTATATATGCATCATCGGAATTTGAGTATGAAGATTTATTCGTACAGCCATAAAAAAATACAGCAGCACAAATTGTTAAAAATAATGCCATCATTGCAGTTGTTTTCTTCATTGGAATACCTCTCACAATTTAATTATTTATCTGATGTTGATATTAATGCTGCGCTTATTGCTGATACTAATATTTTTTAATTTTCATAAAATTATCCTCCAAAATTTTTATACCTTTGTCACTAAAGTAATACATTGAACTCACCTCCCGAAACAAGCATTGCCGCAACAAGAGAAGCTGCAATAACTTTATTTAC
>ENA-OOXC01002165-OOXC01002165.1-human-gut-metagenome-genome-assembly--contig:-NODE-2165-length-10089-cov-18.805262_pt1:0-2500 | contig 10089 bp, 9 predicted proteins | sample MGYA00241578_ERZ501325 | MGnify/ENA primary metagenome ERZ501325 (study PRJEB25962, sample SAMEA2042737) | human gut metagenome | biome: human gut; feature: human-associated habitat; material...
TTTCTCTATAATTCAAATTTCATGTGATGAACCACCAACTATCTCTATGAAATGAGGTTAGAATGGATAGTTGTGTGATGGCGTGATGCCACTCAGATTTCTCTACAATTCAAATTTCATGTGATGAACCACCAACTATCTCTATGAAATGAAGTTAGAATGGATAGTTGTGTGATGTCGTGATGCCACTTAGTTTTCTCTATAATTCAAATTTCATGTGATGAACCACCAACTATCTCTATGAAATGAAGTTAGATTAAACTGAGGCTGTGATATCCTCAACCCACTCATATCACCCTATCATTCAAATTCTGTGAGATCAACCATCAACTATCTCTATTTGGTACCATTTCCAACAATGATGTCTACATCATCTCTCTACACCCATCCTCTCCGATTTCGCTCCTATTCAAATTCCATGAGGTTCATATACATATGTTCCATGCTAGAATCAATTTCAGCTATGAAGACATTATCCACTCTTCATCTTCAATCATCCTCCATTCGTAGAGAGAACCATCAATCAAGGTTTTGTATATACTTATTATGGAAAAAGAAAGTGTGAAAGAAAGAAATGAGGAGGAGTCGAACCCGCGAGGGGATGCGTGTCCTCTTGTACAATCGCAGGAGTGACTGATGGAGATGTGTTTAGAAGAGATGGGGAGGGTCTAGGAGGGAGTCCCTAAGAGGTGTCTAGGAGTGTCTAAGGCATGTCTATGAAGTTGGATGAGTCCGTTTGGAGTGAGGAAGAAGAGTTCGAAGGAGAAACTCGGGAATCGGAGGTTTGGGGTAAAGGGGAAACCGTGGAAGGAGTTTCGACGAAATCGATTTCTGAGAGTGGGTGAGATGTGTGAAGTGTGATGACATCACACGAGTGTTGGTTTGGAATGAGGAGGAGAGGTAGAGAGAAGGAGAAAGTTGCGCTAGAAGGATGTTAGTATAAGAGTACGAACACAACTTTCAGAACGGTGCTAGCTCATCTCAGCTTGCGAGGAGATGCGTGAATGTGTGTGAAACTGAGTGTGGGAGATGTGTGAAAACTCTCTTAACAACGTAAACGACTCACTCTACTAGCCTCGCCCTATGACACCTCCCTTTAAGACATTAAGAAAGTTGAAAGTTGGTAGTGTTACTGTGAAGTGAGGAGAGCGAGTTAGACCGTGGGAACGGAGAATTGGGGAAAGGGGGTAATGGAGAAACGGTGGAAGGAGTTTCATGGAAATTGAAATTTGAAAGTTTGGGTGAGATGTGTGAAGTGTGATGACATCGCGTTAGTGTTGGTTTGAAATGAGGAGGAGAGGTAGAGAGAAGGAGAAAGTTGCGCTAGAATAGTGTTAGTATGCAAGTATGAACACAACTTTCAGAACGGTGCTAGCTCGCTTGGTCATGCGAAAAAATGAGTTTGAAGTTGGTGGGTTGAATTCATAGGAACATCCTTAAGATCGTAAACGACCACCTCTACTAGACTTCTCTTATGATACCTCCCCTTAAGGTCTTAAGAAATTGTTCAGATGAAAGTTAAGTTGCGAAACGAGAAGTGGGAGTTACATCGTAGAAACGTGGAATTGTGGTAAGGGGGTAATGGAGTAACTGTGGAAGAAGTTTCGAGGAAAACGATTTTTGATGAGTTTTGGCGATGTGTGGAAAGTGTCGTGACTTCGCGTTAGTGTTGGTTTGAAATGAGGAGGAGGGATAGAGAGCAGGAGGAAGTTGCGTTAGGAAGGTGATAGTGTGTGAGTATGAACACAACTTTCAGAACGTTGTTAGCTCGTGTGGGTATGCGAGGAGAAGCGTTCGTAGTTTGGAGGGTGAGTTTGGGAGATGTGTGAAATTTGCTTAAGGAAGTTACTGGGAGGGGTCAAGTAGAGTAGGTAGACCTAGGGGTCCACCAAGACATAAAGGGTTGAGTTTGAATAGGAATGGATGAAACATGGACAAGTGTACTAGACTCCGCCTATGACACCCTCCATGAAAGTCTTAAGGATTGGTGAGGTGGGAGTTTCATCGAAGGGTTGAAGCCTTATGTGAGATAGGATGAGTGTTAGAGAATGCGCCTATGACCCCTCCATCAAGACATTAAGGGTTGAGTTTGAATGGAAATTGTGGGTGATGGACTAGTGTACTAGCAATTCCTTATGACACCCTCCATCAAGACATTAAGGATGAGAATGAATAGGAATTCCAAGTGATGGACTAGTGTACTAGCAATTCCCTATGACACCCTCCATCAAGACATTAAGAAAGTCAAAGTCAATAGAAATCCCAAAACATGGACACCTCTACTAGCCTCACCCTATGACACCCTCCATCAAGACATTAAGACTCTAGGTCTCCCTCACCCGTGCAAACCCTCCATCAATATGAATAGGAATTCCAATGCTCGTAAAGTTGGTAGAGAGTGGCGAAAGTGATCTTAAAGACTGCTATTGGTATTACAAGTACTAGCTATACGTGAACGTTGACATCGATGTGAGCGACATCATGCATCGATGCTCTTCGA
>ENA-OOXC01002191-OOXC01002191.1-human-gut-metagenome-genome-assembly--contig:-NODE-2191-length-9960-cov-3.261686_pt1 | contig 9960 bp, 17 predicted proteins | sample MGYA00241578_ERZ501325 | MGnify/ENA primary metagenome ERZ501325 (study PRJEB25962, sample SAMEA2042737) | human gut metagenome | biome: human gut; feature: human-associated habitat; material: faeces...
CCACTACGCTTTCAAATCTAACTTTTGGGGGTCACCACATGCTTGGCAGGGTGCTTTTTTGTTGACAAATATGATAAAATAATCTATAATATAAATTAAATAATACTATTATTCAAAATATAATATATACGATATGCGGTGATAATATGGAAATGAATAAAGCTGAAATTATAAAAAGGCTGATGAGTGTTGATAATGATATGTCTTTGCTTGATACTACGGCAGATACTTATTCTTGTATAATCGTAGGTGGAAGTGCACTTGTTTTGCTTGAAAAAATATATCGTTCAACTCATGATATAGATTCAATAAATGCAAGTGATGAAATAAAACAACTTTTAGAAATTTATAATATAAATATGAATGTAAGCGCATACAGAATAAATTTTCCTGATGATTATTTAAACCGAATTATACCGATAGATATTCCGACTAAAAAAGTTAAATTTTATACTGTATCGCTTGAAGATTTAGTGGTTTCAAAATTAAGTTCAATGCGTGATAAGGATGTTGAAGATATAGAAAACGAATTGGTTTATAAATCTTTGGATTGGAATTTATTGGATAAGTTAATTGATGATGTCTGTTACGGTATGCTGTCTGATTTTGACAGAAATGCATTGGTTATAAATTATAATCATTATAAGGAGAGATTTAAGTGAGAGAGTTGACTTTTAAGGGTTACTTGCTTTTTCAGCTTAAAGAATTGTCGGGATGTAATACAACCTCACTCTATATATTTTCAAGTCTTGCTTCTTCTAATGCAAGATTGCAAGATGCGCTTACTATGTACCTTGTTCTTTATACAAAAGAAGATTTAAAAAATAGACTTATAAAAAAATATTCTTATTTAAAAACAGCTTGCAATCAACTTTCCGGTCTTGAAGAAAATAATATAAATGATTTTTTAAATTCGGAAAGATTAAGCCATTATTGTACGATATACCAAAATTATATTTACGAAAAAGATAAAAAAGTTTTGGAAAATAAATTAAAACAAATGATGTATCAGAAAATATGTTTTACAAGAAAATCTAAAAATATGAGCAACTACCGTATTTATAAGGAATTAAACCTTAATCCGGGTAATGCAAATGCTTTTCTGAAGTACGGTGATGTTTCAAAAGTAAGTCTTGATACAGCAAGAAAAATTCTTGCTTTTGTTAATAAATATTAGATTATGCACCTTGCTTGGTGAACCGACCTCCAAATCGTTAGATTCTTGGTCTAACTTTTTGGGGCGACTCACGGCAGGGTGCTTTTTTGTGCCTTTTTAATTGTTTTTTAATAAAATTAGCCTAATTACTGCAATTTTTAAAAGTATTTTACGCATAGGTAAGGGGGTGTGATATGAGTACGGAAATTGTGACTGCGCTGATTGTTGCGGGCGGAAGTATTATTTGTCAATTGCTGATAAATGCGTCAAACCGTAAGCGACAGGAAAGCGAAAACGAAAAGACCAAATCATTGATTGTGTATCGGTTAGATCAGCTTGAACATAAGCAGGATAAATATAATCATCTGCAAGAGCGTGTTTTCAAACTTGAGCGAATGTCAGCCGTTACGGACGAAGAAATAAGAGTTGTAAATCATAGAATTGCTGACCTTGAGCATATAAATAGTGAAAAGAAATAAGCTAATATCGCTTTTATGGGCAGAAATTTATATTGAACTTGTATTACAGGGGGTGAAATTATGAAAAACGGTTTTAAAATATGGGCAAAAGCTGCGGGTATCCGTGCGGCAAAAACCGTGGCTCAAACAGCGATTTCGGTTATCGGCGTGTCTGCGGTGCTAAGTGATGTGAATTGGGTAGCGGTTGCTTCCGCAAGCGTGCTTTCGGGTATTCTTTCGTTGCTTACAAGTATTGCGGGATTGCCCGAAATATCCGATAATAAATAAGTACATTTTTAAGGCATCGGAATATTATGTAATATGAAGATGTGTTTTACTAAAAACTGCCTTAAAAGAGCATTGCGTACATTCCTACAGATGGCACTCGGATATATTCTCGCTAATCTTGCGTTGTTTCTGACGGGAACGGATTTTGCAAATGCAGAAATGTGGAAAAGCGCAGTCTGCGGACTTTTGGTTTCTTCGGTTTCGGCAGGACTTTCAGCGGTTATGAACCTTGAAAAAAAGGAAGAACAGGCAGAGTGTGACGATAAATGCTCAAAAGATGAAGAAAACAAATGAATACAATTTTACAAAAAATTAATAATAATATTGTCAGCCGCAGGTCAGCTCGACCTGCGGTTATTGTTTTATGCTGAAACTTGTATTATAATATAAAGGAAATATCGTATGGAAATACTTTCATCTACGCTTAATCACATAGCCGTGCTTTTTTCTTTTATTCTTATCGGCTTTGTTCTTAAAAAGAAAAATATTTTATCTGACGGCAGCGGCAGGACTTTGTCACGCCTTGAAAACGGAATATTTATGCCTGCGGTCGTAATCAATACATTTTGGAATAATTGTACGGTGGAAAATATAAGCCGAAAATGGATTTTCCTTGTTTACAGCACTGCGCTTTTAATTGCTGCGGTTGCGCTTGCTTTTATTATCTCAAAATTTCTTACCAAAGACGAGTATTTGCGTAAAGTGTACAGATATTCGCTTTCGGTGTCAAATTTCGGATTTGTCGGAACTGCGCTTGTTCAGGGCATATACGGCGCTGACAGCATTGAACTTTTCGATTATTTAATATTTACTCTGCCGCTGAATATGTTTACTTACTCAATCGGAATTGCGTGGCTTGTGCCGTCGGACAAGGGTGGATTTTCTTTGAAGTCATTGCTGAATCCGATATTTGTGTCGCTGTTTATCGGCGCAATTTTCGGACTTTTGCAAATACCGAGGGTGCGGCTTGTAAGTACAATTCTTACCGATTGTGCCGCCTGTATGGCACCTGTTGCAATGATTTTGACAGGGTTTGTAATAGCGGGATATGAAATAAAAAGCCTGCTCAAGGTAAAGCAGACTTATATTGTTGCGGTGCTTAGGCTGATAGTTTTTCCGACAATTTTTGTGACCGCGTTAAAGCTTTTTAATACGGATAACGAAATAGTTTTTGCCGCACTCTGTGCAAATGCAATGCCGTTAGGACTTAACACCGTTATAATTTCATCGGCATACGGAGAAAGTCCGCAAACAGGCGCAAGCCTTGCTCTTGTGTCGCAGGCAATGGCGGCGATTACCATACCGATAATGTTTTTAATATTTTTTAGGAGATTTTAATATGAAGATTTACCTTGCATCGCCGTTTTTTAACGATAACGAAATTGCAAATATTCACCGTGCGGCTGAAATTCTTAAAGCAAAAGGTCACGAAGTTTTTGTACCTATGGAGCATGATGTTGAGAACAGGGAAAGCCTTACCAATGCAGAATGGGCAGAGGAAATTTTTAAAATTGACAAAGGCGGAATTGACGATTGCGATGCGGTTGTTTTGCTTTACGGTGGAATGTACTCCGACAGCGGAACTGCGTGGGAGTGCGGATATGCCTATGCGACAGGCAAAAAAGTAATAGTGTGTTGCTATAATATTGAGCAGACCAATCTTATGATAGTAAACGGCTGTCACGCATTTTTAAACGGAATAGACGAACTCTCATACTATGATTTTGATAAAATGCCCGTTGTCCGCAATGCAGGCGAACAGAAGTAAATGCATTTGTTTAGTACGGATACTTAAATTATGATCCGGCATATTTTTTAAGCTAAGTAATTATAAAGTATATTACTATAAAATTAACAGACAAATTATAGAAACTAAAATCGAAAAATGGGATATTTAAAAAAGTATAAACAGTTACGGTTTAAATATAAAATCTGTAAGTGATGATTTTGACGGTTTAACAGCTATTCTTGAAAATAATGAACTGGAATTGTTTTCAATCAGATGGGCGGATGTGGAAAGTTATTGGCGTTCAACGGAAGAAATGCGTTTTAAATTTATTGCAGGTGAATGGCAACAAGTCTGAAAAGAATTTCCAAATCATTCTTTTTTTAAAGTTATTGATTCACCATATATAAAATGGATTAAAGAACAAGCAGGTGGTTTTATGGACGATGATAAATTAATCCATTTTATGATTGTTTCTGCTGATTATGTTCTTGATACAGTTTCAAAATATGAACCGGATGAGTATTATTTAAGTAAACTGACTTGTTCGGATAGTACAAAAATCTCTCTATGGCATAATTTACTGTGTAACTTTATTGATTTTAGCTGATATTGTTTGATACCGAAATTCACTCAAAAAGCAAAGGCTGAGTGATTGAAAAACATAGCAAATAAGCTGATTTTTCAGTGTTTATCACAAAAAATAAGCACCCGATTGCTCGAGTGCTTTTGTGAAGACAGGACAATAGAGATGTTTTTGCGTTTTCGCTGTCTTGATTTGAACACTCGTCACAATCATTCTACATCACTCCGTTTCTGTTTTCAAGGCTGCTTACAGAACCATTTCAATTTCCGTGCTGCCGATAAAGACCACCTTGATTTTCTCTTTTGATTCCACCACTACGCATTCAATAATCTGTCGGACGAGCGTATCGTCATATTCCATCGGGTGATTGTTGCATACCCGCAAGACCCGGATGCGCTCGTCCGATTCGGAATCGGATATTATCCGGATTATTATAACAACCGCGGGATCAGGCATAAATTGAATGGCCTGATACCTGCCCAACACAGATCTCAAGCCATTCTTGCTGCTCAATATTCAATTTGCACAAGGTTTTCAAAAAGCTCTGTCAGGCTTTTTGGTGCCGCTTCGGTTCCCGTGGGCGAGTAAAAGCACTCGCTCTGCTGCAAAAACAGAGTCCTTAAAGCCGCGGAGCCAATTTTTAATATTTTATGCCCAAGGATCTGCCGTTTTTGGGGTACGTACGCCGGTTAGCAGGTACTGCTCCCATAAGAACCATTTTCCGTCGCTTCCGCGTTGACGAAGTTTTATCGGACGCGGATCATCTGCACCGCCGCACGGTATAAAGAGCTTCATATATCCCTGCTCCTCTGCCTAAACATGATTGCTTTCGACGACTATTGTATATGGCTCGGAAGGAGTGTAGTTATTCTCGGGTGTCGAACCCGCAAAATAAGTAAACGGAAGATAGGTCTTTCCGTCACGGAAACGGTCGTTCAAAAAGGAAATTTCCATTCCGTTCAGCGGACGCGGACCTCTGAGCCAATTAAGCATTTCTGTTCCGATGTTTTTGTCGGCAGCGTATGCACACAGTGCCAGCACGGTGAGAGCGGCGGCTTGAAACGGAGTATCAAGGCTTGCCTCGGGGAGCGCCTGCATTTCGGCAAGGCTTTCGGGCAATGCGGAAAATGTAAATGTTTCCCTTTTGTTACCCGCGGATTGTACGGCAGAAACAACTGCCTGCTGTGCTGTGTTTTTTAATTTATCAAAAATTCCCATTGTATCCTCCAATCTGTTTTCCTTCATTACCTTAATTGGCATTGAAGGATTTTAACAAGATTCAGTTTTTTATTTTCCACTTTATGCTATCTTCGTGAAGGGTATAACCGCAATAAGAACAGCATCCGTTTTCATCGGGCAGGAAGTTTGCTCCGCAGCTCGGACATTCTTTTTCAGTAAAGAAATCACCGTCAGTCTTTCTTTTTAATTATTTTTGTAAACGGCTTTTGATTTTCGGGAAGGAATGTTTTGGTTCCGTAAATTTCAGCTGTAACCTTTGTTATCTCGTCTGTATTTGCAACCTTTAAAAGCTTGATTGTATCAACGCTGAAATCAAGCATATCCTTGTCGCTTTCATTTTTCAAGAAGTATTCGTTTAAGCAGGCTCTAAGGTAATTCTCTGAGTATCCTACGATTTTCTTCGCAAGGTTGTATTGCTTAACTTTTCCGTAGATAATAGGCGAGACAATCACTCCCAAAGCAAGAATCGCTGCACCGACGCCGGCCGCAAGGGAAATCTCGGTGTCCTCGATTAAATATAAGCAAAGAAAGACACATACGAAAAGTATGGAGCCGGACACGATAAGCTGTAAAAATCTTTTCAGGTTTGTACTGATAGATTCATAGATCTCGAACGACTCGGTTTGCCAATCGTAAAACTCGTTTTTAATAACGGCGCCGCAGTATTCGCAGGTCACCTGCTGACTGTCAAGCTTGACACTTGCACCGCAGGACGGGCAGGTTATTCTTAACATATCGTTATAATAGCTTTTCTTTTTTTCTTTTTGATCGGCGAGGCGAACGTGTCTTGACTGGAGTATTCTGAGATATGAGTTTTTACGGTATATCTCATGCTGAACCGTGTTGTCTTTGGTTGACTCGAAACGCTCCAGTGTGCTGCACTTTAAAACCGATTCACGCCATTCTCTGCCGTCATCGCTCCATGTTTCAAAGTCATTTTTAGGGATGGGAACAACAACCGTAACGTAAATTTTTCGGCAAAGCTTATTTCTGTTAAGTCTGTTGATTTGACTGACGATTTTTTTCGGAATGCCATATCCATTCTTGCCAGAAGAAGGTCTTTATCCGCTTTTCCGAGCGGTATCAGAATTCTTTCAAAGGCATTTCTTATACCTTTTCGGATTTTTGAATTCCGAAGGGGAGTGTCCTTTTTTGCAAGCAATCTTTCAAGCTTGGCCTTTTTTAAATTCTGCGGACGGTATGCCGAAAAATCTATAACAAGAATTTTTTTGCCGATATAGTATATACATAATATGGCAAATGAAGCCGCAATTAATAGTGATATTGATAAATCCATAAAAATACCTCTGATTTATTGCTTGTCGATCATTTCGTTTTCACTTTTCTTTCTCCGTTTGTCTTTTGCAACGTCGCATATCATTATAACAACCAAAATATACCGCCGGGAATTGCCGCACAATAGAGAAGAAAATCGACGGGACTTCCCTCGGGAGAAATCTTGTACTCGCCTTTTGAGGTTTTATAAATTTCGACATCTATTGTGTCGCCTTTTCTCAATTTATCATAGGCATATTTTTTTGAGTAGTCGCTTGACCAGACACGCTCTTCACATTTTCCATTATAGGTTTTTCCGTCAATAACATATGAAACCTTAAATTTATATGTTGTATACTTTACATCACCGGAATCATCCTTACTGTTGCTGGTTGAGAAGTCAATAATAACGGAAGAAATTTTCTGTATATCGGTTGAGTTTTTATAATCTCTGCTTTCAATTCTGCTCGAAACAACTCCGTAAATGCCCATAACTATCAAGCTGACGCCGACGACTATAATAAATATAGTCATTTTAATATCTTTTTTTCTTTTAATTTACTCATAACAAGATCTCCTTTTGCAAGCAGGACTGTACCCGAAAATGCTCAGGTACAGTCCCCGAATTTTTAAGCCATAACTATCTTAAGGCTATCAAGAAGTTCTTTGATAAACGGGTCGTCAGCTTTGATATTCTTATTATTGATTTCAAGCTTGACAAGAAGTCCCTTTATATCCGATGCACCTCTGTTTGCATATGTAACAAAGAAGTCCTTCTCATAGTATTCTGTTGTAACATGAACAGTCGAATAGGTGTTTTCACCGTATTGAGTATCTTTGCCGATTTCAGATTCTCCGTTTTTATAAGTCTGAAGGTTGCAAAGCTTTATCGTGTTTTCAACAGCCTCTTCCTGACTGCGAACCATGTTTCGGGTTGTAGCGGTAAGAGTCGCAATAGATGAGTATGAGCCATCCTTATAGATATACAGAGTAACATCGCCATAGAGCGGATTATTTGGATCTTTACTAAAAGAATCAACCTCATATTTGTAGCCGGACGGAAGCTTGAGAGTGATAAACTCTGCGTCGATATCTACAGGTCCGTTGCCTTCGTCGCCCTTCTTCATTTCTGCCGCCGTTGTTACTTCGGCTGATGTGTCTTCTGTCTTAGTTACTTCGGCTGATGTGTCTTCTGTCTTATCAACTGCGGCAGTATTTTCTGTTGTGTTTTCCTTACCGTCGCCGTCAGCCTTTCCGCAAGCAAAAAGACTGAGTGAAACAGCAAAAATCATGAGTAGTGCCAGGATTTTTTTCATGTTAATCGATCCTCTCTTTTTTTTAATTTTTATTTTTTTGAATGGGATTGCCGTCTTTATCGGTGAATTTGCCGGTAATGATCTTTATCAGGTCAACAAGAACACCGATGCCGAAAATGCCGACGGTGAGAATATAAAGAATACCCGATCCTACTTTACCCGCATAGAAACGGTGTGCACCGATTCCGCCGAGGAAAAGGCAGAGAAGAAGGGCTACAAGCCAATCTTTTTCGGTCTGACCGCTGCCGTTAGCACCAACGGGCGCTACATAATCTTCAACCTGCTCGCCGTTGAGTATCTTTTTAACCTTTTCGGTCACTTCGTCAAGATACTCGCCTCTTTCAATAGGAAGATTAGCTACACCTTTTATGCCTTTTTGCATTACGCTGTTTTTGTCAACGCGCATACCGTTGACGGTCGTTTTGTTCTCCTGAATGTTTGCCATGACCTTGATTTTATTGTCGTCCTTGACAAAAACCCAAATCGTAACATCGAGGTTCGGTTCTTTCTCAAAAGAAATGCGCTTTCCGGGGATTCCCTCTTTGATTTTGAAGGGCATTTTAAAAGCCGAAGCGCGTGCGCTGAGCTTTTCGTATACCTCTTCAACGGTGGTTGAATAAGAGAGTTCAAACTCTCTCGGGGCTGTTGCCGTTGCAATTGATTTAATGTCTGCCATAGTTTTTTCCTCCAATATATTATTCCCTGCTTTAGTTAACACGGTATGTTATGATTTTCGGCACTTTTCTGTCAAAGTGCGTAATTCATTTACCAAATCCTCGTTATATATTTCCGCATTGATTTCTGTGCCGTCGTTCATCTTAAAATAAAGAAAGTATCCGCCGCCGTCGAGAACAAAGGCTTTAATTCGAGGAGGTTTATACTTCTGAGCCTGTAAAATAAGGCCCTGCTCTTTCACAACGTCAAGTATTGCCGCGGCATCCTGTGCGCTTACTTTTTTATTCTCAAATTCTACCCTTGGATTTTCATAGTCGTAGGAATAGTTTGCATCAAAAAGCCATTCCTCATTTTCTTTTTTGAGAGAATAAGCATAAGAATCCGTGTAGCTCATTGACGAACAGGAAAAACTGATTACACTCACATCCGCCGCAGTGTATTTTTTCTTTGCTCCGCAGCCGAAAAGACCTATAGGTAATAACAACATAAGCAAAAATAAGCTCACTTTTTTAATGCAGTCTGCTCGCTTCAAATTACAAGCGTGCTCCGCATTCTGGGCAGAATTTCGGCATAGGCTGACCGTTTGCCGGAGTCCATCCGCAGCTCGGGCAGCGTGAAGGCATTGCTGCAGGCTTTGCACAGCCGCAGCCTTGACAGAATTTGCCTTCGTTACGTGTGCCGCAGGATGAGCAAATCCAGGAAGCGTCAACTGTTTGCGGTGTAACGGGTGCAGCATTATTATAGGTGTTGTTTTGAACCTGAGCGGATGCTGCTGCGGTGTAGGCGACATTTTGGACCGTGTTGCCTGCAAATCCACCCATATTCTGCTGCGGCTGACCGTAGCTCTGATTCATTTGGCTGTAGCCTTGGTTTACGGAAGCTCCGTCCTGCTTTATCTGCCGGCAAAGCTGCATAACCTGAACGGCTGTTTCATAAGCGTTCATAAGCTCCATCTGATTGCCCGATGAAATGCCCGATGTTACATCAAAACCTATCGGGTTCGTTATATATAGGTCGGTAACAAGGAAGCAAACTCTTATGTTGGATACCTCACGGATTTCGTTAGGCGAGGAACATAAGCTTGAATTACGCACAAACGGCTGAGCGGCAAGCGGAATATTGAGCATGGATGTATTCATCATATTGTTCATTCGGTTCATGTTTCCGCCGAAGCCGCCCTGATTGTTAAGCTGTCTGTTGTCGAAATCATCCCGGTTGTCGGGGATACCGTCGTTATCCGA